>Ga0181388_1000408_pt1 | contig 14592 bp, 18 predicted proteins | sample 11SPOviralmetaG_FD_130120 | JGI IMG/M metagenome (GOLD analysis project Ga0181388, IMG submission 130120) | Marine viral communities from the oligotrophic San Pedro Time Series (SPOT) site, San Pedro Channel, CA, USA - 11 SPOT_SRF_2010-05-17 | ecosystem: Environmental > Aquatic > Marine > Strait...
CACAAAGGTTGTCCACTAGGTAAAGTTACAGTGTTTGCTGGTGAATCTGGCGCAGGAAAAAGTTATTTTGCCGCAGGCAATATTGTTAAACATGCACAAGAGCAAGGCATATTTGTTGTGCTTATTGACACAGAAAATGCACTTGATGAGGCATGGTTACAAGCACTAGGTGTTGATACTGACGAAAGCAAACTGCTTAAACTTGCAATGAGCATGATTGACGATGTTGCTAAAACAGTAAGCACATTTATGAAAGACTACAAAGCATTGCCAGATGGCGAACGTCCTAAGGTTTTGTTTGTTATTGATAGTTTAGGCATGATGCTTACACCAACTGATGTTAATCAGTTTGAATCTGGAGATATGAAAGGTGACTTAGGTAGAAAGCCTAAAGCACTTACTGCACTTGTTCGTAACACAGTAAACATGTTTGGTAGTTACAACGTTGGAATGGTATGTACTAACCATACGTATGCATCACAAGATATGTTTGATCCTGATGATAAGATATCAGGTGGACAAGGCTTTATCTATGCATCAAGTATTGTTGTTGCAATGCGTAAACTTAAACTCAAAGAAGACGAAGATGGCAACAAGATATCACAGGTAAAAGGTATACGTGCCGCTTGTAAGGTTATGAAAACCAGATATGCAAAACCATTTGAATCAGTACAGGTTAAGATTCCATATGAAACAGGAATGAATCCTTATAGTGGATTGGTTGATCTGGCAGAAGCAACAGGCTTGTTAACAAAGCAAGGCAACAGATTACGTTTTCTAACTAGCGACAATCAAGAGATACTACAGTTTCGTAAGGCATGGGAACGTAACGAGGATGGTTGTTTAGATAAGGTAATGCTAGACTTCAATAAAATTGAAGAAGTGCTAAGTATTCCTGAAGAAGAAGTAGTAGTAGAAGAATTGCATGAGCAACCAACTGAATGACAAGTTAGCACAGTATGATATTTTATATATACAAAAAGTAAAATACTTTTTAGAACGACCAATAAATCAACTGTACAGAGAACTTGTTAAGTACAACCGTGATTATTATGAACCAAATCAACGTATAGTTTTGATTGATTCAGTACCTAATGTTGATACCAAACCATTTTACAATTATCTAAATCGTATACTAAAGCATCTTGATATTGATGAGTGTTTTGTACATATTGAACAACAAGGCAATGAAACTGTTACTGATCCTACAAACTTTAACATACCAGATACAATATGTGCTAGTCCGTGGATGAATTTAGAAATAAGGAATCAAGGCAATATGTCTCCTTGTTGTTTGTATGGAGAGAAAAAACAATATGGAACCAAATACAAACAAACAAATATTCCAAATGTAGAAAGTACATCAGTTAGAAATGTAGATTTTTCTACACTACGACAAGAATTCCTTGAAGGTAAATTACCTGATGGGTGTGATCTTTGTTGGCAAAATGAAAAAAATGGCATCAAAAGTAAACGTATCAACGACCAATATTCTTTTAGAGATAAAATTTTTGATATAGACTACAATGATATATACACCAACAACCTAAGCAGTATGGATATTAAACTAAGTCGTACTTGCAATTTGGCATGTAGAATATGTGGGCCGAGTATAAGCAGTAAGTGGACCAGCGAGGTATTTGCAAATCGTGAAGCATATCCACAATATGACGATTTAGTATTACGCAAAAAAGAATGGACAGATGTAAGCGGATCAAAAGTATGGAAGGATCTTGAATACATTACAACAGACTTAAAGTATTTGCAATTTGCAGGAGGAGAACCTTTACTTGACAAAACACATGGTTCTATGTTACAATACTTTATTGATAAACAAAAAAGCAGGGAAATAACAATACACTACAACACAAATGCAACACAGTACGCAACACATCTGTTGCCACTGTGGGAACAATTTAAAGAAGTTCAGTTAATTTTTAGCATTGACAATGTAGGTGATAAGTTTGAATATGAAAGATATGGAGAAAGTTGGGATAAGGTTATAGATACAGTGACGAAGTATAAAAATATCACTGAGACAAATTTAACACTAAATGTGTTTAGTACAATCTCTACACTGAACATTTTGGATATGTATGAGCTATACAAATTTTGTAAGCAGTATGAACTGCCACTTAGTGTAAATCCAATATTGTATCCTAAACAACTGAACTTTTGTTTGTTCAATAAGACACAGAAAAAGTATATCACAGATAAACTTTTACAGTACAATGAAATAAATTTTTTAAAACTAATTGAGCCAATACTAAGTTTAATGAATAACACAAAAGTAACAACAGATATAACAGACATGATTGATTTCTTAAGTATAACAGATAAAATAAGAAATCAAGACTATAAACAAACATATAAAGAATTAACGAACATACTATAAGTACACCGAACAAAAAAATAAGAGGAGACGAGTTTTGTCATTAGAAATAGCCGCATTGGTTTGGAAAGAAACACGCCAATTTATGCACGATACAGGAGATGTTAAAGAAGCTGCAAATCATGTTGTCGAAGCATTAATAGGACCGTACAGTGCTGAAGAAATAAGAGATGCATTTAAGTTTGACGGAGCCATAAAACTAGCAGTTGGCGACTATCTCGGAGAATACGAAGAAGATGATCTCGAAGAAGATGAACGTGATGAATTACTTGACCAGTATGACGAAGACGGTGAATTTAACTACGACGAGTACTAGTATATGTGGTATAGCAAAGTAACCAACAATCTTGCAGAGATTCCTGGCTTTATAACTCATTTTGAACATGAGTTAGAGATAGCAAAGAGTGAATGTAGGGTTGGTGGACTTGTTGAAAAAAACATAAAAGCATTACCAGGACTTACAGAGCACCGATTTAATCAACTACAAGAAATTGAAGCAGTACTAAATTTTCTAAACATAAAGTTACGTAAAATAAGACGTAAACACTTTCAAAAGTACTTGGAAGGCTATGCTCGTGCATTGAGCAGTCGCGATGCAGAAAAATATGTAGATGGCGAAGATGAAGTTATTGACTTTGAAACAATAATAAACGAAGTTGCTCTACTGCGTAACAAATATTTAGGCATAATGAAAGGCTTAGACACAAAGCAGTGGCAACTAGGACATATAGTTAGATTACGTACTGCTGGCATGGAGGATGTGCAGGTATGATGCCAGCACGTATCAGTATCAAAGGAGATTTTATTTGGTACAACATATGGATACAACATGAATTTAATCGTGTATATAGTCGGCAAGTAAAAAAATATTGGCGCCAATTGTTTGCTGAAGATTTAGAACGTGCTAATCTCACTGTTGAGGACCTAAAACAGTTTTATATTATTGTTAACCCAAATTGGGAAGGACACAATGCAGATGACATTGAACCTTTTCGCATAATGCTATCTGAGCTTGGATTTCCAATGTATCAATTTGGTGTCTTGTTCAGTTGCTATGAAGACACAGCCAAATTGCCCTATCCTGCTGAATGCAATACTCAAAGGCTTATATACATTGCAAGTTGGCATGCAATACTTAAAAAGCAAAATATAAATTTTGAAGACTTACAAATGGATCGCAAGTTAGTAGTGCTGATGCGGCGTGCAAGTGAAAGCCGTTGCACAATAGCAAAGAAAATACTAGAGGTATTTGATCCTGCAGACATTAGAATAACACTTGGAACATTTCCAAAAACTATTCCTGACGAATGGCGACGATTGATAAGCCCGCACCCATATCCTATGTACGTTGCAGATGATCGTTCAGGCGAAGCAGAACAATATAATCCTGAGCACAACTTGTTTTATGCTGCACCGGTGCAATTAATTGTTGAAACAAGTAATCAGACAGATAGTTTGTCATGGCGAAATATTTTTATTACAGAAAAAAGTTACAAAACATTTGCGTGGTATCAATTTCCAATTTGGTATGCAGTACCTGGACTAGTAGAAAAAATACGTGAGCAAGGCTTTGATGTATTTGATGATATAATTGATCATAGTTATGATAATGACTCTGACCCAAATACTAGAATGGATAAAGTCGTAGCAGAAGCACATAGATTTAGCAACCTTGACACAGTTGCACTCCGACACACCCATTGGCAAAGATTAGAAAACAATGCACAACTAGTAGACAATATAAGTAAAACTGCGTTTACGGTGCAAAAACAAAAGGCTAAGAAACTTGAAGACGAATTACACCAGCTTTACAAGTCAAGAACTAGCATTTCAGCATAGTAAAACACATCTTCTCGATCTGTTTTATCAATATGATGATTTTATGGAAAGCATTGGGCGTGTTGTGGACCTAGGATGTGATACTGAAGCATTGAACATGTTATGGTTTGCAAACGCAACTGCACGTGATGAACAAAAAACACCATTGAATATTAAATGTGTAGGACAGAGCTCTATTGAGAAACTAGTGCCAAAGCATAACGGTGTATCTTTTCAAAAAGGTGCTCCTGAACTGTTATCAAAAACTAAGAAAAAATTTGATATTTTATACTGTCATGATACTTTGCAGTTTATAGTCAATCCTTATCAAGCATTGGCCAACTGGTGGAATATTGCAAATAAAGATGCAATGTTGACTATAGCAGTAAAACAAACCACCAATGTTGAATTTAACATGTTAGAATATAATGCCCAAATGAATTACAAGCATCATTATACTATACCGATGTTGTTGTATATGTTGGCAGTAAATGGTTGGGATTGCAAGGGAGGATTTTTCAAAAAAATAATTGGAGATCCTTGGATATTTGCAGTTGTATATAAAAGTAATACCAAACCAATGGACCCTAAAACAACAAATCTATATAATCTAATCGATGACACTGATCTACTACCAGAGGTAGCAGTAAAAAGTATAGAAAAATATGGGATGATTAGGCAGAAAGATCTTGTGCTTCCGTGGTTGGATAAAAGCCTTATGGATATGAGACAACAATGATAACAAAAAACGGAAATTGGTGGACAACAACTTTAAAAACCAGTGGCCGCTCTGGTGATTATCTACGTGACGATAGTTTTCCTTGTGAGCGTCCTATTAACATTGCAGTAGAACATTGTAAGAAAACTACAAATGCAATCGATGTTGGTACATGGATTGGCGATAGCACAGTACACATGGCTGGTTTGTTTGATAACGTTATTGGATTTGAGCCTCATCCTTTGACACATACTTGTTGTTTAAAAAATTTAGCAGAACGCAATATTACAAATGCGGAAGTTTACAATATTGCACTCAGCAATGTTAATGAATTGAAAACATTGTATCAAGGTAAAACACCGTTTCAAGGTTGGGTAAGCGACAAAGTAGAATTGCCAAAAGATATATATGTTCATGACCAAACAGAAGTGCAGTGTTTGTACCTCGACAGTTATCACTTTGAAGATATAGACTTCATAAAAATAGATTGTGATAGCCATGAAGGTTATTTACTTGAAGGAGCAAAAGAGTTTTTCAAAAATAATTCACCGGTTGTTTTACTAGAAGCAAAAGTAAGAATACACAAGGATAGACAACCTGCAGACATGCCGGACCCTTTTGAACTACTTAGAAGTTATGGTTATGTTTTACACAGTCGAGTCGACAAAGCAGACTTTCTTTATGTAAGGAGATCAGATGCAGAATAGCCCAGAATATACAAAAGAATTAGAAAGACTACACTCACGTAAGAGCTTTGGCACTGCAACTGGTGCGCCAAAGGTACTCACAGACTTTTTAATTGATCACCCGGTCACTAGCATATTAGACTTTGGATGCGGCAAAGGTACACCGCTGGATAGTTTAAAATCTGAATCAATGGACATATACAGTTACGATCCTATTATGCATCCTATTGAACTACCAGAATCTGTTGATCTTGTGTACAGTCGAGATGTACTTGAACACATAGAACCAGAGCAGATTGATAGTGTATTAGAAAACTTGTTTACAATTGGAACAAAATATCAGCATCATTTTATTGCATGTCATCCTTCAAAAAAAGGATTAAGTGATGGGCGTAATGCTCATCTCATAGTTGAGAAGCCACAGTGGTGGAAAGATAAAATTCAACAGATACCTGGTTGGAATATTATTCATGAAAGTATTCAAGGACCTAAAATAAAGAAGATTAGGCACCTCACAATAGAAATTGTAAAGTACACAGTGATACTAGAGAAAGTAGATAAATGATAGAAGACTTTGACTACAACAACACTAATTACCCAACGGAAAAAGTAGCAGATGTTTTTCCTTTTGAACTTAGTACAAACTTAGGACATACTTGGATCGTTGATGTTGATGGTACTATATTTCAAGTAAATCAGCCACCATACGAAAATGATAAACTTTTACCTGGTGTAAAAGAGATGTGGGCACAGATACCAAAAGACGACTTGATCATAATAATGACTGCACGTCCTCATTACATTAAACGCCAAACACTTGATGTAATTGAAAGTCACGGACTGCGTTACGACATGGCTATATTTGGAATACATCATGGCGAAAGGATTGTTGTAAACGACAACAAACCAGGTGGTTTACAAACTGCAATTGCTTGGAACGTAAAAAGAAACAAAGGTTATAATTAAGTAGGTATATAATGATAGACACTGAAATGACACGGTCTCGTATTCAAAAAATTGAACGTATTTTGATATTAGAGGATGAGATAAAGTTTGCAGAAAGTTGTCTACAACCAAGTGCAACTGGGCATATACACACTGCAATTAATTGGATGAAAAACCGTAAGAACGAACTTACAAAAGAGGTACAAAATGGTTGAATTGCCAACTAGAACTAACAACAAGAAAGATCCTGAAGACGATTTACCGTACAATGAAGCACACGGAAAACCATTACCAAAAACTATTGTGCTTGTGACTGGTGGATTTGATCCACTGCACAGTGGACATATTGCTTATCTTCAAGCGGCTAAAGCAATGGGAGATCATTTGGCAGTAGGTATTAATAGTGATGCATGGCTTAAACGTAAAAAAGGTAGGCATTTCATGCCACTAGAAGAAAGAGGTGCCATTATCAGTCAGTTGCTTATGGTGGATCAGTGCGTAGGATTCGAGGACGACTACGACGACGATGACACTGCGATTAAATTTATAAAAGACATGCGTGAGTACAATCCAGATGCAAAGATTATATTTGCTAATGGTGGTGACAGAAAATCTGGCAGTACACCAGAAGAAGACTGTGGAATAGAACATGTAAGTTTTGCTTTTGGTGTAGGCGGTGACGACAAAAAGAATTCAAGCAGTTGGATACTTAAAGACTGGGAGGCTCCAAAGGTTGAAAGAGACTGGGGTCATTATAGAGAGCTATACCAAGGTGATGGCTTTGCAGTTAAAGAACTGGTAATCAATCCAAACAGTAGTCTAAGTATGCAACGTCATCAACACAGATCAGAAACATGGAACTTGGTTAGCGGAAAAGCACATGTACTAACCACTCAACGTAGTACTCCTGATGATCCGCAAAGACAAAACCTTGTACCAGCAAATCCAATTGATATTCCTAGTAACGTTTGGCATAAAGGTGTAAATGATTCAGACGAGCCTGCACACATTGTTGAAGTATGGAAAGGCACTAAACTAACTGAAGATGATATAGAAAGAATTGATTAATGCTAACAGTTTATATAGGATGGGATAGTCGCGAACCTATTGCCGCAGAAGTGTGTAGACATAGCATACTTCAACATGCTACTATACCAGTAAACATTGTTATGCTTAAACAGAATGAACTGCGAGTTAAAAACGTTTATTGGCGTGATGTTGACAAACTTGCAAGTACAGAATTTACATTTACACGTTTTTTAGTACCTCATTTGAATAACTATGAAGGCACTGCTATCTTTATGGACAGTGATATGGTTATGCTTACTGATATTGCAGAACTCATAGCCGATGTTGATCCAAATAAAGCCGTAAGTTGTGTTCAACACGACTACACACCTCCGCCAGGTATGAAGATGGATGGACAACAGCAACTTGCATATCCACGTAAAAACTGGAGTTCGATGGTTGTATGGAATTGTGCCCATCCTGATAACAAGCAAGTTACACTAGATTTAGTCAATGATCCAGAAGTCACTGGAGCATACTTGCACAGATTCAGTTGGTTAAAAGATAAAGATATTGGATTACTGGGTCCACAGTGGAATTGGCTCGTTGATTGGTATGTAGAAGGCAGAGATGGCAAGCCATCATTGTTGCACTATACTGAAGGTGGTCCATGGTTTGCTAATCATCAAAAGTGTGGATATGCTGATGTGTGGAATAGATATTACGAAGGTTATGTAGAGAGCAAAAGCGATAGTAGAGTTATAGAAATAAAAGACCTTACCGTACCAATACATCTACGTACACTACTAGAAGATATGATAGTTTCGGCAAGAGATCCTTTTACAATATACTCAGACAATGTGTTTGAAAAGTGTTTAGCTACATTTAGTAAAACAATACAAGATTACGCCGTTGTTGGAATAGTCGATGCAGGTGGACAAGGTGATCTTAAAACAGGAAAGGAACTGAAAATGGATGCTATTTTAGACAACTTTCTATCAGGCAGTCATGGTGTGTTTGCTGGTAGCAAGAACTTGCTTGATTTAGATGTTAGTATACCAATTGTAGTCCGAGGTATTGCTAAGAAAAAAGTTATGCACAAAGCCGTAGAAGATGGCAGAGATTTTTATTATATTGATACAGGATATTTTGGAAATGCCAAGACAAAAAGATATCACAGAATAAGCAAAAATAGTTTGCAATTTAATCTTCCAATTGACCATAACTGTTCAGATGATAGATTTATCAAGTGTGGTGTTAGTATTAAAAGAAAAACTCCAGGCAAGAATATTCTATTGTGTCCACCAAGTCAAAAAGCACTGAGCTATTGGGGAGTTGATCTTAAAGAATGGATTGAAAGCACTACACAAACAATTGCACAGTACACTGAAAGACCAATTATAATACGAGAAAAACAAAGTCGGCACATCCGCACAAATGATGATACAATTGAAATGGCACTAGATAACGATATACACTGTATGGTAACATATAACAGTATAGCCGCAGTAGAATCTTTAATCAACGGAAAGCCAGTTTTTACTATGGGTCCAAATGCCGCTGAACCTTTAGCAAATACTGATTTGGCACGTATTGAAAATCCGTTAATGCCGACAGTCGACCGTATAAGACAATTCTGTTGCAACCTAGCATATGCACAATTTACCCCTGAAGAAATGATAAACGGTACTGCGTGGAGTATATTGCAGGAGTTAAATAGTTAACAATGACTACGTGGGATTACGATGTTGTTGTCTATTTGGGCACGTTGCCAAAAATTAGAAACCACAACATAAAAGTACAGGTAATGAGAGCCTTTGGTGAAGGTGCAGCCAGATGTGGCGTGCGTTGGCTTGTCGACGATAATCTACAAGACAGAAAAGTATACAAGACTAGACTAGCAGTGATACTTGGTTGGGTAGGTATGAGCTTTAGTGGACCACATATCTATTTCCGTGATGCTATTATACATCAACAAGATCTCACTGGTGGTAAAGTAATGAGCATTGATGGCAGTTGCTTTAAGTTTCACCACAAGCATGAAAACATGTGGTTAAGATACAGTCTTGATAATGTGTTTTGGAACAGTGGTAACTATGCTAACAAAAATAGCACAGACAAACATTGGAACATGATTAAAAACAGTCTGAGCCTTGTTGACAGTCCTTGGAGCAATGATGGAGATAATATATTAATCTGTTTGCAAAGAGACAACGGCTGGAATGCTAAAGGTTTTGATCAAGAAGCATGGCTCAGAAAAACCCTTAAAGTTCTACAAAGCCGAACCAACGAACCTATTATGGTAAGAGCTCATCCTGGTGATTTAAACCGTACTGGCACAAAAGTCAAACGTGACTGGAGTTGGGTAAATCAATATGAGCGTGTTGAACTTATTGATAGTATGAATGTAACACTACATCAAAGCATGAAAACTGCAAGATGTGCCGTATTTTATAACAGTTCAAGCAGTGTGCTAAGTGTGCTGAAAGGCATACCTACATTTGTTGCAGAAGAAAGTGCAGTAACCTGGGACGTTGCTAATCATAACATTAAAGATATTATGAATCCTCGTATGCCTGATCGTACACAATGGTTTATGGACTTAGCACAAGCACACTGGACTATAGAGCAGAGTTCGAATGGCGATATCTTTAGACACTTTGAGCCGTACTTACCAACCTAGTATACAGTCGTTCCTAACTCTACCAAGTTCTCTTGCACCCCAACTTTTGAGAAGATCAACTGCACCATATTGTGTTTCTTTAGTAATACCAGTGTCAGTATGTAATTTTTGCTCTACCACAATCGTTGGCTTATGATATTTTATAATTTCTTCGCCGCCTTGTAGTATTTGCATTTCGTAACCTTCACAATCGATTTTGATATAATCTATACTATCAAAGTTGAGTCCAAGCGAATCAAGTTTTTTCATTTGTACTTGCCCACTGCCAATCGTGCTTTTGTTAATATGGCTATGTCCTGTGTTGCCTTCTGTGATAACCATGTCGATTGTGGTGTCTTCTGTGCCAAGAGCTATTGGCCATACTTCAAGGTTGCACCCTGGCACGTTCTTTTTTAAGCACTCTGTAAATGTAGCAACAGGTTCAATAGCAATAACTCTTTCAAATCTCTGTGCTAGATCTCTACTCCATAATCCTACGTTTGCACCTATATCGATGGCCACACCAAATCTGTTGACATATCCTAAACTTTTTTTACGCACTGGTTCTTGGTACGTAGGCGGTCCACCTTTCTTTATATTTTTATCAATCATGTGTGCAAAATGTGTGTCTTGGTCTGCAAACCACCATCCGTGTGCTTGATACATTAGAACTTTACCTCCAATCCTACAACCATGCCAACTTCGTCTTCAGTGGCCGCTGGTGCTACAAATACGTTGCCATAGTTGACTTTTATCATTGGTGCAATATCCCAACCTTTATAGCCATGAGTCAAACCATATTCAATGTCAAGTTGTTTGTATGTTGTACGTTTTCCAAAGTATATGCCTGCTCGCTTGTCACTGTTATGAAACACGCCTGTTATATAATTGTTGGGTAATTGATATTGAACATGCGGATGTATATTTGCAAAGTCGCCACTCAATCCAATGTGTGAACTTAATGCAATACTAAAAATTAATTTATCTAACACCTCTGATGCCTTTCCAGTATGGTAAATCACCGTGCAACTTTATATCTCTTGGCTCGCTATGGCCAAACGTTTTTCTATCGCCCTTCATATGATCCATATACCTACCAAGTTCGCTATTTACAAATGGATGTCCTGCTAAACCTTTTAGATCTGGATCAGGATTCAAATTATGAAAGTGTGCATCTTTTGTATCTCTATATATCTTCCTTTGTACATCAAACAAGTAACTATCATGCCATTCAGGATAGTTAAACATTGTATCACTTTTGTACATATTTGCAAAATCTTCTACAAAGTCCGTACACATAGGATTGGTTTTATTATACCCGACCCATCCACACTCACTGTGATATCTATCACCTCTTCCTAAATGTGTTATAACACAGTCTTTTGGCGAAACACTGTCAAGGAATCTCATTGTAATAGTACTATGTGTTAGTGTGTCAGCATCTAACCATATGACCCATTCAGTGTCTATATTTTGCATTGCATGGTAGATACTGAAAACTTTGTAACTAAAACGTAATCCTTGCCATTTGAAATGTTTATTTGGTTTCCAAATGTGTTCGTTGTGTGGACCTATTCCACCATTTGCTTCAGGATTATCTTTATGTCTTTTGATAAAACGTTTACAGTGTTTGCTATTTGCTATAAGGTCAATGCACTTTACATTAGGCTTTGTTATTTGTGGAGTACATTTTTCTGTGTACACAACTAGATCAACTTCTGCTGGCCAAAACTCTTCAAACGTACTAATCATACGTTGACCATATTTTTCAAGACCCTGTTGATTAAAGGTGGTAATTACTGTATAACGTTTCATACGGGTATTTAACCTTTGATTAATAACATTGCATATTATCCTGAGCAGTGTGCTTTGAATAGCAAACCAGTAATGGATGCATTTTTGAACAGCTGTCGAGATGCTGGTATAACACCTGTTGAAAACTCTCTCGACTGTGATGCTGTTGTTATATGGAGTATACTATGGAATGGCCGAATGAGCAAGAACAAAAGAGTATATGAACACTATCGTTCGCTCGAAAAACCAGTTTTGATAATAGATGCAGGTGCATTAGAAAGAGATGTTACTTGGAAAATAGCAGTAAACAACATTACATCAGAAGGTTACTACGGACACAAAGAGGATTTAGACTGGGATCGCCCTCAAAAACTTGGCATTTCTCTACAAGAACCAATAGCAGGTGACGATATTTTAGTTGCAGGGCAACATAATAAAAGTCTTCAATGGGAAGGCATGCCAAGTTTAGAAAATTACACTATAGAAATTGTTAAGAAAATACAAAAATACACTGACAGGAAAATTTTAGTGAGGTATCATCCTCGTTGTCAGCCATTTATACCTTATCATCGTTTTAATATGTTTGCCTCAAACAACCGCTTACAAAACTGTGATATAGTGGTACCTCAAAAAGTAGGCGGTACCTATGACGGCTTTAATTTACATTTTGGCTATCATGCTATTGTAAATTATTGTAGTGGCCCAGGAATAAATGCAGTAATTTCTGGTACAAATATTGTTGTTGATAAAAAAAGTTTAGCATACCCAATGAGCATTAAACTTAAACAAATTGAAAATCCTCCACGTAAGAAAAACAAAGACAAATGGCTTGTAGAAATAAGTCACACTGAATACACAGTAGATGAGATAAACAACGGCTTATGGTTGACAAGATTAAAAAACGCACTGGAGTAGGTGAGTACATTGACTGTGCATGTCTAATACACCACACATTGTATGATTGGAGTTACGTAGACAAACTGTACAGAAGTTTGGAACGTAATCTTACACCTACAGTAAGAATGCATGTGTACACAGAAAGCAACAGATTTGTACCTGATAACTATATCAGACACGATATAGAAGAGTGGGAAGGTATACGAGGACCTAAAAGCAGTTGGTGGTACAAAGTACAATTGTTTAACAGCAAACACTGGCCCAAACGTGCAACAAAAATGCTTTACTTTGACTTAGACACTGTAATTGTCGGCAATATAGATTGGTTGTGGCAACTGGATAGCGGAAGATTTTGGGCACCAAGAGACTTCAAGTACCTTATGAAAAGTTCGCGATATTGTATAAACAGTAGTATAATGTGGTTTGATCCAAAAGTTTATCATTATGTGTATAGAAACTTTGATTTAAAAAGTGTGGTAAACAATCCACGTTGTCCATGGCATGGAGATCAGGACTATATCTATAGTCAGGTAAAAGATGATGTTGCTTTCTATGATACCAATAGAATTTTAAGTTATAGATGGCAAGCACGTGAAGGTGGTTATGACTTCAGGTATAGAAAACCATTAAATCAAGGTGGCGAAACAGTGATTAATCCAGATACCAGTGTATTAATATTTCATGGAGACCCAAAACCACATAATTGTAAGGATCCATTTATATTCCAGCATTGGAGGTAAATAGATTTGTAAAGACATTTATCAATAGATAATACAAATAAGGAATTAAAATGGCTAACAGAACAATTAAAGTATTCGGACATAACCATGCCGCAGATACAAATTTAACAGTATCATGGGGAGGAGCACAAGTGTATAACGGTACTCTTTCAGCGTCAAATGTTGATGTATATCCAATCTCAGATACGGCGGACCAAGAAGAGCTGTTTGAATTCACATACAATAATGCAGATGATAGTACAACAACAACACATAGTTTGAGTATTACTGTTAATGCTGGTTCAGCCAGCATAGGCGCAATTCGTGTTAGTGCAGGCGGTGCCACTGAATATGACAGTTATCCGGGTCTAAATGAAATGACAAGAAACGGTGCAGTTTGGGAAGGTGTAAGCGGTAAACCACTTGTTGACAAGATTGGTGACCTGTATTATTGGCAAGATGTAGTATACCACACAGATGCGGGTACACTAAATGAAGATCAAACCAATATGACAATTAACACTAACAACCATGCTATTAACGGCGCTACACTTACAGTACCAGCAGAAGCACCTACTGGTTATGCATGGAGTGGATATACTTTCTATTTGGCAATAGATGATGTGTATACAAATACTACCAGTGTATACAAAGCATTGGTAACTAATCCATTCGCTGGTAAAGGTTGGGCACAAACAAAATATAGTTAATATATCGCCCTTTTATAAGGGCCTTATATTTCCTGCATAAATAGATGTAGCAAAAGAATTCGCAAGTTGGGATAAGGCGCCAACATGTACGTCCAGATACTTTTCCGGGCGTTTTTTTTGTGGCCAAAACAAATAAAAAGGTTGACTTATCCTTAAACTGTGTTATTATAACAGCATAATAAGGAAAAGGAAACAAGATGACATAGCCAGCAGTAAAGTGTAAGTAGTTGATTAAGGGAGAGC
>Ga0181388_1000411_pt1 | contig 14506 bp, 25 predicted proteins | sample 11SPOviralmetaG_FD_130120 | JGI IMG/M metagenome (GOLD analysis project Ga0181388, IMG submission 130120) | Marine viral communities from the oligotrophic San Pedro Time Series (SPOT) site, San Pedro Channel, CA, USA - 11 SPOT_SRF_2010-05-17 | ecosystem: Environmental > Aquatic > Marine > Strait...
ACCAGAACTTATCAGGGAATGCAGAGTATAGTTTATCTGCAGCTCTACGTCCTGCATCATCAAGCTCACCTGCATAGATGATCTCTTTGAATGAAGATAAGTAAATATGATTGTGCTTGATAAACTTCTCACCAATAGATGCACTAGGCAATGACTTAACTGGAAATGTCTTACCTAGTATTTGGTATAGACTTGCCGCATCAAACTCACCTTCAGTAAGGTAGATACGTTTGCTTGAGCCTGAGTTAAACTCTGGGCCAAACAAATGATTCATGCCCATTCCTCTATCTTTAGTCCAAGTCTTAGACTTATCTGACACTAGCCTGTACTTGACTGTGTGTGGGTACTTGTACGCATACCTGACTGCCTCACCTTTATCACCAGTCTGTAATTGTATTCCAAAAAGCTCACAAACATCAGCGTCAATAGACCTGATACCATTGTAAGTTCCACCCGTTACGGGTATTTCCATAGGCTTTCTCCTTTCCTTGAGAGGGTACTCCTGCTTGACCCAATCATATACCTGTGACATATCCTTAGATGGATATGATCTACTACAAGAATGACATTGACCATAGCCATCATCATTCCAATTAAACGCATCACTTGAACCGCATTCTGTATACGGACAAGCTAAGTGTGGGTTATCTCCTGTCGCCATAAATTATATCCCTTATCATCTCATATATAAACATGATTGAAATAAAAGGCCACACAATAGCTAGCTTGAGTGTACCTTTATTGTTATCATCCATTGATTCAAACATACCTATGACTAGCATCATACCTAGTAGATACATGATGACAGGTGGCCAGAGGTATAGTGTCATCCATCTTCTCCTTGCAATACGTAACGTACATAACGTTGACCTGTAACAGGATGTTTCTTCTTCACACTAAGTATGTCGTGACCCAAGTTACGTAGCTCTTGTATACGTTTGGTTAAGCAACTGATGCTATAATCTATCATAGCCTCACGTAATGTAATACCTTTAGTTGTTCTAAGGTGTGTCATAATTAATTCATGTTGTGATTTACTCATCGTTTTTCCTTTCCGATTAGTTCTAGTTTAAATAGGCCTTCAGTCTGCCTCATGGAAGACCACAAGTCAAGTAATTGTTTATATGATATTTCAATTACCTGATGTGTATCTATATCTTCTACGTATTGTCTTAAGTAAACAACACCATTGTTCTCAAGATACATTTCAACATCATCAAAATTATTCTGTTCATCCATACTGGTGACGACAGAGTAATCCTTTTCAAATTCAACTGTGAACATTTGTCAATGCCTCCCATGACACTGGAAATAGTTCAGACATCTTAGTACTAATTTCATTAGCTACTGTACGTGTCTCGTGCTGTGTATCTTTACTACACCTAAGCTTACACATATCAGCAAAGGCATCGAGACTACCACTCCAATACCACTCAGTCATAGTGTTCTGTGGTAGTACCATACGTGCTTGCTCTTCGCAAACACCAGAGTCAATCATATGTTTGTACAAAGATGTAACGTAATCTAATGTTGTACTAATATGTATATCACTTATGATAATACTTTCACTACTACCCTGCTTCTTATCATCTACTTTAGACCTCCATGTTGTAGGTTCGAAGTACTCAGGCTTTGTTGATACATACCTACGACTTATCTCATTCCAACGTAGGAACTTATGCTTTACTAGCTGACGTGCAACAAACACTGGTGCTGATACATGGAAGGTAGCAAAGGCATGACCGAATGGGGACATGTGTTTATGTTTAGCTAGGAACTTAATAAGTTTAGTGTCACGTTTAGACAACTCATAGTAAATATCATCGTGACAACCCATCATGTCACAGTTAGGCCAGTTAGGACACGAATACTCTTCATACGTTTCCCAAGAACTGATCTTACCATAGCTAACTCTTGCCGCATTGACTATAGATAAATCACTACCCATGTGGTCAATGTAAATTGATTTTATTGATTGCATTATATTCTCCTCTCTTTAACCCAAAGTCTCTTAAGGCTTTTATGTCTACCACCTTTAGCTCCAGTTACTTGCCTGTTCTTTTGTTGTGTCCATTGATCACCTTCTTTATAGGTTCTCATGTTGAACACTTCACGCATCCTTTCATTCTCAGCTTTACACACTGATATGTGGGCTAGCCTTAGTCTATCTTGAACATCCATTATTCTTTACTCCTTCTACTTAGTGCGGACTTCGCCGCTTTTAAATTGTGTTTAACATATGGGTTAAGACTTGCCACATTCTTATGCCCTGTAACAGACATGATTGCAAGGTGGTCTATCTCACTATCAATCATTTGGTTGATGGCTGTCTTTCTAAGATCACCCACACGTAGATCAGAAGGTAGCCCTGACAGCTCCTTGATCTCCCTGACTAGTACACCTGCAGAGGCATGGTCAAACGCCCTGTATGCACCATCTGAAGGCCTCTGAAAGGGTACTACATATTCTTGGAAGTCCCAGTCACCTTTCTGTTGTAGTAACATGGAAGTCAAAGGTTCTTCTAATGGTAGCTCAACTGTAGCACCACGTTTACTCTGACGTATCTTTACCATGTTGATATCAAAATGTATGTTGTCCCATTTAAGGGTGTAGATATCAATAGGTCTTTGCGCCCACTCATAGGCCATCAGTACACACAGACCTATGTTCCTAAACTTAAAATCTGAGAAGGCTGTATCACAGAACTTTTCAACCTGTTCATTATTCCATATGGTTGAACGTGTCTCATGAGTTCTCTTATTAACATGGGTAACAGGGTTGTTGTTAACAATGTCTAGTGAACGACAGTAGTTCATGATCATAGACAGAGACCTACTGTACTCATTAGCTGTGTTGGTACTTACATCTTCTTCCCAAGCATCATAGGCTTCAGTACATACTGGAGTTGTAACCCTGTCAATTCTAAAACTACCAAACTCTTTACCATATATTTCTGTACGACAGATACACTTAAGGTTGTGAGTATAGTTATCTTGGGTATTGGGCGACAAAGAATTAAAGTGCTTTGTCTTTAAGTAGTAGGTCACTATCTGATTAAGGTTTGATAGCCTACCTATATCACCTGCTACTAACTCACCTCTACGAAAGGCATCTATCTTATCTAGCAGTTTAGGTATCTCTACTCTTGCAGTACGTCCATCTCTAAATGTTTGAGACTTAACTATACCTGCTGATACAGCATCTTGTGGTGGCCTAAAGACCCAAGACGTACCGCCACTTTTACGAGTAGTCTTTATCGTATACTTCATATCTTTCCTTACTTAAAGTTACTTAAAGTATTATTATTTATAAGTATTAATAGAAACTTAAGGTTACTTTAAGTATACTTTAAGTACTATAAAATACATATTATTTAGAATTAATCAACCCTATGTGACAACGTGTCACATATAACGAGTAGCTACATAGTCATTGATGTAGTAGTCAGGTGAGATGTTACACTCTCTCATGATTTCTTCTGCAGAATAACCATAGGTAGCAAGCATATCAGCAATCCTATCAGGATAATCTAAGACTAGATTGACAATCTCTTCTGTAGAGTCAGGGTTGTTAGAGTAATAGTAGTCATCATTCATTGCATACTTAGTGTAGATACACTCTTGTATAGTATGGTCACGCTTGATGACAATCTTAGTCCAGTCAGCTTGTAGTAGGCTACTTAGTAACAACTCTGCATAAGACATATCCTGTGTCTCTTTGGCTGTGTGTTGGTTGTAGTAACCTACACTGATGTTAGTACACTCAGGTACTAGGTGAGCATACTCATTGCTGTCTGTATAAGAACCACCATCGTCAGCTACTAGCTGTGGTAAACTTAGTGCAGTAGCAAATGATTTAGCAAACTCATTGGATGCAGTACGCATACCCATCTGGTGTGTAATCACAGACTTAGTGCCATACCTGTCGAAAGATATAACAGCATCAGTATGATCTAACCAAGGTGGATTGTCATAGACCAATGCCTTACTACCCTGACAACCAATCTCTTCAGCTGCATGGACTACATATGTACCCTCAACACCTGCATCAATCATCTTGAGTATGAGCCATATGCCTGTGGTACAGTCAGCACCTAGACAGCTTGATACCTTGGGGTCAGCTACAGATATTATGTTGTTAGTGACAACAACTTTCTGCATACCCTCAGCCTTGTGTACTGTGTCATGGTGTGCTGTGAAGCATAGACGTGGCTTAACACCAACTTGGTATATGTAATTACCATAGGGGTCAGGCTTACCGAACACAGGTTCGAGATACTCAAGACAAAATTCTTTCTGTGTCTTAGCACCTTCAGGTCGCATGTACTGCAACATATCTATTAGATTATTTTTCATTATTGTTTTCCTTTTCATAAGACTTCATGTATATACCGAAGTCATTCTTTACATATTTATATTCATTACTATTAGTATTGTGAACATCTATCTCATCTTTAGAGACAATCTCATCTTCAATAGTGCTGACCATCTGATCATTGTGGTATGTCCATCCATCCCATTCAGATACAAAGTAGTCTTCTTCAAATAGAACTGGAGAGATATATGAACCCTCAGACTCTATGTAATAGACTTCATCAGAATCCCAGTACTCCTCTTCACGTTCACACCATGTATACCCATCGCAAGATTCTGCAACATCATGGCATCTCTTTCTACCTTCACTGTCGGTATACCATACGTTGATGTGTTGGTCATTGTGATAGTATTCATCAGACCAATCGCAATAGAAGTGTTCATCGTGAAAGCAACAGTCACAGTATACATTACCTGTGTACTCAGAGTAACGTGAATCATCTTCATGCACATTCTCTTCACAGTTGTAACAACGATTAATATCTTCACTGTATATACCACAGTAACCATTACCATCAAGCTCACCACAGCTAGTTATAACTAGGTATTCTTTGGTGTTTCGATTACCATCACTGTCTTTAGTGCCATCGTAATCTTGACGAACATCTAATGCCCTAGGCTCTAGGTCTAGGTATGGGCCGATGTAAGCCTGAGTATCATACTCTTTGATCGCTGATAGTTTAGCACCTGACCATTCAGAGTCATGAATATCACAGGCATCTATACTATCCAGATGATCTTTTAGCATGTCCAATGCTTGTTGACAAGCCCCATAGATATAAGATGGTTGCGGCTTACCTGAGTCATGCTTCATGTAGACAACCACACGGCCACCTATGAAACCCCTAGCATCTTCTACCCATATGATATTGAAATCACCAGAACCATACACCTCGGTTGGATGTATAGGTAGGTTCATCGGGCCATCACCATCATCAAAGGTATACCGCATACAACTAGAGGCTAGTGACTTGTAAATACTTGTAGTATTAATGTTCTGTGTACCCACCATCTTACCTGTATACACTTTACGAAAGTCCTCAGGCTTACTAGATGTTTTGACTGTGTACTCTCTGTGTGCAAAGGCATCAAGAAACTTAGTGACTAGCATATCAACAGCCTTGTTGTCTAGCTCTGGAACTATAGTAGACATAGCTTTCCCAGGCTTCATAGGTGTATGAAGATCAGCTAAATACTTATCACTGTTCTGATAGATACTGATGTACCCATGCCTTCTCTTGGAACGCATAGGTGCAAACAAAGATAACCTATGAGGTAAAGCGTTTACCCTTAGAGTGGGGTTATCTACATGCCCTATGTTATCCATCAACCACTGATGTAAAGACGCATCAGGTTGCCTTGAAGGTAATGTCCAGTCACCAAATGCTTGTATGACAGGGTCACTGTGTTCACTATCCATAATACGTTTGACCACAAACCCGTTTAACTGTGGGTCGTGGCCAAAACTAATTCTGAATTTGACATCACCAACCTCAACGAACGCACCTGTAGGTGTATTGTACTCGATGATTATATCATCATCAGATACATTGAAGGGTTTGTAATCAGGTATCAACGCCAAGTGTTGTACATTCTCACGAATGAATTGAGAGTTAATAGCTAACTCCCTGTTCACAATTCTAATTTCATAACTCATATTTATTCCTTTCGTTTACTAATAGTTAATCTTCATATTGTTCATAGTCCCTTTGCATATCATCATCATAGCACATACTACAGCACTCTCCATCTCTGATGATATTTTTCTCCCAAAGTTTATTAGACATATTATAGTAGTGACTTTCGTTACCATTACAACATATATAATTAGAGTTGAAGTTTGAAACCTCCCATATATTATCCTCCTCATAATTATCATTCCATATAGAAGAGAAGGGTTCGAACTTAGTTACATTAGGTGTAACTGTAACGCACACACTTATCAACTGACTATTCATGTTCTCCACCTTCACCTCGTAAAGTATAAAAGATTTGAGGCTTACGTTTAGCCGCTTCAAATACTGATACAGTTATAAAGATACCACACAATAAGAGTGCATGGAATAAAATATTCACACCTAGATACATCCAAGTACCTGTCATTGCAGTGAACACAATACACCACATCCATGCGAGTATTTGCATAACTAAATGCCGTACCCTTAAATCTTTAATGTTAGACAATGGATTTCTTTCATGATCCATTATCAAATTCCACCAGTCCATAATAAAACTTGTCATATTATTCCTTTCATTTATTAATAATTAATAAGACATATAGAATAGAAAATCTACACACCCTAACTCTTTATTACTCAACTCCACTGCCTCCTTTAGCTGATCACGTATGTAACATAAAACATCTTCATAGTATTCATCATCACCTGATCTAAATGCCTCTGCACTTTTATCCCACAGGTGTAGGGCAAGTTCGGGGTCACACATAAATTTATACATGCACCTTACAGTTTCGCCACTCAATACTATTGGGCTAGTTCCTTCCTCAAAGTCAGAGGGTTCTTTATGTTTTTTAGCATTAGCATTAAAAAGTCTAACTAACCTAACTATAGGCCATTGACTACGCCAAGTCTGTTCATATACAGGTTCACCCATGTAACCTAGTGCCATAAGTTTTAAATCTAATCCCATTTTAATTCTCCATTAATATTTATTTTAATTTAACCACCACGACATGAACGATATAAACATACTGAACACGCCTAAAGACACAACACCACCAAACAAAAACCATAGTGTTGCTAACTTAAATTGAGACCATGAGGATTCCTCCACCCATTCATAATCTTCTTCTATACCATAGGCTACATGAATGAAGCCATAGGTATCCGACACCACACGCCAACCATCAGTGGGGCATGTATCTAACCATTGATTGAAGCTATCCCTATTCATCATACGAACCCTTCTTTTTTAAGCCACACAAACTCATTTATATTTATAGGTATGGTTTCTGTTTCACCAATAGGAAGCTCAGGTCTAGGTGAATTACAAATAACATTCCATCTACCTATTAGCATCAACTCCTCCTTAGTATAGGTTGGTTTCTTGGTAGGTTCACACACCATTTCAATAACCTTAGAAGTTACATCATAATCAGGCGTACCATAGCCACCATTTACTCGCATATCTACATCACCTAACTCATCATAATCATGGGCTAGTTGTGCCACACATGCTTCTAGATCAAGACCTTCTATATGAAATTCTTCCAGTTCAAACTCGGTCTCAATCCAACCACACAAAACATAATTCATCATATCAATACACCTTTAACCTTTCATTTGGGTACTCATCACAAGCCCGTTTCAAATCCAATATAAAATTAAACAAAACATCATAGCTACCCCAACCATTAGGAGGGTTTAGCTCTTCTAGTTTTTCGTGCTTAAACACCATGCTTTGTATACTTACTTTAAGACAATGCGAGATTTGATTACCTGTCATTCCATACATATCACGCAATGGAATTACAAAAACTTCACGCATCATAGGCGAAAGGTTATAGGTAATATTACCCTCCCATTCACCTAGCCAAACATCCATACTCATAGCAGTTCACCTCCAACCATCACGCCTATAATAAACGTGATTACTAAAAGAAAAACAATCGCAAATATTGCGTTCCTATTTGCTCTATTTTCTGCGTCAATACGCTTTTGTCTAACACTCATATTCATTCCCTTTCTATAGTTGAACATGGAAAAACACCCCATACGATTGTATAGGGTGCTTATTCGATATTCATTTATATTAAGCGGCCTTTTTATTAGGTAATTCAACAACTACATTATTTTCTTGATGCTTAATTGCGGCCTTAATTATTTTTTGCATCTCTTTTAATTCATCTGTTGAACGTTTTGAACAAGTATCAATAAAAGATTTTACGTTTAAAGGTGTAGGTTTCTTTTTTGTTTTACCTACTAGAGCTTGCAAATACTTATCACCTCGCATTGATACTTTATCTTGTGCTAGTTTTTCAAGTATAGCTAAAACCTTTTGGTTTGGTTTGATACCTTTAATGATCATTTTGCTAGTAGTTTTACCAGTCTTTTTATTCTTTTCAGTTTTAAATTCTGCACCTTTATAAACTAAACCAAAAACAAATTTAATTCTTTGTTCAATCTTATCACCTTTTTTATTGGCCATAGCTATTACGTTTACGATACTAGTTGTATCACCTTTGCTTTTACCAGTTACTACATTTTTAATTAATTCATTAAATGTATCACCTAAGTTTGCACCATTGCCTAAAGCACGATTAAAAGCAGTCTCTAAAGTTGTATAAGTCATAATATTTCTTTCCTTTTTATATTATTTCATTTTGCTTAATGCTATCATTAAACATCAATAACAGCGGCCTGATTAAAACCGCTGTCATAACTGATTAATAATTTTTAATATTCATTAGATATATTTCTTAATAATAAAACCAATTAGCATAACTAATTGCATTTTACTAATAGGTGCTATCAATATCTTCAATTTCGTTCAATCAAGAAAGACTGTCGTCTAATACCTTTACCACCTATAGCCATATAAATTATTCACCTCTTTGGGCTTTCCCTTTTATATAAAGAGGAATTTAGAAAGCTCTATCTATCATTCTAATAGTATAGTCTAAATTCATTTACCTTATTCGGAATAAACAATAGATAAAAATTGCTAGTTTTTATTGTCTCGTTTAAGTTTGATTACCTTACCTGTTGGAATGAATTCCGAATTTTGCCCAAACCGAAAGCAAAAAACTGGTTCTTTTTTCAACGTGTTTTTTATTTCGTTTTACCTAAAGTAAATAAAACTCATAAAAAACTAGAACCTATGTCAAAGAGCCATAACCAAAAAATAGCTATGTAATCAAATAAAGTTTGATTATCTAAACACTATAAAAAATATAGTGCTTATTAATTAAACTAAGCTATTTCCTTTTCTAAGTTTTTATAGGCGTTTGTAATTGCGTTTGCATCGTCTGTTGTTTTGATAATCTTAATATATTTCTTTTTAGTATCATAATGTGAAAACTCTATTTCGGTTTTTAAAGATGCTTTCGTATAATCTCCGAATTCGTCAGACCAAGTTTGAGTATCAGTATTATAAACGAATAATATGTAATATGGTTTTTTTGTCATAGCTAAATCCCTTTCGATTAATAATTATAGTAGATCATATAGAGTATATTATAAAGGTCAATAAAAAAATTAATAAATATTTTATATAATGTTTTCAATAGGTTAAGTTACCAGCTGTTAATTTATAAGTAATTTTTATTTTGCTATTATATAGTATAACTAAAAACAGCCTATAAAATGGTAATTGAAAACCTAAAAATTGGCATTGGATTATTTTATAATGTTGGATAGCCAAAAAGATATAGAGCCAGTCTAGACCCCTTTAAAATCGCTCTATGGGATGTTCTCTTTTCGTTCCTATGATTATGGTTTAGTATTAAACTATCATTATAATTTAGTTTAATGTTGAACCTTATTTTACTAGGGGTATGGTTTAATATTAAAGCATTTAGATAGGTGGTGTTTATACTTCTAAATTGCTGTTGAGAGGTGTTATAGTATAACATAACATATTTCATAGTGTATTTACCTTATAGATAATTCATAATTATATAAATAATGTAATAATTTCAATGACTTAGCTAGAAATAAACATAAATAAATTCTTGATAAGAACAGAACAGGAACAAAAGGGAGGGGGCATGGGGCAGACGGGGGGTACTAGGTAGCGTATACAGCCAATGACAGCGGGGGGTATTTTTAAAGCTGTTAACTACATTATGTAAATACGTTATATTATAACATTATCCCTGAAACTGGGGTAATACTTAATCTCCTTATCATTATATAGATATTGGTGATAATGTTACCCCATTATCTTTCTTATTATGTTAATACATTATACAGCCCCGTAGAGAGGCTTTAGGTATGCCTGGGGTATATCTTAACCTGACGACAGAAGACAACCCCTCAGTGAGCTACGTTGAGCTTCTCATTAGGTATTTATACCTAGTCCGCCGCCGTTAGGTATTCTTTAGGTTACTTTAAGTAAGTAGCTCAAGAAATACTTTAATGTGCTTCAATTTGTCCATTGACTTAGTTTAATAATGTGATATAATATACTTAAAGTATTCTTAGAGTTACTTAAAGTAACTTAATCTATTATTAATATTAATAATTAATACTTAAGTAATACTTAAAGTACACCTAAAGTACCCTCATAATGTTATACTTACTCTATACTAGTAACGATAAGGATTCTTAATAGATGTACAATTATCTGTCGTACCAACTTTAGTTGTTGACAGAGGCTTCCTAAAAGGTATAACTAGTCATGTCCAAACCTAAAATGTATTCCAGTGAGAGGGTACTTGAAGAGTTCTATAAGGCACTTGCCGATCAGAACGAAGGTAAACTCCGTAGGGTTCATATACCTAGATCAGATGTATTCTACATAAGAGAAGCATACTATCAACATTCAGGTACTTGGGAAACCTTAGACAGAATAGAAAGATGTATGTACCTCGAAGGTAAGCTATTAGCTAGAGATGTACTAGATCCTAAGCGTAAGAGAGACTGGGAACAATGACTAATTTTCAAGATGCAGATACAGATGGTAATGGACTTATAGATAAGTCTGAATGGGATTCATTAGCATTAGAAGATCGACGTAGACGATTAGATGATGAAGATGCACAACGTGATGCTCAAAGAAGAATGGCATGGTTTTGTTTAGCAGGAATGCTAGCATATCCATTCCTTGTTCTATTGTGTTCTATGATAGGTGCAGATAAAGCAGCTGATATCATAGGTTCTATGGCTTCTATATATTTCCTATCAGTTGCTGGTATAGTTGGTGTATTCTTTGGAGTCACTAACATGAGCAAGAAAGAAGTGAAAGGTAACAACGGATAATGCTTGGATTAAACTTAATCGGTCAAGTAGCTAATCTAGCTGGTACAATGATCGAAGGCAAGACAGCCGTGAAGAAGGCTGAAGCTGAAACAAAGATGAAGATAGCTACTGGAGAACTTGATTGGGATCTAGCAGCTATGAAGGCTACAGAAAACTCGTGGAAAGACGAATGGATTACTTTATTATTCTCAATACCATTGATCCTAGCCTTCTGTGGTGATTGGGGTAATCAGATAGTACAAGCAGGTTTTACTGCTTTAGATGTTATGCCTGATTGGTATCAGTACTCACTAGGTGGAATCGTTAGTGCTAGTATTGGTATGCGTGGTGTAAGTAAATACTTTGGGAATAAAAAATGAAAAACAATTTTGATAAATGTCTAGAGATGTTACTTCATCATGAAGGTGGATACGTTAATCATCCTAGTGACCCAGGTGGTATGACTAACCTCGGTGTTACTAAAAGAGTGTATGATGAATGGATCGGCAGGGAATCTACAGAGCAGGAGATGAGAGATCTAACTCCAGCAGATGTCGGGCCAATCTACAAAAAGAATTACTGGGATAGAGTTAAAGGTGATCATCTACCATCTGGTGTAGACTGGTGTGCGTTTGACTGGGCTGTGAACTCAGGTTCTGGTCGTCCAGCTAAAGCTATCCAACGTGCAGTAGGAGCTACAGCTGATGGAGCAATCGGGCCACAGACACTAGGTCTTATTATGGAGAAAGACCCTAAGTTTATTGTGGACTACGTATATACTGTTCGTCAAGGCTTCTATGAAGGCTTAGATACCTTTAAGACATTTGGTCGTGGTTGGACTAGACGAAACAAAGAAACACTAGAACAAGCATTGAGCATGGTATAATGGCAGTTCCTGATCGAGTCAAAGCAACTATGAAACGTCTTGGTCTTAAAGGCGTGAATAAACCTAAGCGTACTCCTGATCATGCTACTAAGTCTCATGTCGTTATGGCATCAGAGGGTGGCAAGTATAAAGTTATTCGTTTTGGTGAGCAGGGTGCGTCTACAGCAGGTAAACCTAAGTCTGGTGAATCTGATAAGATGAAGAAGAAAAGAAAGTCATTTAAGTCTAGACATGCCAAGAATATCAAGAAGGGTAAAATGTCAGCAGCCTATTGGGCAGATAAGGTTAAGTGGTAATGGGAAGAACTAACGAAAAACTTTGGTCAGCCTCTAAAGCTAAAGCTAAGGCAAAGATGGGTGGTAAACATTCTGCCCGTGCTATGCAATTAGCAGGTAAGCTTTACAAAGCCGCTGGTGGAAAATATACAGGTGGTAAAACAACATCTCAAAAGTCATTAAGTAAATGGGGAAAAGAAAAGTGGGGAACTAAAAGCGGTAAGCCTAGTTCTAAAACAGGAGAACGTTATCTCCCTAAAAAAGCAAGAGAAGCTTTAACCCCAAAAGAATATGCAGCTACTAGTGCAGCTAAACGTAAAGGCACAGCAGCAGGAAAACAATTTGTAAAACAACCAAAGAAAATTGCAGAAAAAACTAAGAAATTTAGAGCTTCGAAAGGCGGACTGACTATGAAAAAAGGTTATCACAAAATGCCTGACGGCACAATGATGAAGGATTCAGATATGAAGAAAAAGTCTGGGTATATGCACGGTGGTATGGCTAAACCTAATAAGGGTATGAAAGCTTTGAAAAAAGCTGCACCTAAAGTAGCTAAGAAAATGGGTTATAACAAAGGTGGCATGGCTAAATGCGGTGCATCTTATACAGGGAAATAGATAAATGCCAGTACCGATAGGATACGGATTATATGTTTTAGGTAACATAGTAGTACGTGCAATAATAAAAACACAAGGTAAAAAACTTATAGCTGCAGGAGCACGTAAAGTCTCAGAAAATGCTGCTAAACAAATAGCAAAAAAACGCACAGGTGGTGTAATTAAAAATGCTACGTCAGGTAATGTTGCAGGTTTAATTAGAAATGCAAGAACTGTAAAAACCAGAGGTGGTAAGGTATCTGACCCTAAACCTACAGGATCACGCACAGTAAAGACTAGAGAGGGTAAAGTTTCTGAACCTAAACCTACAAAGTCACGTACAGTAAAGACTAGAAAAGGTAAAGTTACAGATCCTAAACCTACAAAGTCACGTACAGTAAAAACTAGAGAGGGTAAAGTTTCTGACCCTAAGCCTACAAAGTCACGTACAGTAAAAACTAGAAGTGGTAAAGTTTCTGATCCTAAACCAATGAGTTCACGTACTGTAAAGACTAGAAAAGGTAAAGTTACAGATCCTAAGCCTACAAAGTCACGTACTGTAAAGACTAGAAGTGGTAAAGTTTCTGATCCTAAACCAATGAGTTCACGTACTGTAAAGACTAGAGGTGGTAAGAAAGCTCCAGTTAAACCTACTAAGACAGGTTCTAAAACTTCCAAAACTTCTACTTCAAAAGGTAAGCAATCTAATCTCCCGTTAATAGTAGGATTAGGTTCTGGTGTTGCTGGAGCAATAATGGCTCTTGGCGGTAAAAAGAAAGTCAAAAAAGGTGATGTTGAAGTTAAACCAAGCCCTAGAGCTAGAGTTTCTAAAACTGAAATTGAAAAAGGTAAAGGTATTAACTTAAATAAACCAGCTGCTGGCCCAGTTAGTGATGAATCATTTGGTGCAGCATTTAAACGTAATCGTAAAGCTAATAAAGCTACATTTACTTTTAAAGATAAACTTTACACTACTCGTGTTAAAGAAGAGTCTATTGCTGAACATAAGAAAAAGTTTGGTGTAAAAGGCAAATACAAATAAATGGTTGAAACAACTTACTCCACAGCTACAGAAGCAGTAACGGTAGCATCTACTACTACAGGTGCTAACGCTACTCTTGTGTATACTTGTCCACCGTTTCATGATGCGACAGTGGACTTACTACACGTAGCTAATAACGATAACTCTTCTAAGAAAGTTTACCTGCAGTTCTATCACGAAGATGATACTACTTATCATTACGTACTTAAAAACCATACTATAGCAGGTAACTCAGCAGAGAATATATTTGGTGCTGGTGTATTACACCTTCATGCAGGGGATAAGATTGTTGCATATGGTGAGACAACTAATACTATGGAAGTGCTAATATCTTGTAAAGAGTTTTATAATCCAACACGTTAAAGCATAACGGGGTTGCATTATTATCTATAGTATGATATAACTGTTTGTGTA
>Ga0181388_1000414_pt1 | contig 14456 bp, 14 predicted proteins | sample 11SPOviralmetaG_FD_130120 | JGI IMG/M metagenome (GOLD analysis project Ga0181388, IMG submission 130120) | Marine viral communities from the oligotrophic San Pedro Time Series (SPOT) site, San Pedro Channel, CA, USA - 11 SPOT_SRF_2010-05-17 | ecosystem: Environmental > Aquatic > Marine > Strait...
CTCATCGGGACTTTTTTTAAATATTCCTTTTTCATTTAATTCATTTCTGTACTTTCTCATAACTTTTCGTAATGCTGTAAGACTAACCCAATTTTTATCTTGTTTTTCAGATTTCTTTTGCTCTTGCATTTCAGTATTAAATCGTTTTGCTAAATCTTCCATTTCATCACGATATTTTTCAATCAGTTTTTCATCTTTATCAAAGGCCATTAATGTGACAACAATTGCTGCTAGATACGATTTTCTTGTAGATAGTTTTTTATTATCAATTGTTTTCATTACTTTATTTTTATCTTTTAAAAAATTCAAATCAGTTATATCTTTATCAAACATTAATTTGTGTAATTTGTTCATATTTGAAGCATAAGCATTGAGACTTGAAGCACGGAGTTTTCTTTTCTCTCCAATCTCTTTTTTAATATTATCAATAAAAGTCATTTTATATAATACTAGATTAGATAATTATTTAAATAAAAAAACTAAAATAAAACTAAATTAACCAAGACGTGTTCCGTTACACATTTTCTGATATATTATACCTAATATAAAAGACAAACTACTAAATCCTACTATTTCTAAAACTTTAAAATATTCTGGTTTTTCATCACATAAATGTGTATGATTTTGAAGATACATTTATAATACTATTAGATATTAAACTATAGAAAGATTCACAGTTAAAACTCTAGTAGACCCGTGATTATTATATTGGGCAACTCTTATATAAGCAGCAGCAGTTCTGAAATCCATTGCGAAATCACCATTACTTCCTCCATGGAAATTTACATAATGATTTGATGCAAAATACCAATTTATATTATCGGAAGAATATTGAACTTCAATATCATTGTTTTGATTATCACTATTACCGAAAATTGAGACATATCCTTCAGATGGGTGTGTGTTTTGTATTGATGATGAATGACCGTATGAACTATCTAAAATTGATATAGTTTGTGATGAATCAACTCTTCTATTACTTTCAGTTGTCAATAGAATACCAGTATTAGGGTCTGTTGGATATTCAATAGCAGTTGCTACTGGTTCATAACCAACTAAATGAAGATTACGTGTATGACCAGCAGATGAAATGAAACCTAGATTCTGGAATAATATTTTAACATCACCAGTCGCCGCACCACTATCTGTATGAATTGTAATATAAAGAACTTCTTGTTCTAATGATTCATCTCCTTCAATAGCAACAACGGGCATTGGGATTGTCCTATTATCATAACTAATACTTGGAGTAAAATGAGTATGAACAATAACTTCTTCTCCTACTCCAATATCAACATCAGCGGCCATTGTATAAGTAAATCTCGAATGATACCACGCCTGAGCATCCCCTGAACCAGTTGGTTTTGTGTAAACATTAAAAAATGGTAATACACTCGTTCCCGAATAATTATCAATAGCAACTTTCGCCCAGATAGAACGAATATGTTGTAATTCTAAAGTTTCCTGTGTTCCTGCGAAAAAATATATATTTGCTTTATCACCGGCACCCGTATTTGTATAATACCAACCGTCTCGTTTATTAGAATCAATTACTGGAGCAGGAGCAGAATCTGCCCATAGTGGAGCATGGTTTGCTAAATTGACGACAACTTTACCACGATTAGAAGGAATTTTTTTATTGATAATTTCAAGAGACATATTTATAATTAAGGATTAGATAATTAATTGAGAATTAAATATTTAATTAATTCTAGTTTTTCGGAATCCGATATTACATAATTGTCTATGTGCGATTTAATAATATCAACTGATTTAATATTAACATTTTCATTTGTATCTTCGAATAAATGATTTCCTAATATAGTCGTTTTTATGTTTAATAAATCAGTATCGTTTTCCGAAATATGAGACCATTCTCTTGTTGGGAAATATTGGTCTTTGAATAAATCAGCATTCAGTGAAGTAATCGTTAAAACTTGCACACCATTATATTGAGTCTTCTTCAAACCCCATTTTAATGTATTTATTAATTCATTCATCTTATGGTGTTCATCAGAAAAATAACTTGGACCAATAGTCATTAGTATTTCTATAAGAGCGTTCTTTCCTCTTTTCTTACTATTTTTTATTCTTGGATAAATACATTTATTTGGATTAAATTCAATATTTAGTTCACTAATTGAATCTAGGTATTTAAAACAGTTCTCAATAAATTCTTTCTTTTTTTTAAAACATTTTGGAATTAAATAAATCATAGTTATATTAATATTTAGTTAGATATTAATTAATCAAAATAAACTATATATGGTTCGTCTTTATTAATAATCTTTTCTGGTACTTGTTCTATAATTGGTTTTGCCTTTCTTCCTCGTGGGTCTCCAGTTTTAATTCCTTTTTCTTTTTTTCTTCTAATGTAATAATCTCTAAAATATTGTTTCTTTTTTTCAGTCTCCTCAGGAGTGAGTTGTTTAACTGGTTTTAATTTTTTATGATTTCCGGTCATTATATATATATAAGTATAATATTTTAAATCTCTTATATATACACAATAAGAAAGTTATTTATTTAATACATACCGAAGGGACAGGTTTGACAATCTATTATATAGTATTAGAATGTCAAAAGTGTCCTCTCAAACATATTCGTCATATTCATATTCTTCAATATCTTCCCATATTTCATCTATACCATCATAAACCTCATATATCATTGTATCAATAAAATCATATTCAACTGGAAAATATAATCTAGGATAATCTTGATATAGTTCTGTGTAGGTTTCTTCAGTAGTTACAGTAAATGTTTCATCATCGTGTTCTACGTGTCGTCTAGTTATTTCTTTTTTAATATTCAGATATATATTATAACTTTCATTCATTTGATTCCAATGTTCGGAAATGATATTTGCTACAGGATGCGTCATTCCTTTGTGTTCAAATAATATTTTATTTACTAATTCGCCAGGGAGGCTTCTGTAAAATAAATCAAAATTTTCCATTTATTATAAAGTGAGATTTTTTTTGAAAATAATACCGACTTATATTTCATAATTAAAAATAAATGATTAAGAGGACTTAAGGCGATATATGGAAAATAAATGAAAATTTTGCAGATGGGATATGGTTTTATGTTAGTTTTATGTTTTATATTGGATTTATGCTTATAACTAGAATAAAAATATATTTTTATTCCTTAAATGAGAATAAAACCATATACAATTAATAATCCAGAATAAAACTAATACCAAAAACGCAAAATAAACAGAAATAATACATATATCAATAAAATGTATAAAATAGTAAAAACTTAAAAAAACTTAAAACTGTAAAATAAATGAAAATTATTCATCTTCATCTTCTTCAATTATTTGAATTCCCAATAACCCTCTTCCCTTTCCTGTTCTATGAACTTTTGCTCCTTTACCAACTAATAGAGTCTTTGCCTTCTTTACTGTAATATTGATATTATTATCTTTTAATACTGAACCTAATTCTTTATTAGTAATAAATTCATTTGCTACTGAACTATTAATCTTAAACAAATTAATCATTATCTTTTCATCTTCTTCTTCTTCAAGGTCGCAAGATTTTTCTAAAATGCTTTTTGGATATGAAGTATCATTTCGTTTGTAATAGTCTAACATAATTAAAACAAATTCGTTTACAACCTTTTCTTTTTTAATATATTCTTTTATTGTACCATCTGCTTCATAATAAGAATAGTTTGAGTATTCTTTATCGTCTTCAATATTTTGAACAAACTTCGAAGGCATATTGAAAGAAATACATTTTTGAAGAGCATCACTTGGTTTTATTTCTGGGAAATCATTACAACAAATCAATACTGCCGATTGAACTTTGAATTCTACTTCATCTTTGAAATTCTTTCTTGCTGAAAAATAATCACCACCAGAACAAAACTTTTTTATTTTGTTTCCATCAATAGATGTATTTTTATCCAATTTAATTTCTTGCGTGATTGCTAATCTTGAAAATTGAAAGTCTAAAATCCAACTCAATGATTTAGCATCTTCATCTCCAGATTTAGTCACAAAATTACTCGCATTTGTATATTGTATATATTTACCAAAGCTATTTTTCATTAAATCACTGAATACACCTTTTCCACTATCTCTCAATCCTTCAAACTTGAACCAGTTTTTATCTTCAATATGTCCCGAAATAACTCTTGCGAATTTATGAAGGAAATATTCCATTAATTTATGATTATCATCACCAACTTCTTTTACATCAAATATTGGATATAATACTTTTTTAAATATTTTTCTTCTTACTTTTTCATTACTTTTTAAATCCAAATCTCTTTCAATTACAATCGGAGTTGTCAAATCTTTGTATTCTTTAATAAATTTTTGTTTCCTAAAATCATAATAACCATTTTTAAAACATACTTTATGTAATGTATTATCCCATACATCATCTAAGAATTTGTTATTTTCCAACACATCAAATATAATCCATTTATAAATATCAGTCACCCAATTAATACTGAATGATACATGAATATACTCACCCATACATTTATTCCATAAATCACTATCTTTGATTAATCTACAAATTATATTTTTAATTATCTTTTCATCAGTTCTTAAAACATTATTATCACTATAATATAACATACCATTTGAAAAAATAAGTTTATCTTTTAAAACTGTTTCATTAAGATATTTTGCAATTTCACTTAATTGTTCAAAATGACCAGATACAATATTTTTATTATTATCAACATTAATACAATTTAAATTATCCAATAATGAAAGATTGTGTTCTTTAATATCCCATTTAATGTCATATTCATTATCATTTAATGATTCAATAATTTTTTCTAATTCATAATGTTCTTTTGATTGAACCATAAACCCATCAAACATTAGAACCATTTTTGATTTATCATCAATTAGTTTTTGTTCTTGTAGTTTGTCAATTCCTTCGTGTAAAATTTTATTTTCATTAATACATAATACTTTGTTTAATACTTTACCTTGAATATTTTCAGTAATACCTCGTTTGATTAATTCTTTTCTGAATTCATCATATGTTGTTAAAAATAATTTTTGTAATTGTTTAAATTCTTCATCCATTTTTAAAAAGAAAGGGTCTTTAATGTTTAACCATCTTTTGGTTGAACGGTCATAATATTTTTTAGTAATTTTTTCACTATTCATTGATTGTAAAAACATCTTTTTTGCAGATGCTCTATCACCATTAATATCGTTCATTAGATTTGAAATACATTCATCACGATTGATTACATAAGATTGGAGATTGTAGCAAGGGAAATTTAATTTTTTACATAAATACAATAATATAGATGGGTGAGCATTCACCATATCAAAATCATTATATAATCCATCACACAAAACACCTCTTATTTTATGGTGTAATCTTTGAATACCTTGACCCTCTACAAACATACGACCGCAATTTGAACCTTGTGAATAACGATATACTCTTTTACATTCATAATTACTGATTATCATTTCTTTTGTGAATTTTTTGAGTAAGTCGAATTGGAATTGGATTTCTTCTTCGCAACCATTTTTGTCTACACAATCAAAATCAATTCCTTCGAATAATTCTTTATTGAATTGACCAAAGGTTAATTGATTAAGTTTGAGACACAAGTCTTGATTGACTATTTCGGTTGATTTAAACATTTTGAAAAATTTGATTGAATTGGAATTTATGAATTTGAAAAACTATAATTAAGATTATATAATATAATGAGAAATTCTTTAAATTGTTTTAAACGAAATATAAATAAAATGTTAATTAGAGATATATTAATTTAATTTACTATACTTAACTAATATTTATTATTTTACATTTCGGATTTTTTAAATAAATTACTGGAATATTAAAGAATGACAAAAATGACAGAATGACAGAATGACAAATATATCAACCTATGATTATAGAGAGTGCTGTGATAATTTAAGTCACAAAGAAATTGAAAAATACTTTCTGAGATTTACTGTCATTTTGTCACTTTTGTCATTTGTAAATAATTATGAGTGTAATATATAACTATTCCTTGCTATGGGGGGTATGACAAACCAAATGACAAACTACGAAAAATAATGACAAAAAAAATATATCTAGTATTATTAAAGGATTATGTTTTTTATTATAAAAAGAATAATTGAACTAAGACTAATCACACCATTCTATGAATACTATATTCATCAAGCATTACATTTAACTAAATCACCAACTCATAAAAATCATCATATTGAATATTTTAATAATAAAATAGAAATTGAATATTGGATATTACCAATAATTGCTTTTTTTTATTATATTGAAAATTATCATTTATTATTAGGATTAATTCAATATTTTATATTACACACAATATCTCATTATGCACCAGAATTGCTTCCCAGTAGTTTAAAGAATCATCACGAAATACATCACAATCACAGAGATTGGAATCTTTGCGTGTCTAGCACTTTTCCCGATTATATATACGGTACATTATTGAAAAGAGATTTAAAATATTAAAAAGAATTAGAGTAATGGATTACCAGAACCAATCCCACCAATCATTGCTGACTGACGGTTCCCCATCATTGAAGAAATCAAATGGGCTTGTTCTTTCATCATTCGCCGTTGTTTACTTTCTTCACCTTCTTTGAATAGTAAAGTAATTTCTGTTGGATTAACCAAATCATTCGCAACTTTTCCATCTGGTAATCTTAATATAGCATTAAGGTCATAAAATATTTGTTCTTGTGGTAAATTTAAATCAATCATAATTGGAAATGCTGGATAGTAATGAAGAGTTCCAGTTTTCTCATTTGTATTGAGTTCTTCTTTAGGAACAACAGCAATCACTCTCATTGAATCGCCAGTGTTTCCATTAGCACCTTTGATATTAAAATCTGGAAGTTCAAGTGATAGAGTAGGTTCCATTATACTAGTTACTGGATTATTTGTTGAAGTCACAGTATTTTCAGCATTACCAGCACTAAAATTGTATAATCTATTAAATCCTATTAAATTATTAATACTTCCATCTGGTATTAAATCATTAGCATTTAAACCACCTTCTGGAGGAACACCTGCTGTATCTGAAGCATAAACATCGCCAAATTTATATAAAGCACTAACTGTCATTGCGTTTGCTGGAACTGCTCCCACTTTATCATCTGTAACTGTATCACTAATATCATCGAATTCAGCATCTTCTCCTTTATGTAAAACTGTATTAGCATTTGCAACTTCAAAATTTGGATTCACAATTTCAGTTTCATCATATTTACCTTTTACTATATATCTAGAAGCAAAATATTGATTACCTCTACCAATCGCCATACATGGTCTTAATGGAAAGAATTTCTCTTTAATAGTTGTATTGAATCCATTTCCAGCAGCAACTGTATCTCTAACAAATTGTTCTTCAATAAAAGTATTATCTCCTGCTGTGTCGTGAGAAAGATATATACTTACATTTAATACTTTAGTAATTACAACTCGCATTTTAATATGGTCAGTAGGATATGTATACGATGTCCAATTTGCTGGTTGAACTCCACCAATAGGGTCTAGTGTTGTGAAATCAGCAGTAGGGTCAAGATTTTGGAAATTAGTAACCATTGCTGATTGATTTCTCCAATTAGGATTTGGAAATTCAATTCCTTGATTTTGAACCATCCGTCCAAGTGAAAATTCAACTCCCGTTTTATCAGCATTATCTTCACACGTTAATGTAATATCAAAACCATCTGGAGAAGTTTTTAATATATCAGCATTTGCGTCTCCCGGATAATTGGTTCTTCCCTTATATAAATAATTTCTTACATATCCAGAAACACTTTTTCCCATACCAACATTATCCTGTGGAACAACAAACTGAACACCTCCTGTAATCATAAAGAAATCACCAACTAAAGGATTTTCAGTATGTCTTCCACCATTATCAGCATCCGCAAATACTCCCCTCGTTGGATTCCAGAAATAAAAATCATCACAATTTGCACGATTAGCAGTATTAGTTCCAGTTAATGCGTGACCCCATTCACCATCTCCTAAATAAACCCAATATGCTGGTGGGTCTCCATTTGTATATTGAAACGCCAACTGCCACCCATTCGCTGCCTCAGTTCCTGTTGTATTATTAAAAGTTCCTTCAAATAGATTTGGAACTCCCGCTATATAGATAGTTTGGTCTACTGGAGAACCACCAGCTTGAAGTGCTGTGATTTGGTCTGCTTCTGTATATCCTTCTTGTGGTCTAATTATACATTCAAATTCTCCTTCATTTGGAAAAATACCTTTATTACCAGTAATGATTAATGGATTATCAAATGACGAAAAGTCATCTACTTGACCACCAGCAGAACCACTTATGTTCACACTCGCTGTTCCATTGTTTTGAAAAACAGGGGTTCCTCCATCGTATGCTGTATATGTTTGAGCATTTGGTGCTGCCGGTGTTTCATTTTGTCCATAACCCAGAGTAAAAGCACCTTCACCCTTCTGTGCCGTTTGGTCATAAGTACATGTCCACTGTCCCTTGTAATTACCTAATAATGTAGAAGCATTTGCTTTTGCAGCAAGTTCAATCGCCAATGAGGAACCATTGTAATTTCCTTGACTAACTGTTACAGTATGTTGTTCAAAATTCTGTCGATTACCAATTCGCCAAATAAAAATATCATTTTCACCAGCAATAATTTCATATAAATTTAATTTATTAATTGTTAAAGATACTAAACCAACTTCAGTTCCTTCTCGTAAAACTAGACCATCTTTGAAATGGTTTTTGATAATAGCAGGGTCAACATCTCGCTGAACTTCAGTATTTCGTTTGCTTGAAATAGTTACTAAACTCATCTTTATAATAAAGAGAGATTTTATTTTTAATAATTAATATAAATTTAAAATCTAATTAGATTATAAATGTCTGAATGTAAAATGTGTCATTATGATAATACTGATTATGAGAATGGTCATAATTTAGAACAACTAGATAAAAAAGTAAAAAAAGAAATTGAAAAGAAAGAGAAACCATCGGTGAAACCAAAGGATGTATTTGTTGGTTGGAAAGATAAAAAAAAAGTAAAAGGTAAAGTTGTTAAAAGGAACAAAGGATTAAGTAGTTTAAATTTTGAAAAAAGAAAAGATGCTAATGTTAAAAAATAATTATTATTATGTTTTTTATTTATTTTTTTTTAGGTTGTTGATTAAAAGCACTTAGAGGAGGAGGTAGTTGTTTCGGTTTTATAATTTTAAAAATAACTGAACTATTATTTTCAATAGGAGCAGGAAGACCATTTGGTAATGTTATATTTGTATCAAATTCAGTTAATATGTAATCTTTATCAGCAATATATGTCCATCCAGTTGGACCACCACTGAAAAAGAAATCGCCAGTAGAATAGTTTCTAGTAACATAGGCCATTGCTGGAATCTTCTGAGAACCCGATCCACCGCCAAAAAACTGTGTGTTTTGAACTATATTTGAATAAACTATTAAATAAGAGTAATCTAATTTAGAAGGAAGATTTACTGCTACTAATGAATCACTCTCGGCATTTATAAAAATGCTTTGATTTGGAGCAGTTCCTCCTAGATTCCCCATTATTTGGTTCTTAGCATTTACTACCATAGAAATTTGGTCAGCACCAGATATATAAGCATTCGTTGTAAATGGAGAAACCATAGTATTGTATTTATTAACAAATGTTTCCCTATTTCCTAAGAATTCTCCATAAGAACCACGATTGAAATTTGATTGACTTCTACCAACATAAGGAATTAATTGTTCTACTAAAAACCCTAATTTATCAAAAATACATCCTTCATAATTCACGGGTGTTCTTGGGTTTAGTGGAGTATCATATAATACATTGCCTCTTTTGTTATACAAATATATATTTTTAATACTTAATCCAGATTGAGATGAAATTATTGGATTATTAACAACATCTTGTGTAATACCACCATAAGCGACTTTCTGTCCATTTGTTCCATCAATACCACATATTGCCGACTCAAGAGAGTAAGCACACATACTTTCTTCTGTTGCTTGAGCGTTTTCGTCATCAAGAGGTGCTTGAAAAACACCATTACCAGCACGAACTGCTGTATGTAATCCACTTATAGTAAATCTACCATATGTATCATCAAACCTAATCGTAGGATTATCAGCACCAATCATACAGTAAGGCATATATTGATACGTCCTTGTTCGAACTTCAACATTTCCTGGTGGATATTCATTGACGGGTTTTGGTTGTGATGAATCAACAACAAATGTTGTTTTTTGTGTTGAAATAACTTTTGCTAATAAATTATCATACATAGAAGGCGACCTTCCAAAGTATTCCCCCACCGTAGGGGCCGGCTGTCTGTCTCTATAATTTACTCTTCTATATGATACAAAAGCACAAAATGGAATGTCTTTCAAGTTCGGGTTTGGTAAATCTGCTTCTTTATAAAATACTGGAACAATCGCAAGACCCTTTACTTTTGATATTGTTTGAGGATAATAATTGCCTTTGCTGTCTTTTAATTGAAATTTAGTATGTGTTGGAAATACAAATTGAACTGCATTGGGTTTGCTTTGGTCAAAAAATGGGTCATACCTACTCCAACATTTTATATAATTTCTATCATCCCATCTTGTTTTACCACTTTCACGTACTAATGCTTTTTTTCCGAGAACATCAATTGTTTGATACGATGTTGGCATTGTTTGGGCATTATTTAAAAAGTTATTGGTATTTGGTAAATTAATTTTACCACCCACAGCACCACAACTTAATTCGTCATTTGCTCGTCCATAATATAAATTTTGAGTAAATTCCTTTGTTAAATTTTGGGTCAATGGAGTTGCGTCACCAACGTCGTCAAGATGTTTGTATGGGATTTCATTATCAGTCCATGCGATTGTAAAATTATTTAAATTTTGTTCATTGTAAACATTGTTGGTTACAATCAGTTCGTCGATGTGAATATCCACAAAATCAATATTATGTAATGTCGCCGTTCCGAGATAAGGTGAAGTAGTCGGAGTTCCTCCCGAATTGTTATGATAGGTAAAAAATGTCTGTGCAGAAGTGAAATCTAATTGGTCAAGTAATACAGTATTCAATCCATGATTTCCAACATCGGAAGCATCTATCTCTATATCACCCGTATATAAACCAGTTGTTTGGTAATTTCCAATATTTAGAGTTGCACCACTTCTTGCGGTTAATCTCCCCGCCAACCACGGATAAACACCTCTGTATTCATTAGGATTTCCACATAACAGATTTCGATGGAAAACATCATTGCCTTGGTCTGCGTCATAATTATCCCCTTCTTCAGAAATAGGAACTTCTCCCGCTATTTTTGCAGACCATTTGCTTTCAGTTCTAGCACGAAATATATCACCCGTTGCCGTTGATACTGTTTGAAATGAGTTGTCGGTAATACATGCATTTGGGACAGAAACAATATTGGTTCCCCTTAAACTATAAACACGAGCATCTATTGTTTCTTCCTTCCAATCAATTGGAACACCTTGTCTTTGATGTAACTGTGCAGTAAGACTTTCTCCAATTTTACTTGGAGTATTAAAACCAGTAGCGACTTCCAATTCAATATCTGTTGTTTCAAAATCCCATACTCCTATTCCTACATTTTGTTCAATATTTCCATATCCTACGAAATTATCATTTCCCAAAAACATCCGAGTCGGACTAGTGTCATAAAGTGGTGCCGGTCCTTTGGAAAAAACACCACCTTGGAATGCTTCTGTCGTTGTAGGTGTTTCTCCATCATATGTTGTAACCATTCCTTCAATTCCACGATATGGAAAACATTTTCTGAAATTTGGGAATGTTGAAAAATCTATATATCCAAAATTTGCTTTTTGAGAATCTGTTATTTGAACAACTGAATCTGCGAGTGGTAGATTACAATTGAATTGTTGTCTATTTGTAATATATTTCTGGAATCTTATTAATGCTTTATTGTCAATCACATCTGTTTCTGATTGAACATTATCAACACCACTAAATTCAATTGTTTCTTCAGGACTTCCCCGGGTGTTCACCATCACACTTTCAATTTGAATTTCATCTCCAGCATTTATTTGAATTCCTGCATCTAAAGAGGTTCGCCATTTATTATTTGGTAGTTTTACATTAGCATTGCGTTCTTGTACATTCGTTAATGCTGCCCTTTCCTGTTTATAAGCAATTTGTCTATTACTTTCTATGATAATGGTTTCACTCATTCTCTTTATCATTAATAAAGATATTATTTTAAATAAAATTAACTTTTAAAAATATAATAATTAACCAAAATAATTTGAGAATGGATTCTCTTCTACTGGTTGTAAAATTTGAGGAACAGATGCTGGTTTTGGTTTTGCTGGTGTTTGTACTGGTATAGCATTCTTTCTAATTGGTGATTTCTTTTCTATTGGTTTTTTTCTTTCATGTTCATCTCTCAATCTAAGATACTGTTCCATATTTCCCATAAAATGATTAAAGGAATCTTGTTGACTGAATATTTGCTTTTCTTTCTTTTCTTTAACTTCTGCTTTATGAGTTGGAACAAAATCTTCAGGAGTTTTTTCTTCAATCTCATTTGGTATTTCTTCATTTACTTTCATTGTGTTTTTTTTGTATTTTTTTTTTGCTTCTTTATCTAGTGCTTTTTCTTCTGGTGTCTTTTTAGGTTTTGGTTTATAATATTTTGGTTTATGTGTTTCTTTAACATCATTTACTACTTTATCAACAGCATCTTTTCTCGCTTTTGCTTTTAACTGTCGCTTTTCCAATGCCATTCCCCGAATTTTATTTAAATGGGCCAATTGCTTTTCACTTAGTTCTTTCTTCTTCTTAGGTGCCGTTTTCCTTACAAATGGTTGTTTTTTCTCTTCTTCTTCTTCCATCATCTTCTGATGTTCTTCTTCGCTTATTACTTTTTGAGGGGGTTCTTCATCGCTTTCATCGCCCATCACTTCAGCAATATCTTCAACAATATCTAATACTGGTAAATCTAAATCCATTTTTTATTTATTATAATTACTATAGATATTAATTTTGTCTATAATATTTAAATAATAGAAATTAATTATTTGTGAAAATTAAAATTTGAAAAGATTGAAAGATTAATGACAGAAATGACAGAATGACAAAATGTCACAAAAGTGTCATTTATTAATTCCTTAGAGTTTTTGATGTTTTTAATAGAGATTTATCTAATTTTATTTTTTGAAAATGACAGAATGACAGAATGACAGTAAATCTCAACCTATGATTCTAGAGAGTGCTGTGATAATTTAAGTCACAAGGTTTTGTAAAAATACTTTCTCAGAAAAGTGTCACTTTTGTCATTTTTGTCATTTCCTAAATTAATTAAGGGTAATATATAACTATTCGTTGCTATGGGGGGTATGACAAAACGAAAATCAAAAGTGTCATTCTGTGACAAAAAAGTGTCATTCAACAATTTAAATATAAATTGACTATTCTTCTTTATCAATATTTTTAATCCATCCATCACCTTCTGTCTCAGTATTATTCTCATAAATCAATTTACCAAATCCGGAATATGCTTTTGAAGGATTACTTTGAAGGTCTAGATATAGAAAACCATATTTCTTTTTACTGGCTTCTTTATAAAGTTTAATGAAGTTTGCTTGTCCACCATAACGGTCGCCAAATTCTTCTGACATTTTCAGTACTTCTTTTTCATTTGGATTTGGAGAACCAATAATTGCAAAAGTAGCATTCTGTCTAATTGTAGTTTCAAGTCCACGAAATAACTGAGAAGCGAATAGAAGTAAACCAATATTATAATGTCTAGCACGAGTTGCTAAGTAGTTTATCTTACTTGATTTTTTTATACCAAGAAAGTCATCTAAAACAATAGCAATAAATGGTTTCTCACCTCTGGGAAAAGAATCTTGATAATTTATAATATTATCTATAACTTCATCAATTCTGCTTAAATCGTCAAATATAGTTTCTGGGAATTCTTCTTTTAAATATCTAGATGTTCTGTCATTATTGATTGTATTACTGATAATATAAACCATGTCAAATTGGTCTTTGTAAAAGTTGGGATTTAGTAATAGATTTGAAATAATTGTTGATTTACCAGTTTTTACTGGACTTATTAATATTCCTACTTGTCCATTCTGTATCTGAGGAAGGTGTGGGTGTATGGGTCTAGTAAGTTTAACTTCGGTCCCGTCTTCCTTAACTGGGAGTATATCTAAATCAATATTAGAAAATTCAGTCATCTTTATAATTAAGATAGATATTTATTTTCTCTATATTACTTTAATTTTGATTAAAAGTTCTTTTCCTATTAAATACCATAATTGAAAGAAACTAAGAATAACTTCACCTTCTTCAAGAGGATTTGTATTTTGTATTAATATATTAACTTGTTCTGTAAAATCAGACATTTATTATTAAAAGAGATAAAAAATTTATTTAATTAACTTTAGATTGAATTTCTTTA
>Ga0181388_1000416_pt1 | contig 14424 bp, 10 predicted proteins | sample 11SPOviralmetaG_FD_130120 | JGI IMG/M metagenome (GOLD analysis project Ga0181388, IMG submission 130120) | Marine viral communities from the oligotrophic San Pedro Time Series (SPOT) site, San Pedro Channel, CA, USA - 11 SPOT_SRF_2010-05-17 | ecosystem: Environmental > Aquatic > Marine > Strait...
GAAAAGAAGATTATGATTTTTTATTTTGTTCGGTCCAAGAATTAGAATGTAGAAGAAATCACGAAGATTTAATATGGAGCAAAAAAGAAGGGTTTTCTCAACCTTTTGGCGAAGAAAATAACAACGAAGAAATGACAAGTGAAGAAAACAATGTATTGGAAAAAGAAGAATAAAAAAATATTTATTAAATATATAAATGGATTTTGAAAGTAGAATTAATCAATTTCGTCAAGGTTTAAAAGACCAACAAGATAATTATAATGGATTAGCACAGTCTGCTTCGCAGTATGGTAGAAGTATTATACCAGATAAAGTAGCACAGCATTTAACTTATATGGAACAAGTAGGTGGTATGATTACTGGGGCAAGTGCTGGATTACACGGGGCAGTAGAAATAGGTAAGAAAATTTCAAAATATAGACAAGCAAAAAAACTTAAAAATAATCCAACGGGACAAAAACCAGAAACACAACAAGGAGACCAATCAACTAAATCTGCTAAACAAGGAGAACAACAATTAAATGAAAAGGAAGCACAAAGTCAAGCAGATGATACAGCAACACCAGATACTGGGGGACAAACAACAGCAAGAGGAGGACCAAGTGAAGCGGGGGGTGTAGGAGAAGATGGTGGTATAAAAGCACCAAAAAAATATACAGATGATGGTGGAGCAGATGACGATGATGGAGGTGGAGGACCAGCAAATGAAGATGATGATGGTGGAGGAGGTGGAGGGGCAGATGATAGAGGACCAGCACCAGATACCGATGCTCCTATAAAAGGAACAGCAAAAGAACTACCAACCGATGTTAATGATAGCGATAGTCTTACAACAAATTTATTTGGTGCTAATAAAGGAAAAAATAAAGCACGAGGACAAATAGATGAAGATGATTTTGAACCAGACGAGGGTGAAAGTGGAAGTCTTCAAATAGGTGGAGGGGCAGATGATAGAAGAATGCTTAATACTAGCGACAGCACAAAACCTCCTAGTAGCAGTTCTTCTACTGACAGCACTCCTTCTAGTAGCAGTTCTACTAATACTGGTGGAAATACTAATCCAACAAGTGATAGACCTACAAATCCAAGTGGAACTGCTGAAAATGAAGCGGGTGATACTATGACTGATAGTGAAGCATATAGTAGAAATTTATTAGGAGATACAGATAATTTAATGCCCGATTTAGGTGATGTTGCCGACGCAGTGAAAAGTGGTGTATCTGCTGTTGGTAAAAAAATTGCGGGTGGTGTTGCTGATGCTGTTGGAGAAATTGGAGGGGAAGCAGTTGCTACGGCAGTTCCAGTTTTAGGTGAATTATTTGGTTTAGGTATGTTAATTAGAAGTGTTATAGAACATCATAAACACGAAGAAAATGCCCCACCTCCAAAATTAACTGCTCCAAACCCAGAAGCAACAGAACAGAGTGGTGGTTTTAGTGATACTATGTTGAAAGGTTTATCGTCAGCACCCTCAATTGTATAGTATCACTAATCGCATATAATCCCATAAATTTATTTTTTCATAATTATTTTCTCTTTTTACTTTATACAATGTCTAATTTTAATCTTATATCGCCAGAAGGCAATGGATATAACTTTAATGTAAGGTTTGATGAACCTATTATAGTTCCAGAAAACGCATCAGTTCATATGAATTGGTGTCAGTTTGAAAGGGATAATCTAATTAACTTTACAGAAGCACAAACTATAAAAATAAAAAATCAACAAGTTTTACCATTTTTTAATTGGGATAATAATGGTAATGGTAAAGTTGATGGAAGTTATTTACTTAATGGAATTGAAAGAAATGTAGGAGATTTTACATTTATAATCCCACAAGGTAAATATTCATTAGCAGATTTACAAACAGAAATCGTAAAAGCATTTACTGGTGAAGATAAAACAATAGCAGTAAATGTTAGTGAAGAAAGACAAGGTATAAACGCAAATACAATAGCACCAGACAATCCTTCATTAAAATTATATGAATATGATTTAGTTTGTCCCGTTTTTGAACCAGACCCAACATATTTAGAAACTGGTTTTATGTTATTAACAAAACCAAGGAATTTTTTTGCTGATACAGTTAATAATAAAGGAATGACTTATGACCCTACCGCTTTTCCATTAAATGGTGGATTAACAAGAAAAGAACATACTACACCAAATGGAACTTTTACTGCTGGATTACCAGACATTGACGCATATAATGTTTATTCTATGGGTAAGCACAAATATATACATACTGGCGGACATTTTCAGCAGTATATTAATAATCCCAATTTAAAAGGTAATACTATTAAAAATGGTGGTTTTGATGAATTACAAAATTTAAATACAATTAATTTTAGAAGTAATACAAAATTTAGTGATACACACGGAAGCACATTTGTTGGTTTATATATAAGCGGTTATGCTGGGGCAACAGATGGTAGTGTTATTGGTGATTTAACTGCTGACCCATTAGCAAATAGAATTCACGGAGGTAATATGATTGCTAAACGAGATACAACTTTAAATAGTGGTGGATATTATCCAAAATGTCATTTTGGTGTAGAATATACTGGTTTTGATACTTCTGTTTTACAAAACAATCAACACGATAAACTAAATATTATTCACGCACAATTAAGTGGAACTACAATGGAAAGCACTATTGAAGGTATGAAAAAAGTATATGAAATAGATTTAAGTAAATATAGAGACCCTAGTGATGATAGTGAATTAGCATTTGGTATTCAAACATATTATGATAAAGGAAATTCTAATAGTGCTTATAGTGGAGCAAGTAAAGGAGATTTACATATAAGAGTATTTTTACAAATGATAGATGGAACTTCTGTTGTAGTATATGATACTAATACAAAATATCCACATATAGATATAACTAATGGAGACCACCAACAATTTTTTCCAAAAGCATTTATGGATACATATAATGACCCTACTGAGGCATCTACTATTACATTAGCACAAGCACAATCAAGTATTCCATTTGTCCCTATTGTATCTGCTACTCAACAATTAGAAGGAGGATATTTGAGTTATTCACAAATTGATGAATTTTCAAGAACAGAAACTAATTCTTTACTTTTAGATTATCAATTGGAATTTTCAAATCAAATAGGAAATTTATTTCAACCATTAGGTAGCGGTAGTTCATATACTTCTGGTATTTTAAGTCCAGCATATATTAATAAAAATGGTGCTGATAATTTTATACAAAATGAAATTACTAATATATTTACAGCAACACTAGGACAAAATGAATTCTATTTTAGAGAAAATAATGTATTAGGGCAATATAGACAAGATAAATTTTCAGTTGTATTAAATAATTTACCTATTAAATCATATAAAAATACAAGTGATAAAACTAAATCTGGATATAGAAAACCTATTTTAGCAAATATACCTAATCCTTTTTCTGGGGCAGATGTAAGTATGGGTAATGGTGGAAAAATTATGGGTTCATACCAATCTTCTCTGGGTATTGTAAATAGGTTAAGTAATCAAGCAATTACTACTAATAACTTTGATGTGTTAATATTAGATTTAGAAAATGATAAACCAGCAGAACAATTAACTAAAACAATTGTTAATTTTACAATTACTGCCGATTAATTAAAAATATATGAAATAACCTAAAAAAAAAAATCTATTATAAAAGTATAAAATGCCTATTATTAAGAAACCATTTAGTTTATCACCATTAAATGATAATCCAGTTGTTGCTTCTAATTCAACTGATGATATTATTATTAGTGGTGGATTTTCTCATAAACAAGGATTTCCAACAATTAAATTTTCTATTCCCCCACAACCTTCTATGCTTGAAGTTTCAACACTTAAACTTGTAGGACAAATTTTAGTTAAACAAGCAGATGGAAAAGGATTAGTTGCTAAAAATGGAACTACAAATGAATATAGTAATGGATTAAATGGAGCAACTACAAATAACACAGAAGCATTAATAGAAAAAACTGATGGAGCAAATATGTTGCCTCAAACTGCTCTTAATATGAATGGATGGGGCGGAGTTCAAAATTGTATAGATAAAGTAGTTATTCAAAGTAAAAAATCTCTTATTGAATTAACTTCTGTAAATAACTATGGAGGATATATAGCACTTACTGAAAGTCATTCCAACAATGGTGATGACTATGGACTTTCTCCACTAACCAATTCTCTTTCAACTGGATTAAGTGGCGGTAAGTTGAATAGACGATTACTAACTTGTGCTACTTCAACTGCTACTGCTGGTATGACTTCACTTAGTGGCGGAGCAAATGATAGAATGGTAGGTCAGTTTTTCTCTATTCCTATCAAAATTGATTTATTAGGAAAACAAGATTTATTCCTTGATGACGATTATTTAGGAGGTCTTCTCATTACACTTCATTTAGCAAGTGATAGTTCTGTGTTCTGTAATCGTTTTGGTCGTGCTGGGGCAACTTCAACTACTGTAAATGATATGTCTGCTCTTAACTATGTATTGAAAAATGTTAAGTTGGAGGGTAAATACCTTGTTCCAGACCAGCAAGATATGGCGTCATTACAACCAGTAATGAACTTAGATGCTAGATTAAATCTCATTAATGATATTCACTCCTCGGTAAATGCTAATAGTTATACTCCACAACTTCAATCTGTTAAATCAGTTTCCAATGTTTTCTTAGACAACGACCAAACCAATACATTTACTAAAAACCAAGTTAATTATCGTCGTCCAGTCGGTCTCAAATCCTATCAACAAGCACGAAATGGTCTCCGTTTCCCATATAACTATGAGACATTCGCAAAACCAAATATGGATAGTGTAGTAGAAAATGGAACTGCTGGATTTGGTGAAAAAATATTACAATTCCCAGCATTAGCAGTTGGAGACGCAGAAATTAGAAAACAGTTTGAAGCATCATTACTTAATGGAGCAGAACCATATCATTCTTCTAGTGGTATTAGAACTACAAATGCTTCTATTAAACAAGATATTGATGATGGAACTGTGGGAGCAACTGAATTAAAAAATGATAATACAATTATTGATTGTGTAGGTGTAGGTGCTGATTTTAGTATGGGTATTGGTATGACACAGCAATATATTAACCAAGACTATAATTTAACATTGAAATCTGCTGTTAATACTGGTAATTCATTAGTTAGTGATTTAAGAAATGGAAAAACATCACAAAATCCACTCTTACAACAATCATTCATTAGATATAACGCTCAGTTTGATACTCAAAACTTAGTTAAAGTAATTTAAGAACTTTGTTCTGTATTGCTTTGCTTAAATACACCTATCACATTCTTCATTAAGAGGACAACACATTTCTATACTACAATCACTATCCCATTGAGTAATAAATTCTGGTAAAGGTTCTCCATTCATATATAAACACCAAGGATTTCTTGGGTGTATAGCACCCTTTTTTTTATTGTATTCAATTACTTTTTTATGATATTTATTATTAGTATAATTTTCATATATCTTATCAAGTGATAAGCGTATATTTAAATGTTTTAATATCATTTCAATTACTTGTTTTCTTGTATAATCCATAATAATAATTTATTCAAACCATTTTTAAAAAATTCAATTTTTCTTTTTTTATTTCAAAAACAATACGGAAAATGCGATTTTGTATAGAACGAAAAAAAAATTGAATTTAAAAATATTATTTTATCTTATATTAATTATGTCTTTTAACAACACACCAAATAATATGGAAAATTGGAATACCTTTAAATACAAATTAGGATACTGCTTAAAAAATGAAAACTATCAAAACTTTGCTGGGTTTGATAGATATGATGATATGACAATGTTTATTCAAAACTTAAATCAAGATGGATTAAGATATTCAATTTGGAATAGCAAAGGTGAAAGAGTTGAGACTTTTCCCAAAATTGATTATAGTAAGATTAGACCAAAAGAAATATGTTATTGGTGTTTGGAAAAAGCATATATAGAAGACATAATAACTATACCAGAATTAGAAGAAGAAGGATACGATAATACATTTTGTAAAACTTGTTGGGAAACTGAGGAACTTAAAGAATTTTTAGAAAATACCAATATCGCATTTTCCGTATGAAAATTTCTCAAATCTTTTTTTCTTTTTTCAATAAAACCAACACGGAAAATGCGATTTTGTGTTGTTCTTATCACACTTAAAATCTAACCTAATAGTAATTATAAATGACATCAACATTTTACATAGACACAAATAGGCAAAATAGTGCTGTTAAAAGTAAAGATAATAACAGTGAGTGGGAGTATCGCTTGTCTAATAACTTACAACTACCAGCGGGAACAGAAATAGGATTACAAGATACATTTATACATAAACAAGGCATAAGTGGGGCAACCATAGAAATAACAGAAGATATAAATGAAACTATTTATTTTTCAGTATATTTAAGTGATAATCCGCATTTTGTCCCTAAAAATAGTTATGGAGAAGAAGATAGTAGAAATATGTCTAATATGACTAAGGATAGGGCATATCAACCTTCATTTACACCTTTTGGTTTATTATCAAATAATAGGGCATTTAATCCAGATAATTTTGATGATAGAGAGAATACTCTTAGTGGAAATGAAACTACGCCAGATAAAGTAGAATATGAAGTAGGTAAAAAAGATGCTAATGGTGATTTAATAGGTATAACAAGTGATAATGCGACCAATTATTTTAATGAACCCTCATTACAACAAAGAATAGCATTGTTTGAAGATGATGGAAATGGAAGACCAAGAATAACCAGAGCACAATATAATAATTTAAATGACCCTTATTATTTTGGTTATAGTGAATATCCTATGATGGCGGTATATGTAAGTAATACTGCTACTTATACTGATAGTATAGGAGATACGGCACAACCTCCAAATGGATTTAATGCTAGTATTACACCAGCACCAGTAGATACAAATCAAAATACACAACATAAAAGTAAATTTCCATATTCACCAAATATACAAGACCATAGGTTTATGCCCTATGTAAAATCAGTTGATATTTTTATTCGTGCTGGTGTATATAGTATTGCGGAAATTAGTGATTTAGTTGAAAATCAAATAAATGGAAAATATGTAAATTTGAAAAAAAATGATGATTACTATAATGATGTTATAACAACTAAACAAAGTAATCAAGAATTTACTGGAACATTAGAAACAGAAGGCATTTATACAAAAGTTCAACCTTTGGATAGACAAGGTGGGAGTGAAGGTCTTAACGCAGATGAAACTGACGATGCGGGACAAACAAATACTAGAATTAGGCAAATTGGAAGTATGACACATTATAATGGAAATCAACAAGCAAGTTTTAATGAAAATGAATTTATGTATCCAGATATAAATCCTACTGGAACAAAACAATTAGGAAGTCCTTTTAATGATAGATATGCTGTGCCTTATGTAAGCGAACATATTACACAATCAATAAATTATTTTAATTCTTCTGGCGGTATTGAAACAGCAGACAATATACCAACATATTTATTACCCCATAATGATGTCCCTAATAACCCAAGACAAGTTTTAAATAATGGAGATGAAAATATAATAGGATGTTTAAAAGGAAGAAAACCAGTTTTACCAAGTGAAGACCAACTATTTTATATACCAGTTCATTACTATAATCATTTAATTAAAATGTGGAAATATAGTGATACTGGTGGAAATAGTGCTTCTAATAACTCATACTTATATGAAACTGGTAATTGGACTTTAAATACTAAAAGAATGTTTAGATATATGTTTCAGCAAAAACTTAATGTATATAGTGATAGTGTTAGTAGTAATAATGGTAATGAAACTGCTGTTGATGAAACAACAAATATTAATGGTGCTTTTATTGGATTACATACAAAAGTAAAAGTAAATGGAAAAGCAGACCATTTTCAATGTGATGATGGTTGGAAAGTTAAGATGGATGGGGTTAATAGCACTTGTAATTACGAGCACACAGTAGCAATTGGAACAACACCATCTAATTATAATTATGATATTTTTTCACAAGGTTATTATGTTGGAACACCAGATTTTCAATTTTCATATTCAAGTGATATGAGTTCTTTTACTATACAAGGACTTCATCAATCTGTAAGAATGCCTAGTTGTGATGCCGAGGGAAATCCAATTAATAGTGAAGGTCAAAGTGGTATGTTTCTTAAAAGACCTAGTAAGCAATTAGCAAAAGATTTAACTTTACCAAGAAGAAGTCAAAAATATATATCCGCTCATCCAGAAGACACTACATACGCACAAAGATTTAATAATATAGGAGGTGTTTCTGGTTTCCAAGAAAAAATGACAAATGTATTAAATCAAAATGAAAGTAGAGTTGGTGGTGTTGCTATATATAATTGGGCGTATCAAACCGCTTTAAAGTATGGGGACATTGACCCAACAACCCATAGAAAACCATTTAACCCAAATGACCCAAATAGTGATACATACAAAGTATATGATAGTGATTTTACACATTTATGGAAATTTCAAGATTTCTTTTCAAGTGATGAAAAAATGAGAGAAGCGTGGGAAAAAACATTATGGTTTAGATTAGGTTTTACATTTGATAATTTACAAAATGATAATACTTGGGAAAAATGTCCTTACTATGATTTACCAATTAATGATTATTCCAATGAGGGTTCTACTTTAATTCCAGAAGACCAAAAAAATTTCTATTATGAAAAAAGAACAAATATGTATTTTAAAAATGAGGATTTTCAGTTATATGGAAAAACTACAAATGCGGAAGTAGGAGTTGATAGTGTCCCTACAATCTCTTCTGTATTTAATAATAGTCTTTTTACTTATACACCAAATCAAGCAAGTAAAGATAAACCCGCCTCTGGTTCAACTCTTAATCAAATTATTAGAACTTATGATAATAGTGATATATCTCAACCTCAATTCGTTTATCAAACAGATATTAGTATTGGTAATTACAACGACTTAGCAATTAAAGATAGTTTATTTGAAAGCATAGGTAATTACAAACAAACAAAATATTCATACGAAAATTCAACTTATATGTGTAAGGTTAGAGTTCCTATTATAACAGAAAGTAAATTTATTGTTGCTTCACAACTCCCACAACTTAGTCAGCAAGGATATTACATTATAACAAGTGATTTAGTTGATGGATATGAAGATGAGGTTAAAGGAGGGCAACCAATTCCTATGCTGGGTATTGTTCCTATAAGTAATTTATCTAATCAAGATTTTATTACAACAAAGAATGATATAGTTCATATACTACAACAATCAAAAAATCTTAATTCAATTAAAATTAAAATTCTTAATCCAGATTTAACAGCACCAAATTTATTAGAAAATAGTAGTGTAATAATAAGAATAACTACACCACTTCCACAAAATACAAAACAAATAGGCAATCAAGAAGACGGAAAACAACAAAATGATAGAAAAAAAACAAACATAAATCCAAAAGATGATAAAACTGTTAGTGGAAGATAAAAGTGTTGGGTTTAGTATTAGTGCGAAAAAAAAATTGATTTTTTTTAAAAATAAAAATGTTGTAATGTATTAATATGTCAAACTACACACAAGAACTTGATTATCCATACCCACTTGATTATGAAGGTGGTTCTAATGTTCCTAAGGCAACTGCCGATACGGACGATATTGAAGGGTTTAATGCCCCTCCACAACCAGCACAACAAGACTTAGGAGACTTGACTAATATTGTTCTCCCACAAGAATTTACAGAAGAACAACGAAACGGTTTAAATTTATATACTGAAAGATTGGGAGGTATTAAATTTATGGAAAGACAATTAGAAGAAATAGGAGATTTTGAAAATCAAGCAATTGAAACAAGTAGAGAAGAAATGGAAAGTGGTGATAGAGGAAATACTGGATTTGATTTAGATTATTTCCACTATACACACCCAGACGGAACTACACGATATAACGCACATACTTGGGAGAACAACGATATGGTTGCTGGGAATTTACCTCCATATATGCGAAGAGCAGAAAATGAAATGGTTGATTTATTTGATAATGATGACATTAATCATAATGTATGGTTAGAACAATTAGGATTACCAGAAGACCACCCACTTATAGAACAACTTGACGAAGATATAGCAGAGGATAGTCAGTATAGAGATAGATTAGATGGAGGTTGGGGATATTGGAGACCAGATACAAGACCTATTGAGGGACACCCAAACTTTGAATTTATGTATAATGAACTTGTAGAACAAGATAGACTTGTGGAAGACGACGAAGGGGAAGCACGACCAATGACTGAGGAAGAACAAGAACAATTGGGATTTGATGAATATGAAAGAGTATTTGGAGAAGAACGAGGTAATGTAAGTGGATATAGAACAAGTGCTGAGGAAATGGAAAGTTTTAGAGCAGAGATTGAAGAGAATATCCAAGACGCTATTAGATATAGGAATGAATGGTTAAGTCAGTTCCAAGTTGGAGGAGCAGTTGAAGAGAACCAAGCAGAACCATTAGTAGATTACGAACAAATGGAACAGCAAGAACGAACTGGTGATGAAGACTTAGTAGCATTACCAAGTAGGCGAGTTGTTAATATTGTAAGGGAAGATAGAAGTGAAGGAGATATAATTACATTAGGAAAACGAATTGAAATTAAAAGAGACGCTCTTTAAATTTGTCTAATAATATAACACGAAAAAAAAAATTGATTTAAGTTTTTCATTTGTATATATAGTAATTATGGAAACTTTACCAGAAACAATTGACAATACAATGAAAATTCGTGAATACTCACGACAATTTTATAAAGCAAAATACACATTTAATGATAATATGGATGAAGCAGAAAAAGAAAAAGTAAAACAAGCAAGGGCAAAAAGAAACGAACAAGCAAGAAAAAGATATAAAGAAAATGAAGGATTAAGAGAACAATATAGAAAAAGAAATAGAGAACGATATGTCCCTATTGCGAAGCGAACAACAAAACCTAAAAGCAGAATTATTAAGATAGTGCGAGACAATCCTTCTTCTTCTGGGTAAATGATATTTTGTCAATATGATGATTATAAAAACAATCTCTACAATAAAGCATAGGTTCTTTTGTAGTAGGACTATCCATATAAAATCTTAATTCCCCGCAACTTATACATTGGACTTTACCACCAAGTCCAACACATTTTTTACACCAATATTTTTTATATTCTTTTTTGTATTCTGTTTTTTTTGGTATGCTGTATTCTCCGCAACTAAAACAAGCATTATTTTTATATTTTTTACTTTGACTAATTATAGTTGAATACCAACATAACAACTTAGTTTTAAGGTGGTGTATTTCCCCAGTCTTATGTAAAAAGTCTATTGTCGTTTTTATACATTGAGTTCCAAGTATAATATATTTGAAATCCAATTTAGGATTATCATATTTTACTATTGATAAATGTTTAATGTGAGGTTTTCCACAAGCACATAAATAAGTATCTTCTCCTTGGTCGTTAGTCCCAAAGTTCTCTTTACATATATCGTGTGTAGGTATATCAATAGGTATAGAGTTCTCAGCATATTTTATATATTCCAAATCTGGTAATACTAAATAACCTTTTACATTGGTAATTTTTTCAAGTCCCCAAAGTAATCTATTATATAGTTTAGTAGATGCCTCAGCAAGTATATTAATTTCTTGTTGTATGTCTTCTTTACTCATATAGTGTTATACCTACTCAATTATTTAAATCAATTTTTTTATGCTTAATGTTTTTTTAATAGACAGAAAAAAAAAATTGATTTAAGAATTTGAAATTATAAATGAGTATATATAATGGAATTTACAAACAAAGAACAATTACACGAATACCTACAAAACCAAGAACCTAAAATGAAGGTGGGTGAATGGTTTGATTACATAGGAATACCAAAAATTCATATTTACTTGAATAAAACAACTCCTTGTTATACAAAAGAAAGTGGTATTAAAGAACCATTTTCAATATGGGATAAAGAACAATGTGAATTACACAATCAATTCTTACAAAACAATAAGAAAGTAGGACAAGACAATTTCCTTGCTGATAAATGCGAACATTTCCTAGCATTACCAAATAATACAAATAGTAATATGGAGAATATCAATGTTATTGATGTTGATAGTATTGACGAGTTATGGTCTCTATATGAAAATGGATTTCCAGTAGCAACTACTCCATATACCTTATCAAGGAACAAAAAACTTCCGCATTACTATTTCAACTCAACACAATTGATTGATAGAATGTTAGGTAAAGGTGAAATTGATAGAGAGATTGATATACTATACAATTATGTATTTGAGAAAAAGAATAATGATATACGAGGTGATAATGATTTACCTTTGTTTGAGAAAGAAGACATTGAAAAGTATTTGAATATTGGTAGTGATATATTGAAAACACAGATTGACTTTGAAACTCGTATTGAAAACAGAAAGAACAAAGTAAATAATGTAAAAGCAAAAGTGGTAAAGAAAACAACTAAGAAAGGTAAAGTGTATAATGATATTGATTTGGGTTCAGTCATACTTACACCAACTTGGGAGACTATCTCATTTAAAAACTTACGAAGAATATTTGAAGTATTACCAGTAGAAGAATACTTAGACCACAAGTCTTATTTCTGTATAGTCAAAACAACTATTGCTATGTTAAATGAAATGTCTAATCCATTAGACTACATTCACTTAGTAGATAATTTTTATAGAAAAAGTAATGCGTATGTTGAGGGTTGGTTAGAAGAAACCCAAGATAATTTCTGTAAGTTTGTAAATAACAAAGACTACACTGGATTGAGAGCAGATTGGTTTTACAATAAGATAAAAGGTATTGATAGAAAATTTTGGTTGGAACTTGCTTTCAATAACAATAGGAAGATAGACCCTAAAATGTTTAGGAACTTAAACTTTGACGAAGCAGTAGAGGTATTCAATATGAAAGTATCTTATCTTGCTGGGGATAGAAGTGAATATATTATATACAATCCATATCAAAAGAGGTATGAGTTCAAGAAGAAATCACAAGTTCAAGACGATTTCGCAAATTTGTATTATGAAGGTGAAAAGAAAATAGTAAAGAAAGAAGGAACATTAACAGAGTTTAAACCAAAAATTCCTTTCTTTAAGAATTGGAATGAAAGTGTAGATAGAGGTCAATATGACGGTGGTGTAGTATTTGAACCTAATGTAAAAAAAGTAAGGGAAGAATGCTTTAATTTATTTACTGGATTTGAAATGGATAAGATAGACGATTATGACGAAGAGATAAAGAAACTAACAAAGGAAGAAATGGAGATTGAACTTGAACCAGTATTACAACACCTACGATATTTATCTGGTATGGATAAAGAAGAAGAGAGTTATTATTTTAATCTAAGATATTTCACACATATACTTAAATTTCCTTGGGTTCAACCTAAGGTTTGGTTGTTATGGATTTCCCTTCAAGGTTGTGGTAAAAACATTTGGTTGTCATTCATTGCGAGTATTATTGGAGACCAATACTATTTATCAAGTTCTCATTTGAGTTCTCTCTTTGGTGATTTCACAGAAAGTATTAGAGGTAAATTACTTATCAACTTGAATGAAATGTCAAACGCTCATAAGTATGAATGCGAAATGAAAGAACTTATTACAGAAGATACAATGGATACTAAACAAAAACACAAAGATAATCTCAAAGTAAAAAATTGTAGTAGTGGTGTTGCTACTACACAAATTACTAATTGTATGTCATTAGAGTTAGGAGATAGAAGATGGCAAATCAATAAGTGTAATCCAATTACTGTAAGTGAAGAGTTCAATGAAAAGCAATACTTTCCAAAGTTGATTGGAATACTCTCACAAGTTCGTATCAAAAAAATGTTTCTATACTATTGCCGAAACTATGTTGCGATTACTGAGAAGTATGACTTCAAAGCAAATAGAGTTCTTACCAGAATATACAAGACAATACAGAATGCGAATATGCCGTATATTGCTAGGTTCTTTTCTTACTGGTATAAGTATGCCGAAGAAGACGGAGAGACACAGAAAAAATTATATGGATTGTTTAATCAATGGAAAGAACAAAGTGGAGAAAAGAAACTTGATTTATCAATGAGAAGTTTTATTACAAAGATAGAAGAATATATATTGGAAAGTGATAATACTTCATACTTACAATTACACCCTCAATGTGTTATACATTGTATGGGTAGAAGTCAAGGTAAGAAACAGAAATACTTTGTATTAGATAAGTCAAGGTGTAAAGCATATATGGATAGTTTAGATATTGATGTTATAGACTTTTTACCAGAGAGTGAAGACGAAACTGACGACGACGAATAATCGCAAAGTCCGTATGAAAATATCCTATATGAAAAAAAAGTTTTTTTAATTTATTTCTATGCGGATTTTACGA
>Ga0181388_1000425_pt1 | contig 14274 bp, 10 predicted proteins | sample 11SPOviralmetaG_FD_130120 | JGI IMG/M metagenome (GOLD analysis project Ga0181388, IMG submission 130120) | Marine viral communities from the oligotrophic San Pedro Time Series (SPOT) site, San Pedro Channel, CA, USA - 11 SPOT_SRF_2010-05-17 | ecosystem: Environmental > Aquatic > Marine > Strait...
TAGCAGAGAAACTAGCTGAAAATTCGTCCAATTCGGTAGTAGTGATACCATCGCAGATGAAACTACATACATTCTGGGCAATATACACAGGGTCTACATTCAGTTTTCTTCCCCATACATTCTCATTGGATAAATTCTGTAGTTTAGCCGTAATGAAATCGAAACGGACATCTTCTTGCTTTCCACTACGTGTAATTACCTTCATTATAAATAATTATAGATTATTTCTTAAAATACATTTATAATTATTTGTACATTACATTACATTACATTTATTTAAGCATACAAATTTCCCCATTTCCAGCCTGGTACTTCCATGTTAGAAAAAACGTGCATCAATTCATCTTTACGAGGATTTGACTTATTAATCTGTCTATTCAATTTAAAATCTACATTAGGAACTGTACGTCGTCTTGGTTCGGCTTTCATCATAACACAGACAATGATTAGTACTGTAGTTACAACTAAAAGTACCTGAATTAAATTGACTTTCATTTATTATTTATAATTATTTTAATTTGAATTTAAATTAATTATCAAAACATGCGGGTATCCCATATTCTGCTGACGTTAGACTACCATGTTGAGAATATGTGTTTATGTAATTAGTGTAAGTTGGGATAACAGTTAAACCAATGTCTATTACAAGTACTTTTAACACAGTTACAAAGAACAATAATTTTGATTCAGTTGAAACGTTCATACCCCCCCACATTTTAGGTACCTGATTAAATGGGAAAGAATTTGAATTACAAGCACCAGAATTACAACTAAAGAATGCTTGCCACGCGAGTAAAATACCCAAAACAGTGATCATGTCATTGAGAGCACCTCTCCAAGAATCTCCCATAATTCGAGAACGCTTACACTTTTCTTCTTCAGATAAACCACGTAAATCACTTACCGAACCATCTTTTGTATAATCCTCTATCACTTTCATACCAACAAGTGTATAAGCTATAAGACCCACTGTTACTAATACCTTTAATTTGGTGTCCGCTATAAATGGTACTATTAATAAACCAAGTGACACTGCATCTGCTACATGTGCTAAATGACCAGTGATGCGAGCATTATTTCTACAATTGCCAAAGAGACACAATTCTTCTTCTGAAAATCTAGATTTATCTTCGTGGAAAGAAAACCAGTCTAGTACAACAATTAAGATGGTAATAAATAATTGCATTGAATAAGAAGTCCAATCTGGAGACATTCTTAAAATGTAAGGAATTATAAATGCATATCCCAGTATTAACCCGCCAGTATGTAATCTAGGAAAACTTTTAGAATTTCCAGAAAAGTATGAATAAATTTGAAATAAAATCACTGCACCTATCAATGTATACGAAAACAAATCTCCCATTTATATTATATAAAACATTTATTTTATATTTTAATCTAATAGCCAGGTTCCTCCCGCAGTAAAATTAAAGTCTTCGTACGGCTTCTTATTTATTGGGCCCTTAGTTTCGGTAACCATGTAACCTAGTGTATCGGCAAGTTCATCGTCTACAGACATAAACTCGGTAGAGTTTGGAAATGATCGCCGAGACTCGCTGCTAAATACACCCATGTAATACAGTACAAGTAGGACAATAAGTATAACTAAACCTATCATAAGCGGTACTTTTAATTGAGGAGGGATAAATCCAGAGATTAACTTAGGCGCAAAAAATAGAACGCCTAGTATAATTATTAATGGTAGCAGCATCAGTAAAAACATACCGCTAAACATACCACCCATGGCCTCACCCATAGCCCCTAATGACGCAGCATCAGACTCTCCTTTAGCCTTGATCTGATTAGCAAGGCCGTCGTTGGCCGCTTTAACAAGATCGTTAAAACCGTCCGACTTGGTTTCATCCTCCTGGGAACCTATAACTTCCGAACCTAGTTCAGCAGCAACGCGGTGACCAATACTGATACCCGACTTTACAGCCTGAGAAGTCTGAACATTAGTTTGAACCATCATATCAAGATTTAAGTCAGATGCTCTTATAGCACCTTCGATCTCAATTAAAATTTCATTACTTGAAACAGCCTTAGTGAAACTGTTTGTAATCTTTTCATCTATACTTGTCTTTTCAGACTCAAATATATTATTAACCCTTTGTTGGATGAGTTGCTTAGAATTTGCGCTAGATGCCTGAAAACCTAAATCTGCGCTCATTTTTTGTTCAGCAGCTGCTGCGGCGATGCTTTTAATAGAATCTCCTATCTTGTTTTGATGTGCCACCGTAATTTTCTGCTCAGACTTCAATTTAACCTTGCTATTAATGCGGGCATTGATGGTACTGTCCACAAGGTCGGCCGAGGTTGGATTCTCTTCAATGTGTTTTTCTAGGGCTTTTGTCAACCCATCGATCATTTTTTGTTTCGCATCAAACTTCATCTGTGCCACCGCATCGCTGGTGCCTGGTCTGATAACAACATCTTTTATAGCCGCGGCTGCTATATTTGCTTGTTGCTTATTAGTACTTTCAAGAATTAGCGCTATGGCCGCCTGACTAGGTCTTTTAGTTTTAACCGTTATTCTAGCACCCTGGTTCACCTCTGTCGTTTGTCCAGTAAGAGTGCTATTTAGAGTACAAGAAATGCTCGCAGTCTCATTCATAATAGTGGAAGCCGCTACTGCAAAAGAGCCGCAACCCTTTTCCTGCATCGCAGAGTCGTTGATATTATTCGTTACAGTAGTAGAATTAGATGCCATGCCACCTCCAAATATAGAGATTGCGCCCGCCATGGTATCAACATCTGTCATGCTTTGGTCGGAGTAAGCTGTGGATGCTTTCTGGCATGTTTCGTTCATACCGATACTCTTAGCTATGTCAGCCATTTTCTTACCTCCTGGGTCCGCTTTAATCATAGACTTTACATTTTTGGGTCCACCCTTGCAAGCCCCTGCATTGCCACTCTTTATTACATTACCCTCAGCATCTTTTTCACCTTGGACTTTAGCAAAATCAGTCGCGAGATCTGGAGGAATTGAAAGAACCATTTATTACTTTTTATTATAACGATTTATTTTTTTTTACAAAAATATAATTAACCCGATTGTTACTAATAGAAGTAAAACTGCCATGCTTATATATAACATCATGTTATCAGTTTCTTCACCTGGTTCACCTGGGACTGTTTGCTGCTGACCGGGGACTGTTTGCTGCTGACCAGGGACTGTTTGCTGCTGACCGGGGACTGTTTGCTGCTGACCTGGGACTGGCGGCTTATTTGGGGTATTATTAGTTGTCTTAACGGGTTCTTGTTTTGCGCCACAAGCAGTCTGCATACTGATGTCGTTACCCTTAGCATTGCCTGCTATATCTACATGATTTACACAAGATGTAATCGTGAGACTACGGACTGGACATTTAGGAGCTTCATTAAATTTTTCTCCGCCTACATTTAGAGCATTATCACCGCGACCTATTTTGTTGAGATACGCGTTTGCGAGTGTATTTATAAACGAAGTAGGGCGTTTCCCGTCTAATCCAATACCAAATAATCCAACTTTATCTGCATACATAACTGGGGTACGTAGTGTTTTATCCCATTCAGCTTGACAAGGCCAATGTAATTGGTTATTACCAGGGGCCCTCATTAGGATATCTTTACTCGATAAAAATCTAACCTTTCCCTCTGTGGGTGTACCGTTAACAGGGGCGTATCTATCATATGCTATATTAGATTGCGTAAAATTTTTTCCAACAATTAAAGAAAAGTCTGCGTCTTTTTTATCCATTGCAAAATTACAAGTTGGATCAGCGTAATGTTCGGCACGCATACCATTTGGTAATGTATCGCCTCCTATTTTAATGGCGTTACAGTAACGAGCAAGAGATTTTTTGTAATTAGGCGCAATAGTTATTGGTCCACCCTTTGAAGAAGGGACGGTTGAAACGTCTTCGTTTTGAAAAGCACCTTCGGAACCAGGTTTAGTTAAATTAGAACCTTCCCATCTACCTTCATATCCCAATAAATTAATATAATAATCTCGAAACTTCTTTCTATGAATAGGATTATAAACTAGGTAATATACAGAATTTTCGCTTGGAACTTTATCCTTGGTTAATATAAAATAAGTCATCGTCGGATTTGCTATCAGTTTTGTATTATAATAATAAATATTGGTACCAATTAAATAATCACGCAGTTTCTTATATATCGTATTACTCTCAACGCTCGCGTCCAATTTCGCATCTATATTACCCGACCGCGGTACGATAGGGTTATGTAAAATTTTATTTATTTCTCCATTCCAGTAAGCAAAGTTACCGTATTTGTCAAATACTATATCTTGACCGTTACCCTTTCCCGAACTCATGCTTGTACGTAGAGCTTCATAAATAATTTTTGATTCTTCAGGGGTGTACCGTTTAACAGCTAAAAAATTTATTTGGTCATTCACTGAATTTAAAGTGGCTTTATCCTCATCAACGCCGCTTTTAGTAGTAGTTGGTAAAGATATCCAACCGTAACCCTTTAATTTGTCGGCGCTTGATTTGTCTTCTTCGGTTATCGGTCTAGATTTTAAAAAGGGTCCTAATATAGGATCTTTCAATAGGCGATTAAGAGCAATTTGAGATCTACATTTATTCGGGTCCTTATTACAAGTTCCGGTGTAAGACATTTGTATTTATTATATTATATATTATATTTTTTTTAAAACGTATAATATAATATTACGATAAATTAAAATACCTTTTAATTTAATAACGCATTTTTTACAATACCGAAGTAGTCTTGTTAACATTTGCTGTTAAGAACTTAGTCTGTTCTCTTTGAAGAGAATCTGCAAATTGTAAATCCTCTATTTTCTGACGAAGACGTTCATCTTCTTCTTTGGAATCTTTTAGGTTTTTAGCAAGTGAATAAACAAGAGCCTTAAGTTGGTCTTTTGACATATCTTCCGCATACTCTGTGCGTGCACTGGAATTAGACATTTTCCATATGTAGAAAGCGGCTACAGCAAGACCCATAAGAATAGCAATATTTTGAGGAGTTAATTCAAACATTATTTAATAATACATTACATTTTATTTTAATAAATTTTAATTTAATTTATAAGTTTTCCCACCATGCTATACCAGTCTGTGCAAAAATAGAATTAGAAGTCTTGATGCTATTAATTATAAAATACGCGTTATTTATATGAAAATTTTGAAAATGCCCGCACCTGTTTATCACGTCCGTCATAGTATCTAACCAAATTCCGGGTTCTTGAATAAAAGAATATCTAATTCTCGTCCCGTAAAAAGAAATAAGTTTATTAATATTGTAAAGCTCGCCGGGCAAAACCAAATGATAATAGTTTGCTGGAGGAAACATCCTATTAAAAATTAAAAAGGCGTCTAAATTTATCTTGACCCTGAGGTAGTACATCTTTTGAATACTTTCAGCAGCATTTTCTTGAACCTTTTTGAATATCATTTCATTGATATCGGCGGGAAAAGAAGAGTTAATATTACAGACGAGGAATTTAATAGTATTCATTGTCTGTAATTTTACAAGTTTATAAAGTAAATTGTTAAAGTTAGTATTTATTTGCAATTAATTTCATTTTCAGGAACCTCTGTATTGTATTTAACAAAAGACTTTTCGATACCGCCGTAATTTATTCCATTTGACTTAATTGAACTTATTTTATCGCATATCCAAAATAGAGGCATTTTGACTTTTGTATAAACAGTGTCAATAAAGTCTATGTGATTGGACATCTTACCGGTGTCTTCTTTTACATTTCCAATCAAATAAATTAGTTCATCAATTTTTTTTTCTAAATGAATTACCTTTTTTTCAAGATCATCAATCTTACGCATTTCTTCCATTATATTATATATCTGATTTATTTTTTTAAATCAATTGTAACATTTTCTGCAAACCGGCATATACATTTCAGTTGACCCTATTTCAATTAAATTATCTGTTTTTGTAATTTTTTTAGTGAAACTAGCATAAGTTCCGTTCTTACACGACATACAAAGTGCATGTAATTTTGTATAGGTGTCACACAATGGTATCAAATTTAAAATTTCACCAAAAGGCCTTCGAAGATAGTCCCCGTCTAAACCGCAGACGTGTACTTCTTTTCCAAGATCGCACATACAATTACAAAATTTTACCAAATTATCAAAGAACTGACCCTCATTAATACAAATTACATCCGCTTTTTTAATAACGGGATCTTCTGTGAGCATGAAAAGAAGATCTTTGGCACATGGAACACAATCAAAAGACATCCCTGAATGTGTCATAACTTTATTAGAATCGCTGTATCTCGTGTCATGTTCATAATTTATTATAATTACACATTTGTCAAGCAATTTATTCATTTTAGCAACATTTATCAATGCTGATGTTTTACCGGAAAACATACAACCCGTTATTAAATGAATAGACATACTTATCTGTATATGTATACTTATGTATAATTTATTTTTTTAAATTTGCTAAGTATTCATTTAATTTTGCATCTAACAGAAAAGTGTAATTAATTTCCACTTTATACATTTTATTTACTTACTCTCTAATACTTTGATACGAGCATTTAATTCTTTTATAGATTGAACTAAATAAGGAATAATACCAGTATAATTTAATGAATAAAGGTCTTGTGAAACATTATAACGTACAAGATGTTTTAACTCTTCTATTTTATCTACATCTTGTGCTACAAATCCGCTTTCAGTTACATAATCTACTCCCGTGAGGTCGTTGTCTTCTTTGTCTGCTGGAACTCTATGGTTTTGGTGCTTATCATATATCTTTGGTTGTAATTGTTCTATTACTGGAACTCCTTGAGTTATAGGTTTTTCGTTTGATTTAATGCGGTCATCACTGTGGCTGTTGAAATCAAACGCATTTATTGTATAATTACTCCAGACATATTGTTTCGGGTTGACGTTGACGTTGTACCAAACGCCAAGTACTTCATTAAAACCCGAAGTTGGGTGATTATAACCTAATGCTAAATGTCCGTTAGTTTCATTGAAAGCAGAACCATCGTTGAAGCCCTTTATATTTAAAGTGAATTCGGGCCCTGCGCCACCGTCACCGACAGGGAAGTATATCTCTCCATCCACACTCACATCTCCGGAATATATTTTCTGATCCACAGTAATATAATTCGTAGTAATACTATTTGTGTGCGAGTGAGTCGCAGTCAGCGTGCCAGTTACTGTAAATGCACCACTAATCGTCCCGCCCGCCGCAATCAGACCACCAGTATGTACCTCGCCAGTCGCAGTCAGCGTGCCAGCAGTTACGCTGTTAAAAACAGGCTCCATCATTTGAGTCACCGTCCATTCGGGACCAGCATCATCACCCTGGCTGACTAATAGGGCTCCCGGCAATCCTTTATAAAGCCCATACCCCACCCCAAGTGCTCCACTCGACTCTATGCGAAATCGCTCAACTCCGTCTATGTGAAATTCCAATTGTCCTTGATTTGAATCGTTTTTAGTGCCTACTATATATGCCGTGTCACTAAAATGCGGGTCACCGGTCGGATTGATGCTCGCTAAAGTAATTTTTTCTCCATCATAGCGCAGTATGTCGCCGACACTGGCACCACCTTGTAACCCCGGTATATATAAGGCTATGATGTTTGTATCCCCCAATGTTATCGTATTATGACCATTACCGACTGCGTTTCGCCCTATAACAATTGAGTTATGTACATCCTGAACCCCTTCTACATAACTCTGTGCGCCTTTTCCTATAACAATTGAGCCATTTCCGTGCGCTATCGCTGAATTACCGATTGCTATCTGATCAAAACTATTAGGATATTGCGCACACGCTGCGTCGTAACCTATAGCCACGGAACGCTGTGCGACCTTCTCGTGCTGGTAATTGATGCTCTGTCCTCCTATACAAACCGAATGCTCTCCAATATACAAGCCAGCACGAAATCCTATAGCTACACTACGATATCCGCTATATGCACGCCCGGCTTGTTCACCTATAAAAACCCCCCCATGGTTCGCCCATGTATCTTGTCTCCCGTCTTCCGGATAAGCTCCTGGTCCGGGGTTGGTGGAGTTGCCGGCTTCCGCTCCTATTGCAATACTATTCCCCCCTTGATGCCAAGCCGCAGCCTGATAGCCAATTGCTACGGACCTCGGATATTGGCTACTCTCTCCGGCAAACGCCCCTATTGCTATAGAATTGCGCCCCTGTACGTCGTAACCATCGTGAATAATTCGATAAGCCCCCGCATTATATCCTATAGCTATATTATTGTCGCCCGTCCGGTCCCCCGGAATCTTGTCGTGGTAGGCGTTTCTTGGCGCGCGCGCCCGAATTATTACAGAATGATCATGATATTCATTATTTTGTGGGACCTCGTTCGCATTCCCGATGTGTGTTGCTGCTAAGGTGATATCAGATAAGTTCCAACCGTAATACCCCGTTGTTGTATCTAACTCTCCTGTGGCTATTAAAATTTGACCATAATTCTGGGAGTCGGGGGTATTCCCGGAATCAGCAGTATCTTCCTGATATGTAATCTCACCGGTATCAGAATTGTAAAGAAGTTTATTGGTATTAAAATGAGGTCTTATTGGTTTTACGTAAAAAGCATTTGAATGACTGGGGTTTAACGCGTTAGTAGCGGCGTTTTCCTCGTATTTGGCATTTAATATTATATAGTTTTTAAAGTTACCAATATTTTGCATTGAAGCTTGTTCTCCAATTGCTATAGAATATGCTCCCTGATTGCTGTATCCAGCGTAACGCCCTATTGCTATAGCCCGTTGATCCTGACTGGTATGCCCCGCGCTGGCTCCTATTGCAACAGACCCCCCTCCCTGATTAGAAGGAGCCGCCCCCACACCTATTGCTATGGAACTCGACCCCTGACTGGTACGCCCAGCATGCCACCCTAATGCTACAGACTCCGATCCCTGATTCTTCCACGCCGCATACGTACCTATTGCTATAGAGTTATCCCCCTGATTATTATTTCCAACTCTATTTCCTATTGCTACAGACTCCAGTCCCTGAGAAGCAGTTCCTGATGATGCGCCTATTGCTACAGCGCGATTGCCCTGAGAAGTAGTTCCCGATGATAAACCTATTGCTACTTTATCTGTAGTCGTAGTTATATGAGGAAATTGTACCCATTTAGTTTCAGTACCAGTTGCGTTATTAGATACTAATTGGTAGTTTGTAATGGCATAACTTTGGTATAATGTAGCCACTTCTGCATCGGTTAAAATACGATTGTAAACTCTGAATATTTTAAGATTTTCAACTCCATTGTCTGTGTTGTTATATCTTCTACCAACCCAGTAATTGTTTCTGGTCCCCGCGGTATAAGTCACTGGGACGTTACTCAACGCGAAATCAGAAACATCTGTAAATCTTACTCCGTTTACATACAATTGTTTTTGAGCCCCTGGCATCTGCGACGAATCATGTGTTAAAACAATGTGTCCCCATGTTCCATTAAAACCAGGTACAGAAGCGTTGGTGACGTGAATTGAACTGAAAATTGCGTCAGCATTTGTAGTAGTAAAGTTTATACCATTGGAGGTCCCGGCCCGACCTATAGATAAACGGTCTGCTTCTTGCCCGCCGCTAACCGTATCGAATGATGCGAACAAACTGTTCCCACTTTGTGTACCACTATAAGCAGGCATATTACAATAAAATTCGATGGTGAAATTTTCCGTCCATGCAAATGAGTTTAAATTAACGTATGAGTCTATAGTTGTTGATATGCCTCCTCCTTCGCTTACTTGTACTCCAGTACCAAATGTAGTACCGACTGTAATTCCGTCTATTTCTACATCTGTTCCTGAAATTGTAGCCTTTGTAAAATCAATATCTATTATAATGCTGCCTGAAAGAGTAGTCGGAAGGGTGGGTGAAATAATGGAATATACAGGTGCGGGTACTCCTCCTCCTGCGGCTATTCTAGCGTCTACTTCGGGATAGAAATCTGCGATGTCGGCGGATGTTATTGTTGAACTAACCCATCCATGGCCGCCCTCACTGACGGCACTGGTATATTTAAGAAAATGACCGGCGACTAATGGACGACTGTCTAGAGTTACATCAGTTAAATCGTTTAAAGATGTTAAGGGTACTCCCTCGTCGTCCGGTTGATATGTAATCTCACCGGTGTCGGAATTGTAAAGAAGTTTATTGGCATGCTGGAATGGTCTTATTGGTTTTACGTAAAAAGCGTCATTATTATCTGGATTTAACGCCGCACTCGATGCATTTAATACTATATAACGGTCTACATTATGTGTCGTGTTATCTAGACTTGCCAAATAACCTATTGCTATAGAATGTTCTCCCTGGCTGTCCTGTCCAGCTAATGATCCTATTGCTATAGAATATTTTCCTTGATTTTGCTCACCCGCAGCCTGTCCTAATGATACAGCGTTATTCCCCTGACCGGAGGTCCCAGCTCCACTTCCTATTGCTACAGTGTATTCACCCTGAAAACTAGTTCCTGCACTGTAACCTATTGCTATAGCTTCCATCTTCTGATCATTATATCCAGCGGTATACCCTATTGCTACAGTGTATTCACCCTGATTCTTCCACGCCGCTGACGCACCTATTGCTACAGCGTAGCTGCCCTGATCGGTCTCTCCAGCGGTATACCCTATTGCTACAGATTCAATACCCTGCTGAATCTGCGCCGCCGACGTACCTATTGCTGTAGAGCCCTGTCCCTGGCTGTCGTTTCCAGCGTTATTTCCTATTGCTACTTTATCTGTAGTCGCAGTTATATGAGGAAAATCCGTGATGTCGTCACGTGTTATATCTGAATTAACCCAGTCGTTACCGTCATATTTAAGAAATTGATGGGATACCGGCGAAGATATGATTACACTATCTAAATCGTTTAAAGACTTTAAGGCTATTCTAGCGTCTACTCTAGCGTCTACTCTATCGACTGTATAATAAAGATTAGTAGTTCCCTCATTAATATTGTCAGTGGATATGGTAACATTTTTCCAGTCGTTACCGTCATATTTAAGAAATTGATGGGATACCGGCGAAGATATGATTACACTATCTAAATCGTTTAAATCCTGCACGCCACTGCCGCCACTGCCTCCGCTGCCGCCGCCGCTCAGAGTCAAACCTGGACCGGTCGTTGAAGGGTTATTTCTATTTAAATCTGCTGCAGAATTATAAGTTTCCTTTGTTATTTTCAATTCATCATTTCCATCTATATGAAATTTAACAGTAGTTAAATTTGATTGGTTTTTTTTAATTATGTATATAGAGCCGTCTGATACATATATAGATTTTATCCGTTTGCTTGAACTACCCAAACTTACTATATTATCATTTTCCGGTATAATATCACCACTTGAATCAATAGTCCATTTTCCAGAAACATCTGTAAGATGATTAAATTTAGTTGATATACCAGAACTTATTCTATTTAAATCACTTTGTAGAATTTTTATATTTTCTTGTATAGTTCCTAATACAAAATTATCCATTTTATATAAGGCGTGTATTTTATTTTAAATTTTATCTCTATATTATTTATTTTTAAACGGAATCTGTAAACGTAATACCTTTGCTTGTTAAATATTCTTTTAGATTGTCGTAAGCGATATCCCATATATTTCCGGTTATAGGTGTTGTTACATTTGGTATAGTAATAATTTCATGGGTAACGTATTTATTATCTTTAAGTATCTCAATTTGATAATTCAATGTATACATGGTTGCTACCTTCGTCATATGAAAGTTTCTTACTCTCAAATAACAATTACCCAATGAAGCTAAACCGTTCATTACAAAATACTCATCGGCGTCAATACCCATTTTATATTATAATTATAATTATAATTTATTTTTTAAATAATTTTCGTAAATTAATCTATGCTAAAAACACTAAATTGTCCATGCTTGGGAAACGCGTAGGTGAACTGCGGGACGTATGGCTGTGTCTGTAGACCAATAACACTGGTCCAACCCGCCGTCCCAACAACTGTACCGGTTGAGTTGTCCAAATTGAATACACCGAAAATTCTGTCCCCTTGGCGGCAATATGCCGTCGCACTCACTTTGACCATGTGCTGATAATCTCGACTGGAGCCGTCGGTCCTCCAAGCATATTCTGCGAGAATATCGTACTCATGATAGTAAGAGTTTGAACCCGGAGCATAATATTGACTTGGGCGAAAACGACTTATCCAACAATTGAGGCCCTTCAAAGTAAAATTATCCCAAGCAGTATTAACAACTAATTGATATATCTCAATATAATAGTGACCGTCGCGGGGTATTTGAAGAACATTTCCATTTCCAGTCTTTCCGTGCCAATAGTAATTTCCATTAGTGTTAGGACTTATCCACATATTTGAATGGGAGTTTACAAAATCGTAATTACGCTCTATGAGACCAGCGGAGCCGTTACCCCAGTTGCTCGTTGGGTTTGCGGTGTCACCACCCCAAAGAGCATAAAGAGTAATCACGAAATCAGCTTGACACCAAATTGAACCATAAACTTTTGGATTGGAAACTCCTCCTGAAGGCGCGGCTACCCATATAGGAGGAGCCCCACCACCCTGTGAAGTTAAAACATCACCCGAGTTACCATAAGAAGGACTTGTACCAATTCCAATAGAACCGGTAGAATTTATAGAAATTTTTTTAGTTAAATTTCCACTTATATCTTTTGTAAACATTTCTAATATACCACCATCGGTACCATCAAGACCGGAGTTTATATTACACACATTTATCGGATTTGAACCGCTTTCAAAAATTAGCCCGTTTGTACCGCTGGAAGACAGGGTAAGAGATTTTCCTTCCAAGTCTAAATTAGTATTTCCTATTTTGACACCTCTTTCATAAATATTTCCGTGTCCAAAATCTATAATGTCTCCACTAAACAGTGTTATACCATTTTCTAACTCCAGTCCGCCCCTAAAAAACCCCTCTCCTTCCGATATAAAAGAATAAACTCGGGGATTTGAACCAGCAGTATCACCCGATGTTGGTCCAGCTTTTACTATAACACCGCCTTCTACTATTAAAGACGCTTGTCTATCAGTTATAGAGCCATCAGCGTAATTTACAGTAACCGTAGCTGGTGTAGGGTCTGTTATATTAACATTATTTAAAGAAGCATCAATAGCTGGTGCTGCAATAGGCATAACATCCCTACTTTCGTACAATGTTGCCGCTTCTTCGGCTGTTAAAATACGGTTGTAAACTCTGAATATTTTAAGATTTTCGACTCCATTCTCATATTGTGTACCGTATCCATTTCTACCAACCCAATAATGGTCTCTTGTCCCGGTGGCAAAATTTACCTGGGATCCGTTATTTTGTACACCAGTTGTAAATAATACTCCATTTACATACATTTGTTTTTGCGACGCCACAGGTTGAGAAGAATCATTTGTTAAAACAATATGTCCCCATTCTCCATTAAAACCGGCTACGGTTGATTCGGTGGAAAGTGTATTATGAACGTATGGGTCAGTAAGGGTAGTAGAAAAATTTATACCATTTGTGCCGCCTTTTCTCTCTACAATTAAATAGTCATCAAAAGTCACAGGCCCGGCTGTCCCGTTGAACGATGTGAACAAACCATTGAAATTTTGTGAATCAGTTGAAACACTGGGCATTTTAAAATAAAATTCGAGTGTGAAATTAGACGTCCATTCAAAACCCGTGCTCATATTTAAATCAACATATGAAGCTTCAGTTGTTGATATACCCCCTGTCTCGCTTACTGCTACTCCAGTACCATCTGTAGTACCTATAACAGTTCCGTCTATTTCTACATTTGTTCCCGAAATTGTAGCCTTTGTAAAATCTAAGTCTAGTAAATTACCATCTGGAAGAGTTGGTCCGGATGAAGTTGTTATTTTTAAAAAATTATTATTTGTAGAATCTAAAAGTGTTTTTATATCACCATTATTTATCCATTGTGATGTTGCTGAATTATATTCTAAGATATCGCCGTCTTGTAAATTAGATAAATTAGTATCTGTTAATCCAGATAAATCACTCCCAGAAGATGTGTCTGTTTGATATGTAATCTCTCCAGTAGTAGAATTATAAAGAAGTTTATTATTATTTGTACCAGATGGTATCGCCGGCATCTTGACAGCTGAACTTAGTGTTATACCAGACCCGGTGTTTTTTTCAGATATAGTATCAATAGATAATGTACCATGGCATGTAATGTCGCCATTGGAATTAATTAAGAGTGTCTCTGAGGCTCCTGAGGTGCTTGGTTTAATTTCCAAAGCTGTAAAACTACAACCTGCTCCACCA
>Ga0181388_1000426_pt1 | contig 14257 bp, 17 predicted proteins | sample 11SPOviralmetaG_FD_130120 | JGI IMG/M metagenome (GOLD analysis project Ga0181388, IMG submission 130120) | Marine viral communities from the oligotrophic San Pedro Time Series (SPOT) site, San Pedro Channel, CA, USA - 11 SPOT_SRF_2010-05-17 | ecosystem: Environmental > Aquatic > Marine > Strait...
ATGGCAGATCAACAGTACGATGACACAAACAGAGGCGCAGCCTTTACACCATTCCCAACACAGCAAATGATCTTACAAGGTAAAGTCAATGTAGAGGGCGTGGATTCAAAAGTAGTTCTTGTCAAAGACCAAACCAAAGATGGGCGTGGCATTGTCGAGGTCTATCAAAAGATGGCGGTCATGTTTGACAACGACAAGAAAGGCAATGATGCAGCACCCGATTACTCTGGGCCAGTTGGTGAGGAGAAACGTATTGCTGGATGGAGACGCATGAAAGATGGTAAACCTTATATGTCCTTTCAAATAAGCGACAAACAACAAGGTCAACAAACTGCATCTTCCCCCTTGTCAGAAGATAGCATTCCGTTCTAAGCTAGATTAGTTCTCCAGAACTCGAGGGGCGTCCTGCCCTCCTCACAACTGCCTCACTTAACTCACCGCTTAAGTGGGGCTTTTTTTTACCCAAAGGAAACAGCATGGAAACATGGAAGCAAATAGAAACTCGGCATCGCCGTGAAAAAATAGAGTTAGTAAAAGTACTAGCAAAATCTCGCTGCACTCAAACACAAGCAGCAAAAATCCTTGACGTAAAGCTAACTGGATTAAATAATTTTATTCACCGCAACAATATATTCTGGCCCGTAATAGAGCAGGGGAGAAAACAATTATGAATGAGAAGTTACTAGCTGCAATGCTTGAAGACGCAAAGCAAGTTAATAAAAGAGCCAAAGAAAGAGATGGCCAAAGCAGATTCTTAAAACAAAACAATACCAATTATTATATGGGCGGCAAAGACGCCAAGCCAGAAACAAAAGAAATAATAAGACTAGCCTTAGAAGGTAAGAGCAGAGACTCTATATGCAGACGAATGTCCTTTATGGGATACACTCGCACCCTAACTTTAAAAACTTTATCTCGTCACGCAGATAAAATTAATAGCCTAAAGCATTAACTCAAAGTGAGGGCCGTCAATGAATGGCCTTCGCCCCTGACTTCTGCGTAAATCAACGTAAGCATTCATAGCCTCCTCCATAGTGCCATCCCATGTGCGGATGTCATCTATATGCCAAGCCGCTCCCCAGCGCACAGCTACACCAGCAGCTTCAGCGCCTTCCTTCATAGCGTCAGCTAAATCGTCATACAGATTAAGCTCCCAAGAACCACGACCCTCAATGTAAGCCATCAAATCAACAGCTAATCCATCTAAATGCTTTGACTTCATAGTCTGACTAGCGCCCTTAGCTACTAACGCCTTCTGCATTTCAAGAGTACGCATGCCTTGAATAACACCAAAGTCTGTCTTCGTTGCAGTAATTGCAAACTTAACTACAGAAATCATGCGCTCATCTATACCGTCCATTCGATCAAGACTGCGCTGCGATAATTTAAAACTCATTTCTTTAACCCTTTCATTGTACGGATTCCAAAGCTTGCAGCTATTGAAGCATACATTCCCCACTGCACCCAGAGCGGTGTAGTTTCTAAATTAGCAAACCCAACTGCCATTACATCCTGCATAGAAGGAATAAAATTCATACAAAGGATAGCTACAAAAACTATAGTCCATAGCTCATCTTTCCAAGAATCCTTTGATGCTTCTATTGCTGACTGCTCCCAGTCCATTTCACCAGTAGCTTGCTTGAGTTTGATCTCAGCATTAGCCTTCTGAACAGCAGCCTTACCGTCTAAGTAACTGGTAGCTAGCCCACCAACCGCACCTATAATCTGACCAATCATTTTTCAGACCCTACCCAAACTGCAAACGCACCTGTTAGAGCGCCTGTAACCGTTGCTGTAAGCGCGGTAGCTTGAGTGCTGACCACATCCTGCGGCAAAGACATAAACCATTCTATGACACGAATATACATAACCGTCATTACTAGCATCATAATCCGTGGCATTATTTTCCATGCCAATATCTTTTCCATAGCTATTGTCATTTCATTCCTTTCAGAAATTCAGTTAAGAAATACAGAACAGCAAAGCCACCAATGCTTAACGAGGCAATTACACCCCAAGAAATATATTTAATTGTAGCAGCTATTTGCTTCTGCCTTTGCTCAGCTTCCTTCTTTCGCTGAACGCGCATCTTCGCCTCGAAAGCTAAGAAAGAATCCCAAGTGCCGGGCTTGCCATACAAACGGCAGATAGATTCTAATTCTTTTCGTTGCTCTTGTATCTGCTGCAAAGCAATGAACTCATCAAAGTCATCAGCAGACTTGCCCATAACTTTAGAGAACAAGCCATCTTTCTTACGATTGCCTCTTGCCCTTAGATCTTCTTCTGCGCCAACAAGATTCTTAAGAGGCGAAAGAAAGTCACTAACTTCTTTGCCATTAGATACAAACTTTTTAATTGTAGAATAAGCTGCGTTGGCTGCGGCTAATTCAGCTAACATGACTTAGCTCATCATGTTCATTCGCAAAAGCAAAGCAATAATGAATGCACTTGTTGCAATCATAATAGCCTCAAGCCGCTTTACACGATTAAACAAATCTTTGAATTGAATATCCATCTCAGTCTTCATAGCTATTAACTGTTTCTCAACAGCATCAATTCTATTATGTGCAGAGGCAACAGTTTGTTTAGTCATGCTATATCGTCCACAATTTCTATTTCTATGTACCTACTATTTGGATATGTCTGCACCCCGCCACCAGCAAAAGTAACTTGAATCTCGCCTTCATAACTTCCAACAGTATCTGTGTTAGCACCAATCCAAGTATACTGAATATCGCCTGTTGTTGCCCCAGTTACAGCAGCTGCTGCATCTACCTTGGCTGAAGATTCACCTAACTTTCTCATCTTAAACACAACAGTAGAGCCAGTTAAGTCTGGTACACTACCATCACTATTAACTAGAGTGGCTGACAAGATGGGTCTTGTATCATTTTGTTTTATGTAAAATGTCATAACCTCAGTCCTTTTCTCTTAACTACAATAGTTTAAGCTACATTTGCAAACACTATATCTTCGTGAAGAATAACGTCATTGAAACTTGTTGTTATTAAAGCCTGAGAAGTAGAGCTATAGATTATTGCCTCAGTAGCAACATCTATGTCTGGGTTAGCAACAATAGCTTTAATATAAACTAAAGAAGAATCCTGCCCTGTTAAGGCAAAGCCTCCTACATCCGCAATAATTGATACACCAGTTCCAAAAGAAACGCTTTGCCCTGTTAAAACAAACGAACCATGATCTGCTGTAAAGTTGTAGTTTCTAGTTTGAGATAGGCCAGCATCTTGGCCAGTTAAGGTAAACGAACCCGCGCCAAAGCTTTCAGTAATAGATTTTTTAAGAGATACGTTTTGGCCGTTTAACGCAAACGAACCAACGTCAGCAATAAGCTTTGCGCCCGCATCAAATACAACATCTTGCCCTGACAAGGTAAACGAACCAGTGCCAGCCAATAGTTTTACAGCTTTGTTTAAACCAACAGTTTGCCCCGACAGGCTAAACGCGCCTGTCTCAAAGATCTCTCCAATAAATACGCCAGCATCTTGGCCCGTCAGGGTAAACGCCCCGACATCAGCAGTCATTTTTATTGTGCGATTTATCGTAACAGCTTGGCCTGTTAATCCAAACGATCCCGCGCCAGCCTCAAGTAATCTAGCAACAGCAAAGTTTGCATCTTGACCGCTTGTTGCAAACGAACCAGCACCAGCAGCAATTAACGCACCAGCAGCCAAGCTTATATTCTGACCAGTGAGCGTAAACGATCCTGTGCCGCCACTTACATTAAGCTGCTTGTTAAAATCTACCGATTGCCCAGATAAACTAAACGATCCTGTGCTTGCTGTAAGCAGCCTACTCGCTGCAAAACTTGCCGCTTGACCTGTTAGCGCAAAAGACCCTGCGCCCAAATCAACAGACATTGTTTTTGTTATCTGTGCAGTTTGCCCAGAAACAGCAAAGCTTCCGACTTGTCCAATAAGTTTGTTGCCAAAGTTTGGATCGAGAACAGCAGCCTGTCCAGACAAGGTAAAGCTGCCAGCATCTGCTGAGATACGGACAGCCTTGTTTAGATTAATGCCTTGACCAGTGAGCGCGAAGCCACCTGTGCCAAATGCCTCACTAATTCCAAATTCTACTGCGCTGCCAGTAAGAGAAAACGATCCAGTTGCCGCTGCCAACAAGTAAGCATTTTCAAAGTTGGCAGTCTGGCCCGTAAGCGCAAACGAACCTGTGCCACCAGAAATATTCACAGCCTTGTCTAAATCTACAGCTTGGCCCGTGAGGGTGAATGAACCTGTGCCTCCAGAAACATTAAGGGCTTTTACCATACCCGCTGTTTGGCCTGTTAATGTAAACGACCCTGTGCCGCCTGAAAAAACAAAAGCATTTCCAAAGGCCGCATCTTGCCCAGTAAGCGTAAAGCTGCCTGTTCCCGCTGCAACATTTAACGCCTTAGTGAAGCCAACAGTCTGGCCGGTAAGCGTAAACGAACCAACAGCAGCAGCAAGATTGCGACCTACGTTTAGATTAGCAGTCTGCCCCGCAAGCGCAAAACTCCCAGCATCTGCTGTTAAGCTATATGCAACAGATGTAACCCCACTATCCGCTAGTGGCGCAGACGCTAATGGGGAAAAACCTAACATCTATATCGTTACATTAGGGATTGGTTGAATAGCTTTAAGCTCATCAGGCGTTGTAGCGTTATCAATGCTTGATAATGCAGGGGCATCACGCAGTGCTTGCTTGTCAGCTACAATCTGAGTTGTGCTTGCGCCTGTTTCTTGCGCTTTCATAAACGCAGTGTCTAGCTCAGCCAGCGGCTCAACCCTTGCTGCGCGTATCTTATCCCGCCAAATATCCTTGGCCTTTGCCATATTAACAGAAATTACATTTGTATCTGTATTGGCTTCCCATCCATCACGAAACGTGCGCTCCGCTGGTTTTGTGTAATCAGCAGCGTTGTATTCTGTTGCTCCGATTTTAATAAAGGTTGTCATTTATTTCTCCTTAAAAATCTTTCAACCAAACACCTGTGACTTTGGTACTGTCGATTTCTTCTGCCGTATTAGATTGTCCCAACGCAATCATTTCTCGACTTGTTGTAAAGGTGCTATCAGTGTAACCACGCAGCGCAAAAACCTTTGGCCTACTGCCGCTAATGGAAGAATTATCTCTTGCAGAAGCAGTCATATGATAGTTTGTGTTTTCAAAAGCATTTGAAAAATCAACATAGTATTCCCCCGTAGAATTATCTGTAATGCTAGATATTCCATCTGACCCAGTAATCGCAATTGTACCCGTACCGTTTAAAGTTACCATACAAGCGGCTGGGTAGTATGGAACACCAGCAGTATTTGCAAAAGAATTTACTTTAACTGTACTCATGCCGCCATCTCCCACGCATTACGAAACTGCCTATTGCTTGGCACTTGCTCAGTACGCACAATCTTAAACATTGGGCGGTTGTGTTCTTCTGCCCAGCAACGCCTTGGCAAATCTTTCATTACAAGATATTCCATTGCCTCTTCCTCTGTTAAAGGCCCAATGCGTGGGGCAGTCCATTGCAAAGCATGTTTTTCTGGATCATGCTTAAAGGTGCTATGACGCCCTTCTTTAATTGCTTGCTGCTCATCATCTTGAAGCTGCCAATACACCCAGATGGGTGGCAAGTTACCAGTCATAGCTTCATCTAACCAATTTTGTGAAGGCACAAGCACCTTGGTCGGCTCATCAAGAGCATCTGGATCATCAAAGACAACACGATATTTTGTATATTCTACCATTATTAAGTCATACCAAAAAAATAACTAAAGTTATCATAGTCATATTCAGTGTTTCTATAGCCACTTATCATTCTAATGGCTGATGCTGTTTTAGTTGCATAACCAGCGGTGGTTATCCCATCATCTGCGTTGCCAAGGCTATCATCGTAACCGCAACCACCGTAAGAATAATATTGATTTGACTTGGCAGTAGAAAAATTAAAGGTCTGATCGCCTGTGCCGTTATCTGTTATACTACCCAGACCGCTACTGGCATTTATACTGTTTGACTGAGGCGCATAATCTACCCAAACCGTTGGTACAATTCCACTACCACCACCCAAAGTTATATCTTCATCAGGAAGCGTTACAGTTCTATTGGACGAAGTAGTAGGCGCAGCAAGAGTTATGCTGCCGCTACCTGATGAACTACTCTGAATTTTAATTGATGCCATCTAAACCACCGTCCATGTTTCGCCAGTACCAACTGTCACCGTCACGCCGTTGTCTATTGTAATCGGGCCAGCCGACATAGCATTCTTGCCATTAGTAATTGTGTAATCTGTTGTTACGTTTGTTCCATTTTCGTAAAACACTTCATCGGTGCCACCGCCCGTAGCTCCACCACCAGCGGCTGCCGCAAATTGAGCAGAGCCATCAGCCTGTTTCGTCAGCACATCGCCAGTGCTTCCTTCATCTAGCCGATTGGCTAAGCTTGCAAGATTGCGGTTGTTGCCCATAAATTACCCCTTTAATGGCGCTGATGGAATATTGCTAGTTTCATCGGGAGCGATGTAGCGAGCTTTGCCTTTGGTAACTCTTAGGTCTTGAATATAACCAGTAAAATGTTCAGGATCTGAAATGCCAATCCAGCGAGCTATTTCTATACCATTTGAACTGCCCGTTGAAATGTTGCTAGTGTTAGTAACTGATGAACCTTCTTGATTTCCATTAATATACAGATTTAAACTATTACCAGATCTACTTACCGCTATATGCGTCCAAGTGTTAAGACTGTATGAGGTGGTTCCCGTAAATATATTTCCCCCATTCCATATTTTAAAAACACCATTTTGAATATACACGCCAAAACTATTTGTATTAGAGTTGGAATTACCCTGCCCAAAAAGATAACTGTAGTTTGACGGATGCGAAGGAATGTAAACCCAACATTCAATAGTAAAATTACCTGTTCCGTAAGTAAAAAGATCACTCGTTGGAGTTAAAATATAATCTCCAGTTCCATCAAACTTCATAGTTTTAGTGTTAGCCCAAGCCCCTGATCTAACCTGATCAGTTGAACCAGTAGTACTACCTTCCAGCTTCAAGTTAGCGACTTGCGATTTATCAATAATCGAAGCGTCAGTGCCTTTGATGTGTAGCTCTGCGCCAGATGAAGATAGAGGTGCAGTAGGAGGGATAAAATCTGTTGTGTAATGTGCGGTTCCAATAGCAACCCTTACGTCACTTATATAACCATACATATCAGCCGCCGTAGTATTATCTCCGTCTATACCTATAGCAGGACGGGATGAATGGCTTAGGTAATTAGCTGTTGATGCATAGGTTTGAGTTTGTACCTTACCATTAATATACATTTTTATTGTGCCACTACTTCGCACTAATGCAATATGAAACCAAGAATTTGCAGTTATTAAGTCGTTAGACGCAATTCTGTTTGAGTTATTCGCAATAAAATAAATTTTAGAGTCCGAAGATTCAAACTTTAACGTAACATAATCTCCGTTTGTAAATGGTCTAAAATCTATAAACATTCGGTCAGAAGTTGTATCAGTAATATACATCCAACCTTCTACAGTCCAATTGGCAGTTCCAAGGTTTGTGCCAGAGTTTCCTAATATATAATCCTGATTACCATCAAAATACACAGACCCACCGTGATCTGTTGCTGAATATTCTTCGTAGTCGTAAGGTGAGAATGGTTTTGTCTCAGGGTCGCCATTTATTGTGATAGAGCGATCGTTAGTTGATCCATCAGCAATGTATGGTAGGTGGCAAATATGTAATGCTGATCCAGAGGAAGATAGCGGTTTAGTAGGAACGGTAGATGACCCAGAAGGAGTACCAGAAACTATTTTAAAATCGAAAACATAACCATTGAGTGGATATCCCGTACTCCAAGCAGAACCTAAGTCGCCTATGTAAAAGGCACTGTTAGTTGGTGAATTAGAATTACTTACACTTCCCAATAAAGTTCCATCAACAAAAAACTTTAACGTAGACCCATCCCATTGCAAATCTGTGTAGTACCATCTATTAGCGGAAACAGAAGTTGATGCGCCAAGGTTAGCGCTTCCGATCTGAGCAAACCAATTACCACTATCAATCGTTACACCAGTTCTGCCCGAATGCCCCGACGTACCTTGACCCCATACAGCGCCATCGGTTGTATCATTTAAATAGACCCACGCCGTTGCAGTGAAGCTAGTTGATGGTATAATTTGAGTTGCGGTTGTGTTTAAACTATCCCCAGAACCATCAAAGTACGTACTATAACCCCCACTACGATAAGGACTAAACGTACCAGCGTGAGCATCGCCAGTTACTGTAATGCTGTGGCTATTAGAGGAGCTATCAGTAATGTTATTATTATCAGATGTACCCGTAGCAGTGGCTAACAGGGTTGTGTGATTACTGTCTAAAACTACAAATGCTATTGAAAAACTTTGCGTTTTATTAACCACATTATTACCATCTGACACATCAAATCGAATAGTAATAGTTCCACCCGATCCACTAGTCACAGGCGTTAATGTAAATGTATTCCCACTTTGATTTGAGATCGGCAAGCTAGGTGAGCTAATCACATTAGATGCTGTGCCGCTCGTTACAGTGGCTGAATAAACCAGAGTTTCTAAATCAGGTTCAGTGGCAGTAAGTGTGATAACTGTATTGCTTCCAGAAGTAAGCGCAAACGTGCCATTATCCGCAATGGTGGTTGCAGAGCCGCTACCTGTGGTTTCAGTAAATCCAGAAACCGTTGGTGCAGTGTTCGTGATTGAGGCCAGCAAAAAGAAACCAGAAGTTTGCTTTACATAAAGCTTATTGTTAGCAGTTTCGTAATGAAGTGACCCTTCACTTGCAGAAGCAGCGTCAGTAAGCATGGCTGCTTGATTAGTGTGAACAGTCACTCCACTACCACTACCACTACTGCCACCCGCAGAAGTAGAATACTCAACTACCTCAACAATATCTCCGGCTAAACAAGCAGATATAGTTATCTGTGTGTCAGTAGCAATGACATCACTATCAGGCAGCTTTACTCCGTTGAGAAAGACAGAAATATTGTCAGCTTCCCAAGTCCCAGTAAACACCGTTTGACCCGCCGTAGCGGTAAACTTAGTCGTATCTATTGGATCAATAGATTGGATGTCTTCCGCAGTTGCTCCAATAAATACAATAGCAGAGCCGCTAAGATTAATAGCGTTATTTGAATTACTGCTTTCGCTTACAGTGCGTGTAAGAGTAGTGCCAGAGCTTGTATAGGTGCCGGTGCCTATTTCAAAATTATTACCATCTTCAATTACGTAACGAACAACATTGCCATTTGCTACGCCAGCATCTGCGAAGGTTTGATATCCAGCCTCCGCAGAGCCAAGTGTAATTGTGCCAGTGCCAGTTGTACTGGTTGACATCTTTGCCCTATTTTTAAGAACAGCCATAAGCTACTCCTTATTAAGTAAGCTGAATAACACCGTTTGACGCACTAAAGTCGATAGTAAACGTATCGCCATCATTTAAAGTTAAACTTGAGCCATAATCATAGTAGCCAATAAGCGGATCTGCTGGCGATGTTACGGTGTCATTATAAATATAAATGTAACGGAAAGCAGCAATACTACCGCCTGATGCAGTAAGCGTTAAATCAGCAAGAACAAGCTTATAAACACCACCTGATTGGCTAGATGAAGTTCTTGTAAGGCTTCTTGAAGACAAGTTGCTGTAACTAATCTGAGTTACATTGCCTAGAACACCATTGCCATCAGCAGTTGGGTTAGAACTTTCAGAACCCGGCGCTGTATTTGAGAGAGCAATTACAAGAGAATCACTTCCCAAGTTCATAGCCTCAACTGCGTAGTCAACGAAGTCGTTTATTTTAACAAAGGTTGCCATATCTATCTCCTATCTGGCTTAGCTTTCGTTACCATAGTTACTAATTAATTTCAAACTATCTTAATACCGACCAAATCCAAGAGGAGCGTCAAGCTCACCTTCAATCATATTTGTAAACTCATTCATCTTACCTTTCCAAAACCACATTCGAGCAAAAGGTAAATTACGAATGATTTCTTTAGTGCCTTCACCAATATTGCCAGTAACTAAATCATAGGAACCACGCGCAATATCAGTAACAATACTAGGGCCAGCACCAAGCAAACCATTTGCAGCATCTAGCGCATCAGGTTTCTGAGGAAAACGAGGCTGAAGAACACCACCAGTTATATTAGGCCCACTTAACGCTAAGGTGGTAGCCATACCTGTGTAAAACATGTCAGAATACAAAGCAGCAACACCTGAGTAATCAAAAGATCTAGCAAGCTGGTCTTGAAAGTTCATTTCTACAAAGTCAGGTATTTTATATTGCAGCACCATATAGCCTAAGCCCATAGACAATGCTGTACCAATCCACTGGTTTTTTAGCTGCCCATGCCCATATGCCGCTGTAATTTTGTTTACCGCAGCTAAGCTATAGCTATAGAACTGAAACGGTAGTCCAAGCAATCCGCTTTCAATGCGCGCATATCCCTTGAACTCTCTGTCTTCTTTCATACCAAACTTTTCAGCAACACGCATAGGAATGTAGGCAATACCGTCAGTAATTATTGGCTTATCTGCTGGTGTACCCATCAAGATTGTATTCATAATTCCAGAGCCAAGAGCATTGCGGAATGTACGCACAGTCTCAGGATTTACTCTTGCTTGTTTTTCTATTTCAGCAACGGCTAGATCGTTAATTGCATTTTCATATGCAGCTTTACTTTCTTTTTTTCTCATATCAAAACCCATATCTTTGGGCCTGTTGAGTGAGTGCATAATCTCATGCATCTTAATAAAAGTCACATAATCTTCTGGCGTATTGATGATACCTTTTTTAATAGGTTTAACGCCTTCAACGCGTGGCTTTTCCCATCCGCGCTGTTCGTACATTACATCCTTGATGTACTCTTCATCTATGTAAATCTTTTTTTCAGAATCACGGTAGAATGCTGCTTTGTAGCGACCGCCCTTAGCAAACTCATCTGTTGGCCCAGATATAACTTCAGCCTTAGTCGCAGGAAACTCAATTGTATTAGTCCATGCTTCTGTGTTTGCCATATACAAACCAGACTCAGACTTCTGCCAAGGTGCATTTGCAATCTTCTTAGCATCTTCCAAGTCAATGTTATAACGCAGTAGATACTCTTGCTCTTGCTTTGTTGCTTTGTTTTGCGTCCAGCGTACAGAGTAATCAATAATGCTATGAGAGCGCATCATAGCATCGAAGTCTTTAAGAATACGAGTAATCGGGCCAAGGCCATTAAGCAGATAAAAAGGCTCTTTGGCTTTATCTAGTATATCAGATCTAAACGGATTATTATTTACATCATCAACAAGACGCAAATGCGACGAGTTCATAATATTATCTAAAGCTTCACCAGCTAGTCTGCCTTCTTTGCCGCCAAGTCTTAGCTGATTGTTTTTCATTATTGAGAACAGGCCGCGAAACGTAGGAGCAAGCCCATGCTCCATCATAATCTTAGCTGGCTCAGTTATTGTGGATATCCCAGCAGAGCCTAGATAGTTTAGCTGTGCAAGGCTGCGAAGAACTCTAGCGGTTGATTGATCCCAGCGATCAGGCTCACGCTGCAAGCCACCAGTAACCCTTCTATATAAGTGACGCATATCACGCAAAGCGCGGTTAGCTTGCTCTGGTGTATTGCCAGCATCTAGCATTTCATTGAATGTATCATCTAATACATCGTCGATAGATGCACCATCGAACTGTCGAGAAAACTCATAGCGAGTTCCAGTACGCTGAACGTATGCCTTCATTACAGCGATCGAATTGGTTTGAATAAAATCTAAGACCAGTGCGTTTGGAATATCTACTAATCGATGCTTAAAGTGCTTTGATTTACCAGCGCCATAGTAACCAGCCTCAGGATCTAAGATGTCCTTAATGCCAATAATGTTATCTATTGTATCGTCAACGCGCGCTTTAATAGCTGCTGGATCTGTAGATAACTGCACCTTGCTAAACTTACCGTCTTTTTCAACAACTATTGACGGATTGTTTCTGTACCAGTCTGTTAAAATGTTTTCAAATTCTGCGCGATTTGTTTTAATTGCGTCTTGATCCCAGTATCTAGGACGGAAGATCTTTTCATTAGCTGGCATAACCTCATCAGTTATATCATCTAAGATTGCACGAGCCTCATCTACCTCATCGCTGTAACGCCGTACCTGAGCTTCTAGCTTCATACGGTAGTCTATGTTGCGAACGGTCTCTAAGCGTTTCTGTACGCCCTCTATGCGTCTCTCACGACCTGTTATAAACTTTTGGTAATGCGCTTTAGATCCAATTAAGCCTTGCTCGCTAAGACGAGCTTCCCAAGTCTTGTAAAAGTTATTAAGCTTGTTCATAGCTCTAGCTTCAAAATCATCCGCGGCCTCAATACCACGCATTGCCTTTGAATCTACGCCCTCAATCCATGTTTCAAAGTCTTTGCGCTTAAATGTATAATCCAAAGGATTGACCACACCTTTGCCAGTGCTCTCACCCCAGATTAGCATCATGTCATCATATGTCTTTACCCACTCGCCCTCAAGAAGCTTAGAATTCTGAAAGACTGAGTTACCTACTTTCTGACCTTGCTTGTTTGCTGCAAGCAGTATGCCAGAGTCGTTAGCTATTTTGAGTGTACGCAACTTAACTGAGTTCGGAATGCTGTCATCAGTAAGAATACGTTTCATAGGAGTAGTTACTGCTTTGTATAACCATGAGTCAGTAAACAAACTCGGTGCTATTTTAGCAGTAGGCTCACCCTCTACTGGATCAATTTGTTTTTGCAAATTAATTATTTCTTCTTCAGCAGACTTTTGCGCAGCAATCCTTCTTTGCATTGGAATTGTAACTAAGCCAGTAATAGCACCGCCAAGAATAAATGAAGCACCAACGTTTAAAGCAGCTTCTTCTGGTGTAGCCATTGGATCAAGGGGATAGCGAATAGCTTCCTGACTAGCAACAACAGCCGCCGTAGAAGCACCACCTTTCAGTGCAGCGCCAGCAAAGGTTGCAGCGCGAGTAAAGGGAATGCCAATGTAGTTAATCGGATCAAATAGTTCCGCAGCAAACTGTGGTATAATACCTGACCTAGAAAGAGTTTGACGTGTTTCTAATCCATCTCTTAGGTTCTGAACCAAAAACTCCATATGCTCTCGGCTTGTAGCTCTAAGCAATGTCGAGCCATACTCTTTCATACCTTCTGGAATATTATCTATTGCTCTATATCCATCTTGAGGCAACGAGGGAAAGCGAGCTATTTCCTGCTCCCTGTTTATTAGCGGATCATATTTATAAGCTAAAGATGCGCCAACAGTTTTTAGAAAGGGAACATCAGGCAAAGGTGTTACCCTTTGCCCTACCTCAATCTTTCTTAATGCTGTTAGACCATTCTTCATTCTTCTAGCTGCCTATTAATATCTTCATATGTCTTAGGGACATAATTTGGATTAGCCCTATTTTCTAATTCTTCCCTTACAAGAAACTTTCTTTTTTGCTCTGTGTCCTGCTCTTTTAAAGCAGAGTCAATTGCAATTGCTTTTCTAGCAGTGTGATCTGCAATGTCATCGCGATCAAACGTAGGCCACATAGGTTCACCATTTTGCTCAATAATTAATGGGCGTAGTTCTTTGTTTTCATCTACAAAGTAACTAAAGTAATTTAACCCAGCAGTGCTTTCGTCTGGAACTAAATACACCCGCTTAACATCTTCTACTTCTATGTCTGTAGTTCCCTTGACAATAACGGTTGGCTCTAATGAATAACCAGATGGAAGCTGTGACTCTACTGCTGTTATAAATGCAGTACGATCATCTTCCTCAGGAAATACAGCCTCTAAAGAATAACGTGATCTTTTGATTGAGCCAGCAGGGAAACGGGGATCAGCAATATATTTGCTTTTTGCATACTTGCTATCAACAGTTGAGCTTAACACAGAGTCGATTTGTGATGCACTTTTTCCAGTAAGCGCCATATACTCAACCAAAGGCGCTAGTTCTGCTGCAATAATTGGATCGCCTATTGCATCAACAGCATATGCAGTAGGTGTCATATTGCCTAAAACTACATCCATATTTAACTTAGACTTAGGGTCACGCTGTCTTTCAAATAAAGTTGTAGCAATTTCATTAACACTTCGACCAGTAGCTAATCTTATCTGATGTATGTCAGTTAAAAGTTGAGGATTTTTTATTGAATCTCCAAGAGTACTAATAAAAGTACCAGTGCCAGTAGGAGTATTAGACAAAACAGCAAA
>Ga0181388_1000428_pt1 | contig 14222 bp, 19 predicted proteins | sample 11SPOviralmetaG_FD_130120 | JGI IMG/M metagenome (GOLD analysis project Ga0181388, IMG submission 130120) | Marine viral communities from the oligotrophic San Pedro Time Series (SPOT) site, San Pedro Channel, CA, USA - 11 SPOT_SRF_2010-05-17 | ecosystem: Environmental > Aquatic > Marine > Strait...
CAGGATCTTATTAAATGGTTTAATGATAAGTACAAAAAAGAATACGAAAAGCGTTCAAGCGAAAAAGGCAAGGCTGCTGTATTACAAAAGCAAGAAGATGAAATGAAATTTTTCTCAAAAGAAAATAAGAAAAATCTTGATCTCATGTTTCAACTTATGAACGCAATTGTTGATGCCAAATTAATCATTATAAATAAACTAGATAAGCTAAAAGAAATTGATACATTTGTTCGTACTCGCAATGGGTTTAAAGTAACAGGTTCAGAAGGATTTGTCGCCATTGACCGAGCAACAAGTGGAGCAGTTAAATTAGTTGATCGCATGGAATTCTCCATGAACAATTTCAGTAAAGACGTTATCAAAGGATGGGAACGTTAAAACCATAACTAAAAAACTAAAAGAAAGAAAAACCAAATGAACTTATACGAAACAGTATACAACGTCTTAATAGGTAATACTTATACCGAAGAGGACGCTAAAGCATTAGAAGCCTTCTTGGACTTGAGCGAATCCGAGATTGAAAAACACATTGAGAGCACTGACGCTTCTATTCTTGAAGATATAGCTTCTCTTTCAGAAGAAGATATTAAAATCTTTGAAGAAGACGAAGAAGACGAAGACATTGAAGAAGTTGCTAAAGGGCAAAGGTCTAAAAGAGGAGCAGCTGCTGCAACTGTAGGTGGCGCAGCCGCTGGGCTTGCAATTGCAGGTGGCATATTGCCTGGCGCATTGGCAGGCGGCGCAATATATCTTCTTTATAAAGCGATTAAAAGTAAAGCTGAAAAGGCTAGGACAAAGTGCGATAGACTTTCTGGAATAGACAAGAAAAAGTGTATGTTCGATGTTCGTGAAAAGGAATTAGGCGCAAAGAAGGCTGCAATTAAAAAGGCTGCTTCTAAAGAAAAAAATCCTGAAAAAAAGAAAAAGGTAATGGCCAAAGCGGCGAAGGAAGTAAAAAAGATCGATAAAAGATTACAAGATCTAAATAAAAGAGGTATTACCTCGAGTTAAAAATAGTAAATTAAATTAATGAAATCATTTAAACAGTTTAGCGAAGAAAAGAAAAAAGAGGTAGTCTTTACCTTTGGTCGGTTCAATCCGCCTACAATTGGTCATGGTAAACTGTTAGCGAAAGTTGCAGCCGCAGCAATTGGAAATGATTATCGTATTTACGCTTCTCAATCAAGCGATCCAAAAAAGAATCCTTTAGAATATAAAGAAAAGATTAAAGTAATGCGTAAAATGTTTCCTAATCATGGAAGAAACATTGTTGAAGATAAAAACGCTAAGACAGCATTACACATTGCATCTATTTTGCATGATCAAGGATTCACTAAATTAACAATGGTCGTTGGTTCCGATCGTATTAAAGAGTTTCAAAAACTATTAAATGCGTATAATGGAGCTAAAGGCCGTCACGGGTTTTATGACTTTAAAGATGGTATTGATGTAATATCTGCTGGTGAACGTGATCCTGATGCTGAAGGTGTATCTGGAATGAGTGCATCTAAAATGCGCCAAGCTGCGCTGGATGGAGACTTCAAATCATTTATGCTTGGTATTCCAAAAGCTTATGGTAAAGGAATGACTCTTTTTAATCTTCTTCGTAAAAGAATGGGATTAAAGGAAAAGAAAAATTTCCGTGAACATGTTGAATTGCCTACAGTTTCTGAAATACGGGAAAGGTATATTGCCGGTGAAGTATTTAACGAAGGTGATACTGCTTATGTAGGTGAAGTATCAATAGTCATTAAAGAGCGTAAGTCGAATTACGTAGTATGTACTGAAGGCGATAAATACTTTATTAGTTCTCTTAGTGAAAAGTTAAATAAGACTTATGGCAAAGGCCTTTCAAAATCCACTAAGTCTAAACGACAAGCACAGTTTAATAAACAAGCTAAACTTGATGATGACGATCCAAAAGCATATAAACCTGCACCAGGTGATGCAAGATCTAAGACTAAACTTTCGAAACACACAATTGCTTATCGTAAAAAGTTTGGTGAGTTTGTAGAAATAGGTAAAGCTGCAGATGATCATAAGAAAGATACTCCTGGCCAATTAGACGAAAAGCAACTTGCTGGATTGAAAAAGAAAGCAGAAAAATCTGGTATAGCTTATGGTATCTTAAAGCAAGTCTTCAATCGTGGAATGGCTGCTTGGAAAACTGGCCATCGCCCAGGAGCAACACCTCATCAATGGGCATATGCTCGAGTCAATTCGTTTATTACTAAAAGTAAAGGTACTTGGGGTGGAGCCGATAAAGACTTGGCGGCGAAGGTTAGAAAAGAATCTACTGATCTTGAAGAAGCGAAGAAAGTAATAGCTTCAATCGAATTGTGGAATGGCAAAAAGATGAAAAAGTCTTTTAAGAACCAATCAGCCGCAGAAAAGTTTATAAAGAAAATGCAAGATCAAGAAGATGTTCGTGGATATAACATGTATGCAGAAGGTCTTGAGGAAGGCGAAGGTAAAAGCGAACCGTGGGAAGATGGTTTCAAACGCCGTGTAGTTAAGACAACTAAACCTGAACATTTAGAAAAAGGATTTAAATGGCGGATTAAAGGTAAGGACCGCAACGAAATTTCAATTAAGCTTTATAAGAAAAAACCAGATTTTAACGAATATAAAAAACAAATGAAAAGAGTCGCTGGCCATGAATTTGGAGGCTGACTTTATTATAAATAGAACTACAATTTAACTCAATGGGAACTATGGAAATCAACGAATTTAATCAAGAAAAACTACGTCTTTTAGACACCGAACAGCTTTTAGCCTTTTACGGCATATTTGGCCGCGTAAGTAGCCCTAAGGCCGAAGCAATGGTAAAGGGAATTACCCGTGAACTCAAGCGTAGAAATTACACGTTAGGTGAAGAAAACCTAAACGAAGTAGATGTAAAAGCTTTAATGAAAGGATTGGTTAAAGGCACTACTGTTGCAGGTAAAAGTTTAGCAAAAGCCATTAAAGTAGGTTACCCAATTGCTAAAGATATGGTAAAAGCTACTTGGATGACAAGCAAAAAAATAGGAGGAGCCATTGGAGATCTAATGGATGATCCTGAGTTTAGAAAACTTTTTACTAAGTATGTCGATAATCCCAATGACAAAAATCGTACAAAAAAGATTCAAGCGTACGCCGATGGGATGTTATCAGATGCACCTATATCAGGATTTGAATCAGTTACAGTAAAAGAAGAGCGTTTAAAAAAGGTGTGTTCTTTAGTACTTGGTGAAGATTTTGATCAAGACTTTATTTATGAAGATGTAGACTTTACTAAACCTTCTGCAATCAAAGATGGGTATAAGTCTTTTGCACTTAAAGAAAAGGTTAACGAAAATCGAGCCATTGTTCATAATCCAAAAGGTATTAAAAGGTTTATTAAACAAGCAGAGAAAAAGTTTCCTCAGTATAAAGGTGAAATTGAACAACTTGAAGATGACGAAATTATTTTTCCAGACGACGAAAAATTAAAGAAATTTTTTAAAGGTGCAAGAGAAGTCAAGTTTGTTCTTAAGGATTCCGTTGATCTTGAAGAAGCAAGTGCTAAAGATCTTGACGTAGAGAATCTTAAACAGATGATCAAAAATCCTGATCCTAAGATGGTTAAATCTTATGGAGGTAGTAAATACGTTCAAATGCTTAAAAAGAAGCTCGCTAAACTTGAATCAAGTAATCTTAAAGAAGAAACATTTAATATGTTCTTTGATGGTTATGAATCAGATTGGCATTATCTTAAACAAGATGCGAAAAAGATGAGAGCTAAACTAACAAACGTTGAAACTCAATTTGGTGATGAGTATTATTTTACAATGGATACAACCAAATCTAATTTGAAAAAACTTTTGAAAAAATATGGTGACTTAGAACTAGAAGAATCTACTGATCTTGAAGAAGCAGTCAAATTTTGGACAGTCACTATTACTAAGAAAGCTGGTAAACTCTTTAAAGGCCAAACCGTTGATGTAAAAGCGAGTAACTCTGCTGAAGCCATTAAGAAAGGCCTTAAACAAATGAAGGCTAATCCAAACACAGTTCCAAGCGATAGTGTAGATGCGGTACTCGGAGAATCAATTGAAGAATCTAATAAAGATAAGTATATGTGGGGTGACATTAATAACGCCATGTCAGGTTCAGGTTTAAATCCACGTGTAATTATGAATGTTCTATCTAAACTAAAAGGTAAAGCAGTAAAATAAAATTTTATGACAATGAATAAAGGGGAATCAACAAGACTAGACCGCATCGAAGAGAAGATCGATAAACTCGCCGATGCAGTTGTTTCTATTGCGAGAGCAGAAGAAAAACTAGCTGGTCTTGAACAATTAAATATAGAACAGCACCGTATGGTTCAAGATCTTGATACTAGGCTTCGATTGGTTGAAACTAAAGTGCATGACGTAGAGGGTGCAGTAGGTGTATTAAACAAAATCTTTTGGATCGCAATAACTGGTCTAATTACCGGTGCAATAGCAATGACATTCTGGGGAACACCTTCGCTATGATGAGTTTCTCACAGTTTTTGATTGAGAAGCCTTTAACACCTCAGCAAAGAATTGCTAGAGGTCGCTTAATGAAAAGACTAGCTCCTAAGCTAGCTAGAAAAAGAAAAATGGCTGCAAAGAAAAAAGCTTCTCCTGAAAAGTTGAAGAAACGCGCATTTGCTAAAGCCAGAGATATTCTTCGCGCAAAGTTCTTGAAAGACAAAAATTATAATTCTTTATCCTATGGCGAAAAGCTTTCGATAGATAAAAAACTTTCAGGAAAAACTTTGCGTATAAAGAAAATAGCAAAAAAGCTATTGCCTAAAATTAAGAAGGCAGAAGCTGAAAGACTTAAAAAAAATAAAGCGGCCACAGAAACCGCATAACGTATAAATAACAAAACAGAAAGAAACCTAACATGTATAATATAAACGACAGTAAAACACAGTCTGTGGCCCAAGCCGTAAAGCAAGTCATAGAAGCTAAAGAAGACTTTAAACCTCATGCTATGTATGATCCAAAAACGGGTAAAGAGTATAAAGCAAAAACACTTGAAGATCATCTAAAGATGAAAGACATGGGTTATACTCATGAAAAGCCAAGTGAAAAAAATGAAACTGAAGTACAAGATTCCGATAAGGATTTTGTAGATCTTCATACTACTGATAAAAAAGAAGATCCTGAAAAGAAAAGACAGGTCGAAGAAAAAGAAGTTGAAGACGACGAAGAAGTTGAAGAAGGTAACGAATTTACTGCAGCTGCTGCTAAAGCAAAACTTGCTGGTAAGGACAAATTCGAATTCGAAGGTAAGACTTATCCAGTAGAAATCGAAAAAGACGCTGCAGAAAAGATCCTTGGTAAAAAGGAATCAGTAGAGATTACTGAAGACGTAACTGACTTTCGTGGATTTAAATCAAAAGATAAACTAGTTAAATTTACTTCAATGGCTAAGAAGCTTAAAATTAAGCCAGTTGGTAATCCAATCATAATGAAACGTATGGGTATAGACTATCACGTACAAGGTTTTGAAGGTAAAGTTAGAGACATCGAAAAAGCAATTAAAGTTGCAGTTGAAATTGAAAAAGAAACTATGGAATCAATTGAAGAAATGTTTAATCGTCTAAAACCAGATGATGTACGTGATTCTTATGGTACTATTGAACTCAAATACCGCAGCAGCTCTGATATCCGTGATGCTGAAGATAAACTGAAAAAAGCAGGAATCAATGTTAGAAAAAGCGGAGATACTCTTGAAGTCAATTCAGACTCACCTGCATTTAAGAAAGCTAAAATTACTTCATCCTTTGATTCAAGCAAAAGAGAAAAGGCGATAATGAAAGTTCTAGGAGAATCCGTTGAACTTCAAGAAGCTGCAGACTTTGGCGACATCGAAAAGGTAATGAAGTGGGCCAAAAAGAATCTATCAGGCGCCAAGCTTGATATCTCTAAAAAATATGGTACTGCGTTTATCAATCTTACTATTATGAACGTCATCACTCTTCGACTTGGTGGTAAAAAAGGTATAGTAGTTACTCACGATGATCGTACAGATGGTAAAGGTAAAGATTACGAAGAACACTTTTCTAGTGCAAACGATGTTATCAAGTTCGTTCAAAAAATATATGACGAAATGCCAAAAAAAGAATCAGTTGAACTTGAAGAAGCACTTAAACCTGCAGATTTTGTAAAAGGTGGAGATGCTAAAGTAACAAAACGTGAAGTAGATGGTATGCTTTCAAAACTTTTTATCGATACTAAATTAGCAAAGGCTGTTGAAGCAAATGCTGCATATCAAGACGGTTATAAAGGTAAAATGAAAAAGAACCCTTTTGCAAAAGATACTGCAGACTTTCACCTTTTCGTTCTCGGGCAACAATCGGCCGAGGCTGAGTAGGTTTTATAAATAATTTTGTAATGATATTTGATGAATTAAATAATGCTAACTTTGAATTATATGCTGCTAGACATTATAGAAATCCTGCTTGTATAGATCCACAGGATTTCTATGATGATGTAGCAAAATTTAAATACGTTGTACGATTGCTTAGACGATACCGAGATACTGGTAAGATTCAAGAAAGGCTCGTCTTAAATCATATTATAACGATTTATAACGTATTTGAAATTCATGCTGCGAATAGAATGATATTTCATCGGGTTGATCTTAATCTTTGGCCAGTCTTAAAAACATTTTTAATTTATTTAAACTATTTGCCTGAAAGCTTACACAAAAATATAAATATTGATCTAGCAATAGCAACAAAACTAAAACAATTATAACATGGGATTTTTAAGAGGACCAGATTTTTTCTACGCACTACGTTTCTTACGCTTGTTAACCACTAGGTGGGATAAAACAACTGCGTTCAAGTTAGGTATCGTAGATAAGAACGGCAAAAAACTTAAAAAACCCGAAACAGCCGAAGAAAAATCGGCATACAATACATTCCATAAATTAGTATATAATATCAAACGCTTGATAAATAAGATTCCACTCGGTAAGTCGACCCTTGCCTCCTATGCCGCTGCACTTTTCCTTATTAAAGAGCACGCCGGTATTAGTGATAAAAAATTAATAAAGGTTATACGGGAATCAATCGGACTAGATCTATCTGATTATAGGCCCGATCTCAACGAATGGTATTTGACTGAAGATGGAGAAATAGAAACTGGAAAATATGCTCTAGCACGTGATATAGCATTACCTAAGACAGGCGAATTACTCGCAAAGAAAAAGACTTGGGTCGAAATCATGGAATCCGCACCGCATGGATCAGTACTTGGCCATCCGGTGTTTAAAGCGCAACACATAAAAACTCAACAAACAATCTATATCACACAAGAAGATATTATACGATGATAAATGACACTACTACAACTGCTGCTGTCGCTATCGCGGACAAACCTCTTGGAGCAAAGAAAAAACGAAAAGACAAAGAGTTCACAATCTCTGATGATACCTTTAATCGTTTTGCGACAGGAAGAACTAAGTTCGAAAGATGGAGCAAGTATCTTAATGTTTTAGATGAAACAGAAAAATCTATTTACGACTTTTATAATAAAAATAGAAATGCTGTAATATATCTTCGAAATGAAAAGACAGGTGCGTTGAGGGCTATACGACCAAGAGCAGCAAACGAGTAATTAAATACTTATTTGTTGTGTACAAAGTTGTTAGCATGGTGTATAATTAAACCTTAACAATCACATAAACGCACATGTCAATATTCGTAGAACAAATTTCCAGAAAACCAGATCACTATCCTTGGACAGAGGACTTTATACAAGCCATGCATAATGGCTTTTGGACAGATAAAGAATTTAATTTTCAATCAGACGTTCAAGACTTTAAAGTCAACATGTCAGAAGACGAACGTGAAATGGTCACACGGTGTCTTTCAGCGATTGCACAAATTGAAGTTGCAGTCAAAACCTTTTGGGCTAACGTAGGACAAAACCTACCTCACCCATCTATCACTGACTTGGGTTACGTGATGGCTAATGTAGAAGTTATTCATAACAACGCGTATGAACGACTTATCGATATTTTAGATATGGAAGATGTGTTTGAAGATAATCTTCAACTTCCTATTATTCAAAATCGTGTAAAGTATTTACGCAAGTATCTACATAAGTATTATAAAGATTCAAAGAAGCAATATGTTTATTCGCTTATTTTGTTTACTTTATACGTAGAAAACGTTTCGTTGTTTTCACAATTCTATACCATTAACTACTTTAATCGTTTTAAAAATCAATTGAAGGATGTTGCTCAACAAGTAGCATATACTTCAAAAGAAGAAATGATTCATGCTATGGTAGGTGTAAAGTTAGTAAACGTTATTCGCGAAGAACACCCTGAGCTTTTTGACGAAGAACTTATTCAACGTATTCGTTCCGAGTGTGTTGAAGCGTTTAACGCAGAAGCAAAGATTATCGAGTGGTCAGTAAATGGTTATCAATCGGAGCACCTCAGTTCTCCTATTATGCATAACTTTATTAAGAATCGCCTGAATCAATCACTTGAGCTTATTGGCATTGAGCCAGTGTTTGATGATATCGATGAAGAATTACTTGCAAAAACAGAATGGTTTGATGAAGATGTATTGGGTAATACCGCTACTGACTTCTTCTTTAAACGCCCTACAGAATATTCGAAGAAAGACAAATCATACGACGAAGACGACCTATTTTAAAGGTATAGATATATTATGGAAGATTATTATTGGTTGAACAAAGACTCGCGCTTATTTCTTGAGCGTGGTTACTTAACAGAAGGTGTTACACCCGAAAAACGTATAAGACAAATTGCGTTAAAGGCGCAAAGAACTTTGGGTGAAGATGGTTTCGCCGATAAGTTTGAAGACTATATGAAGAAGGGTTGGTATTCACTGGCCTCTCCTATCTGGGCAAACTATGGGCTTAAACGTGGCTTACCCATTTCTTGCTTTGGATCATACATCGACGATACGATGGAATCTATTTTAGGTAAACAAGCCGAGGTCGGCATGATGACTAAGATGGGTGGAGGAACATCTGCATACTTTGGATCACTGCGTAGTCGTGGATCTGAAATTTCTGCAGGTGGTAATTCAAACGGACCTGTTCATTTTATGGAGTTATATGAAACTATGACTAACGTTGTTTCTCAGTCAAACGTACGTCGTGGTTCATTTGCAGGTTATATGCCAATTGATCATCCTGATATTCTCGAGTTTCTTCAAATACGCGGTGATGGTCATCCTATTCAAAACATGTCAATCGGTGTTACAGTGCCTGATAGCTTTATGAAAGAAATGCTTGATGGCGACAAAGAAAAGCGTAAGATTTGGGGTAAAGTAATTCAAAAACGATATGAAAGTGGTTATCCTTATATTATGTTTAGCGACACAGTGAATAAGAATAAACCAAAAGAAAGCGGTAAAATATATGCCTCTAATCTATGTTCTGAAATTTGCTTATCGACAAATAAAGAAGAATCATTTGTGTGTTGTCTATCTTCAATGAACCTATTGCACTATGACGATTGGAAAGAAACAGATGCAGTTCAAGTAATGACAAAGTTTCTTGACACCGTGATTGAAGAGTTTATTGAAAAGACAGAAGGTTTACCATTCATGGATGCACCGCGCAAATTCTCAATTGAACAACGTGCAATTGGAATTGGTGTACTTGGTTGGCATTCATATCTCCAGAGTAAAAGTATTGCGTTTGAAGATCTTCAAGCAAAAATGCTAACAAGTGATATCTTTAAGCACATTGAGTCTGAAAGCATGATCGCTTCAAGCGAAATGGCTAAGACACTAGGAGAACCAGAAAAACTTAAAGGTGCAGGTCGTAGGAATATGACAACGCAAGCAATTGCACCTACTACTTCGAGTTCTTTTATTCTTGGTCAAGTATCACCAAGCGTTGAACCTCTAAACAGTAACTACTTTGTTAAAGATCTCGCAAAAGGTAAGTTTACTTATAAGAATCCTCACCTTAAAGAAGTCTTAAACAATTACGGACACGATACACAAGACGTTTGGAAATCTATTCTTGTAACAGGTGGAAGTGTTCAACACCTTATGTTCTTATCAGATCATGAAAAAGACGTGTTTAAAACGTTTGGTGAAATATCACAGAAGGAAATTATACTACAAACGAGTATAAGACAAAAATTCATTGATCAATCACAGAGTATTAATCTCATGATTCATCCAAAGACACCACCGCGTGATACTAATCAACTTCTTATTTATGCATGGGAACAGGGTGTAAAGACGCTTTACTATCATCGTGGAACAAATCCATCGCAAGAACTATCACGCAATCTACTCACCTGCACTTCTTGCGAAGGTTAATATGTACGCTGAAAAACTATATTGTGCCAGATGCAAAATTCACGTACACATTGAATTTGACGAAGACGAATCACCTGACTTTTTAGAACCTAACTTCTGTCCAATGTGTGCAGAAGAGTTCAACGGCGAACCAGAAGACATTGAATGGGATGAATAAATAACTCTATGTGGAGTTATAAGGGTGAGGAGTTTACTAGTGAAATGATAGGTGATGCAGTAGGATTCGTCTACGTAGTTACAGATACTTCTACAGGCATGAAATACATTGGGAAAAAGAACTTCTTTTCTAAAGTGACCAAACCACCTTTGAAAGGCAAAAGGCGTAAACGTCGATCTTTAAAAGAATCTGATTGGAAAACTTATTGTGGATCAAGTGAAACCGTAAAACTGATTGTAGAAGAAAACGGTTTAGATCACTTCCATCGTGAAATCATCCATTTGTGTAAATCTAAGGGAGCGATGAGTTATATGGAATGTTATGAACAAATGAATACCCACGCACTTCTTAAACCTGAAGAATATCACAATGCCTTTTTCGGCGGAAAGATTCACAGAGGTCATTTAAAGGATCTTAGTGCAGAAGATTTTGAGTAACTAAACAGTGTACAAACCCTCAAACTTGGTTTATAATAGATACTAAATCAAGTAAAAGTACACTAAATTATGATAATAGTAGATTATAGCGGTATCGCGATCGCCGCAATATTTTCACAAGATCGTCCGGACGAGGTCGAAGAAAGCCTTATTCGTCATATGATATTAAACTCCCTTCGGAGGTACAATGTCAAATTCAGGGACGAATATGGCCCTATGATACTGGCCTGTGATAGTACATCCTGGCGTAAAGAAAAGTACCCTCAATACAAAGCAAAGCGTAAATCATCCCGTGAAGAATCACCTCTCGATTGGGGCAAGTTCTTTGGGTTTCTCAATGGCATCCGTGATGAAATTGCAGCAGAAATGCCTTATCCCGTAGTTCACGTGGACCGCGCAGAAGCAGATGATGTAATTGGTGTACTAGTAGAATCTACTCAAGAATTTGGCCAAAACGAGCCAGTAATGATTATTTCTTCTGATAAAGACTTTATTCAATTACATCGTTATTCAAACGTCAAACAGTTTAGTCCTATGAAGCGCAACTTCTTAAAGGTCGACGATCCTGTTTACTACAAGTTCGAACACATCTGTAAAGGCGATGTAAGTGATGGTGTACCAAACATGCTCAGTGCTGATAACACATTCAGCGATGGTTTGCGTCAAACACCTCTGCGTACTAAAAAGATTCAAGAATGGTACAAAGCATATCCAAATCTTTGCGATGAGGATGTAATGACGCAAGAGCAATATAGAAACTATTGCCGTAACAAACTTATGATTGACTTAGATTGTATCCCTGCAGATATTCAGTCTAACATCATGGATAAATATAAATCTCAACAAGGCAAGAAAAACATGAAAGTCTTGAATTATCTAATAACCAAAAGATGTAGTTTGCTTGTAGAATCAGCAAAAGACTTCTTTGTTAACTAAATCTAAATTATGGAAAAACCAACATTTCAAAAATATATTCACGAAGTATTCGAAGAGGTATGTAAACTTGAAGATCGCAATGATCGTATCGAGTACTTAAAGGAAAACGCATTTAAGCAAGTAAAGACTGTTTTACAACTTTGTTATAATGATAAAATTCAATTGTCGTTACCTAAGGGTAGGCCTCCATTTGAAGAGTGCCCTGAAGGCCGTCAGCCTGCACCTCTCGCTAATGCGTTTAAACCTATAGGGATGTGTGTAGTAACGAATAAAATTTCTCAAATAAAAAAGGAAAAAATCTTTATTGGTATTTTAGAACAAATTCACGAAGAAGATGCTAACATTTTATGTGCTGCTAAAGATGGAACTATCACAAATCTTCAAAACAAGAAGTATCGCAAAATTACAAAAAGTCTCGTTGAAGCAACATTTCCTGAATTGCTAAAATAGTGTACAAACTGCGTAACTATGTTATAATTATATTATGAATGTATTTGTACTCAATAAAGATCCAGTAATCGCTGCTCAAGAACACTGCGATAAACACGTAGTAAAAATGATTATTGAATCTGCACAAATGTTGTCAACTGCTCATCGCATGCTTGACGGCAAGGCAGAAAAACGCCGTTCAGTATCAGGTAAAACAATTCAACAATACTATGCTTTGTCTGATGACCGCGAAAATGTACTTTACAAGGCAGTTCATAAGTATCATCCTTGTACAGTATGGACTATGGAAACGCTCGAAAACTATCGTTGGCATTGGAAGTTGTTTGATGCCCTATGTGACGAGTATACATATCGCTATGGTAAAGTTCACAAAACAGATCAAATTCTTCGTAAAGAATTGTTCGATGCACCAGCAAATATTCCAAATGGCAAACTGACTAAGTTTCCATTGGCTATGAAATCAAATCCAGAATGCATGTTTGACGATCCCGTTAAGTCATACCGTGCCTTTTACAAAACAAAACAAGAAAGATTCAATATGGCTTGGTCAAAACGTACTACTCCACATTGGTTCATCGCCTAAAAATTATGTTATACGATTACACATGCAGTAAGTGCGGCGTTATATGGGAAGAACAACACCCTATGGACGATCGCGATATCAATGTTGGAAAACCTACACCTAAAGAATATTGTAAAGACTCTAAAAAGTGTGAAGGATTGGTTGAAAGGTCAATGACTGCACCAGGATTAAGTTTTGAAGGCTCTGTAGGAACGATTAAACGAGCAGGATCTGAATGGAATGACGTTCTCAAAGGAATTAAAAAAGCATCTGGAAAGGACAATACAATTGAACACTACTAAATTCATACACGAAAACGTTGATCTTGGCTATCAAGATCTTAAGGCTGAAACACTTAAATCAGGGCGTACTTACGTTACGCCGGAAGGTGAAAAGTATCCTTCGATTACGACTGCACTTGGTTATAGGGATCGTTGGAAGTGGGCTAAGTGGCGTAAAAGTATTGGTGAAGAAGAAGCTAAGAGGATCACCCGTCATGCTACAACACGTGGAACCGCAGTTCACAATATTGCCGAAAGGTATATCAATAATGAAGAAGACTTTATTCGTACACCAGGCGATAAAATGCCGCATGTTCAATATAGTTGGAACACATTAAAAGAAGTAATTGATGATAACGTAGGTAAAGTCTATATGCAAGAATGCCCTCTTTATTCAGATAAGCTTAAGGTTGCAGGACGAGTAGATTGCATCGCTGAATTTGATGGTAAACTATCCATTGTTGATTTTAAAACAGCTGGTAGAGTTAAAGAACGTAGCGAAATTAGTTCTTACTTTATGCAAGAATGCGCTTATGCTATCATGTTTGAAGAACGTACTGGAATTGCGATTGATCAACTCGTCACATTGATGGTAGTTGATGGAGATCCTAAGCCAATTATTTTTAAAGAAGACAAAGAAGATTGGATCGATCCTTTGATCGAAGAACTAACTTATTATTACGAAAACAGAAAATGAAACCTAAAGATCCAACACTTCCAAGTGATCCATTAAGCGATTTAAGTGAAGCTTGTTTTAGATTACTTGGAACACTACAAAATATTGAAAAAGAAGAACAGCCTGATCCTGAAGATTTTCAAACATCTATGCATAAGATGAGTGCTGCAATGCGAAAATTTATACAATGATTATATTAACAGATTGTGATGGAGTGCTTCTATCGTGGGTTCACTCATTTGAATGGTGGATGAAACGTAAAGGCTTTAAGAAAAGCCCAAAGGTTTCGTATAAAGTTTCAGAAGTTTATGATATATCAGATGATAAAGCTGATGTTCTTGTAAGACACTTTAACGAATCAGCAGCCATTGGTTTTCTACCTCCATTGGGCGA
>Ga0181388_1000432_pt1 | contig 14181 bp, 11 predicted proteins | sample 11SPOviralmetaG_FD_130120 | JGI IMG/M metagenome (GOLD analysis project Ga0181388, IMG submission 130120) | Marine viral communities from the oligotrophic San Pedro Time Series (SPOT) site, San Pedro Channel, CA, USA - 11 SPOT_SRF_2010-05-17 | ecosystem: Environmental > Aquatic > Marine > Strait...
TCTTAAATATCTTAATTAAATCTTATTTAAGTTTTAATTAAGCTTAAATAAAACTTAATTCAAGCTAAAAATACATAAAGAAAAAATAGTAATATATATATAAGTCATGAATTCTAACACCGAACTGGTCTGCAAAAATAAAAAGGTCTTGGACTTTTTCCAAAATCATCCTTCTCTTGATTTTGAGAAAACCAATTTGCTCTTTGTCAACTTCATGGAGACCTTTTTCAATCATATTACTGATGATCTTGAAACAAATGTCAATTCTCAGGTTCTTTCATTCATGAATGAAAACAAAAAACATCTTCAAGATTTCCAAGAGCAACTAAGCAGTCTAAAAAACGATATGCAAAGTAAACAACAAGAGCAAGCAGATTCCATTTTTTCGAATCTTTCTTCTTGGAAAACTCAATATATAGAAGATACAAAGCAACTTCTTGAGAATAATCAATTGAGTTCCAATGAAAAAATCACTCAATATCTTGATAGAAATAATAATCAGCTAATTGATAAAACGGCTCTTCTTTTGAACGATGCTATTCCTAAGAACCACAGCGTTCTGCATCAGCAAATAGTATACTCACTAAAAGAGTTCAATGAACAGGTGAGTAATGATACACAAAAGATTATTTCTTCGAAAAATCCGAATAATGCCTTGGATAATTTTATTCAAAGCTTTGAGTCTAAGTATAATAGTCTTGTTCAAAGTATTCAACAACCTCTTTTCTCTGTTCTTTCTTCTACTGAAGAACGATTGTCCAAGAACATAGAAGGTATTCGTGAATTTAATTCACAATCTCTCCTTTCTCAGAAACCCGTCTTGGACGATCTGGGCGATTTCCTCGGTAAATATAATATGTCTTCTAACAAAGGTAAGTATGGAGAACAAAACCTCTGTGCTATTTTAAATAATATGTTCCCTTCTGCAGAAGTCCAAGACACAACTGGAACAAAGGCTTCGGGTGATTTCCTTTTGAAGCGCGTTGACAAACCGAATATTTTATTTGAGAACAAAGAGTACAAAGCAAATATCGACAAAGAAGAAGTAGCGAAATTTATTCGCGATATTGATACACAAAATACGAATGGTATTTTCCTTTCTCAATATTCAGGAATTACTTTCAAACAAAACTATCAAATCGATCTTCATAAAGGAAATATTTTAGTATATGTTCAGAACTGCGAGTATTCACCTGATCGTATTCGTATTGCAATCGATATTATTGACTATCTTTCTGTAAAACTCCAAGAGCTCAACATAGATGAAACCAATAATATTACCAAAGATACATTGGACGATATAAACTTGGAATATCAAAGCTTCATTTCTCAAAAAGAAACTTTGATCATTTCAGTCAAGGAATTCAACAAAAAAATGACCTCTCAAATCGAAGATCTACGACTTCCTTCCTTGGACAAATATTTGGACTCTAAGTACGCCTATGTGAAAAGCCGGTCTTTTATTTGTGACATTTGTAATGATTTTGTCGGGTCAAATAAACAAAGCCTTTCTGCACACAAACGTGGTTGTAAAAAGAGGGCATTACTCAACAATACGGCATTAGAGACATCCTAATATAATTGTATTTAAGTTAAATAATATAAGTATTTTGATTTATATTATACAAATGAACGAAACTGACATTGCCTACAATCAACTCGTCAGTTATCCCTTGCCCGAATATACAATCTCGTATCGAAGAAGAGAAGCAGGAGAACCCCATGCAAAAACTAATTTTCACGATCTCGTCTTTTTAAACATGAATGAACTAATGCCCAATATTCCTCTTGGACTTCATCAAGGAAAAACCTGTGAAGAAATCCAAGAATGGATTGAAAAAACAAAAATATACAATATGTCTATATGCAATCATTTCAATAATTTACTCGATAGAAAGTCTTATCTTATACACTCTTTACGTGAACAGAGAAAAAGACAGGAGGTTCTTTCCTTAGAAAAAGTAGAACAGCTCCCTTGTGATGTTTTAAATTATATGTATCTCTATTTGGATCCCGAAACACGTTTTTCTCTTATGAAAGCCAGATACCCGACTATTAAAAGTGATATGACAAAATGGAAAGTATCCGAAATCAAGCAATTCTACAAGGATATTGTCTTGGACAAATATGTTAATAAGATAAATGAAGATTATACACGTAGATGTTTGGGAACACTCGACTTTAAAGGTATCTCTATGACAAATAAAGACGCATTTATTAAAGAAACTTTTAAAGTAATCGATACACTCAATAACGCATCACCAAGACATATTAAAAATTGTCTTAAATTCAAGAAAAGGGCATTTAAATTGCTTTCATCGGTTATATATTCAAATAATAAATTAACAGAAATAAGAGCCAATAAGAAATCCAAGAAGTAATATTACATTTAGATATGATTTCCTTCGCTTGAAATGGATATTTTAATATATAATAATATAAAAACTTTATTGCAATTAGAATATGAAGCTTTTCCTTATTCTATGGGTTTCTTGTCTTAATATTGGACATTCCTTCCGTCACCTCCTTCCTAGAAAGACTACTCCTACGTATGCAAGGGTAGCCGTTTATTCCGATCCTGGTCCCGAACCTATTCGTCCCCCTCAGAAATACCCCATTTCGCAAAATCATTACGAACAATACTTAAAACGTCTCAATTCGAGGAACGAAACTATCCGCGATGAAGCCATGTTTAATCAAGAATCTAATCATTTTAATAAAACTGATGAAAATCAACGACCTACAGGCGGTTTTCCAAGGGGAGGATTGCAAATTATCATAGGTCCCCAAGGAATTCGCGGTATTCAAAACCCCGGTGATGTGGATTTTAATCCTTTTATGGAGAGAACAGAGCCAATTGGAGACGACGAAGATGATCCAGATACGTTTGCAAATTTCAAACGTCGTCAAGGGAAAAAGAGTGATAATTTTGAGGTCATTACCGATTTCCCGGTTAGCTTTAAAGATGTCGGTGGGTATGATTTGGTTAAACAAGAACTCGATCAATGTATAGATATTCTGTCTAATTACGAAAAATACACTCAATATAATGTACGTATCCCAAAGGGTCTTGTTTTTGAAGGACCCCCAGGTAATGGAAAGACACTTCTCGCAAAAGCTCTTGCTGGAGAAGCAAAAATACCCTTTATTTCCGTATCCGGTGCGCAATTTCAAGAAAAATACGTCGGTGTGGGAGCTTCACGCATTCGCGAACTCTTTCAATTGGCCTCTCAATACAAACCCATTATTATTTTCATCGACGAAATTGATGCTTTGGGTCGCACACGTTCCGGAGATGGCGAATCTTCCAGTAGTGAACGTGATAATACCTTGAATGAATTACTCGTTGCCATGGATGGTTTCAAGAACTCTTCCGGTATCTTCATTATTGGCGCTACCAATCGCGCAGATTTGTTGGATCCCGCTCTTTTACGTCCCGGACGCGTAGATAAACGTATCTTTATAGGAAACCCCGATGCAAAAACACGTGAGGAAATAGTACGTATTCACATAACAGGCAAACCATATGAAGCTTGTTTGTCCATTGCCGACATTGTTGAATTAACCAACGGTTTGTCAGGTGCCCAAATAGAGAATTTGTTGAACGAAGCCATGTTAAATGCTCTTCGCCATAATAGAGAGATTTTTACCAACGAAGATGTCGACTTCATTATGAACAAAATGATGGTCGGATGGCAACCCAATGAACACAAATTCACGTCTGATATTATTGACCACATTGCTATCCATGAACTTGGACATGCAGTCGTCGGTCTCCTCTCTAAACATCATTCCAAAATGACCAAGGTAATCATCAATTTACAAGCACCTAAGAGCCCCGCATATACCGTTTTCGAAGCTTCTGACACTCCACTTTACACACGTGAATCGTTATTTGAACATCTCATGATCCTTTTGGGTGGACGTATTGCAGAAGAAGTCTTTTATAACGCCTCTGTTACTACAGGTGCGATTAATGACTTTGAAGAAGCTCTCAAATTAGCCGAAAAAATGGTTATTTATTATGGTATGGGATCCAATGTTATTTATCCCAAGAATAGCGAAAAATATAACGCCATGATTGATGACGAAGTAGTGAATTTGATTCAACAAGCCTATTCCGCATCTGAACATATTATTCGTGAAGCCAAGAGTTTCGTCTTTGAAGGTGCCGAGTTATTGAAAAAGGAAAATGTTATCCAAGCCGATGCTCTCAATGAAATATTGCACGCCAAATATAAGCATTTACTCATGAAAAATTGATATGCCGCACTTTTTAATACATAAATTACTACCTTCTGTTATTGAAAAAATGTCTTCTACTTCTACTCCAAACCATATTATTGAGTATGGTTTGGAATTTACTCCCGGAGTTGCTCGTTACTCTAACGAAATCAATTTTGATGAAGCCTCGTGCGAATGGAATCGGAATAAAAAACGCGTTGGCCAAATGTATTTGTATATTTGCGGTGAGCCGACCGCAAGCGGCCGGCCATGTCAACGTCGCCCCAAAAAAGGCGGCTGTTATTGTGCTCAACACACTTGATTACTTAAAACGATAATATAAATAAATACCTACCAATGCGGCTATGCCAAAAAATAATATCAATACAAATTTACACCAAAAATTTTCAGGAAGCATTAATTCCGGAATTTTTTGACGTAGTCTATTTTCCATCACTTCATCATAATCTTGAAATTTCGCTTCTTCTGATTCACGCCCTTCTTCTATACTATTCAATAAGGGATTTATCATATTTTCTAATATATGCGGTTTTCTTTAATATTTTCCATACTTATTATAATTCTTCTCTTGGACATTCTTGTGTGTTTGTTTGAATAAAATATGACTTTTATAAATTGATCGATTTTTAAATTTACAATTCCTTTTTTCTATATCCTCTTTACTAACACATTCATAATCATAACAATATATTACATCATTTGATTTTATGTCAATCATTTCTACCTTACCATCGCCAGTCATTCCATACTTTTTTATTTTTTTTATCAGTGTTTTTAATGGCTTTTCACTTATTTCTTTTTTACAAAAAATTTCCAATGATTTATGTGTAAATCCGTTTAGTGTTTTATGAAGGACAACACATTCCTTTACATAATTATAGGTCCTAATCTCCAATTTATCTAATAATTCATTACAGTGATGTTTTTTTATCACTTTATTGTTATATTTCATGTTTGTTGTACTAAATTTTATTTTATACATTACCATATGAAATAGATTTATATTTATACTATTTTTGCAACAATTATTACATTGTTTTTGCGTATTTTCAACATTCTTATAATTCTTCTCTTGGACATTCTAATAAAAAACATCTTCAAACAAAACGAAATCTATAAAATTTTTTCTTTCATGGACCTCCTTCATAGATGTTTTTCTATACAATGTCCAAGAGAAACACAAAAAACTGGCCAAAATCACTCGTTTTCGACGTTTTTTTCGACATTTTCTTCTTGGACATTTATTTTGTCCAAGACGTCACTACATTTTTTCACAAAATCTCCGTTTTCCAAGACAGGACGTTCGCCATATTTATGTTTTAAGAGTTCGACAATAATAAATGTCCAAGAGTGTAAATCGGCTTTTAATATGTATTTCTCGTTTGTTCGCACATTGTAAATCATGATCTTTCTGTATTCTGTTGGATGCAAATGTGCCCATATCCAAGCATACAAAATCACTTGTAATTTATGTTCCATCGTAATTGCACTCGTACATTTCATCTCGTAAATCGTCGTCTTGGACAATAAATCCAAGCGAGCAGCAAATTTAAACTTCATTGTGTTTCCAAAATACGGAAAAAGCGCCTTTTCTAATGGTTCTTGTAATCCCTCTTGGTTATAATGAATCAAAGAATACTCTATCGAAGGCTTTTCACTCGTTTCATATTCATGTTTTAAGAGTTCATCAAATCTTTTTGTACATTTTTCCAAGAGATCGGGCTCGATCCATGTATAATCGCGTTTTTTGATCTGTTTTAACTTAAAATATAACTTCTCTTGGAACGCAACGAATACATTCGCCAAATGCAAATAGTCTTGGATATTATTACATGTTTCTGGTAGCGAGTCCAGTTTCGAGCGCAAATAGGAATGATCACTTTCACGCATTTCAATCATACTATTTTGTATTAACTTTCGCAATGAAAACTCACCCTCATTCGCCTGCGGATCTATTTTATCGTAATAATATGCCGGTAAAGCTATACCATTCAAATCACTCACGTCTTCGAAAAATCCCTGTCCCGTATAATGCACCTTGGGAATTTCCAAGACCTCGTCTTCTTCCTCTTCCTCGGTTTTCTCCAAACGAAACAATTCTTCGATCTTTGGAGTAATGGTTTCTAACAAATCTTCGCTCAAAAATTTGATTAATTCCGTCGGAGACACATGATACGTCTGTATTGTTTCCAATTTACCGTCTTTTTTACTATTCTTATCATGAAAAATAGTCTGTGGCATTCCTTTAAAGTCAATGTATTCGGATTGTTTCATAACATGCTGATTTTGTTTCAAAAAATCCAAGGGGCTTGAAGAATCATTGTCCAAGAGAAAAAGCCCATGGGTAGCCCTTGTCGTTGCAACATACAAAGTGTTAGGGCATTTTTCCCGCGGCAAGTCTCGTGCAATATAAAAATAACTATTATCAAAACCCACTACAAACACATATTTACGCTGGCGCCCCTTGACCGTATGAAACGTCGAAAACACCACTTTTCCCTCAATCACTCGCTCGTCCATTGCATCGGTTTCAAACATCGGTACGTGACACGGTATATCGTTTTGCGTTAATACGTTCTCCATCTTACGAATGGGGCTGTTTGGACCCTTTACTGAACCACCCAAAACGAAAATATCCGACGGACTTTCCCCCTGTTCGAGCAACTGTTTGATGTTGTATACCACGATTTTTTCCAAGAGATAGCGCGGACGACGTATATATACCACCGGACTCCCTTCTCGACACGCATGTATGCGCTCGTCGCCCAACATATCCTTATTTACAAAATGCGCCATTTGATTCGTTATACGATACGATGTTTGAAGTGTTGCTTGGACAAAGTCTTGACTCTTCAAATACGAAAATCCCTCCCACGATTCACTCGCCTTGGTCAAAAATCGTATATCAGCCCCTTTAAACTCATATAATCCCTGCATATAATCACCCAATATGAGCAACTGGATCTTGTGATCCGTTGTTTTACACATATCTCGTATCATTGTTGCCACCATTTCAAAATAAAGCAAGGTCATATCCTGACATTCGTCCAAGACAATCAAATCATATAGGTTTAAAGTAGTACGTGGAGGCGTCTTGGATCTCAAAAATGCACGAATTCCTGTGTCTGTGTGCGCCTGCGAACTATAATATTTCACCGAAAAACTATGATATGTATGCACCTCTAAATTATCTATTTCGAGCTCTTGGACTTTCTCTCTGATTTCATGCCGCAACATAGAATTATACGTAAATTGTAATATGTTTAAAGTAGGCAACTCCTTGGATATGGACAGAATTGTGGTGGATTTTCCCGATCCAGCACACGCATCCACAATGACGTTTTTTCCGTCTTTGATTTCACTATAAACATGATATTGTTCATTACTCATAGGATTCAACATAATGAATACTTGATATGTTTCTTTGAAAAGATTTAAGCTTTTTTTCAACAAAAAGCTTAAACACTCGTTTTTCTCTTTTTCATCGTTACATTTCGAGCTCGTTTTGTCACTTTTCTTTTTTCTGGTCTCAAAATGAAATTTTTATTGTTTTCTATTGCACGTAATAAGCGAACCTGAGATTCGGCCTTTGCTTTCGACGTACATTTTGCAAATACTCTCTTGGTTTTTGCGTTTTCTACGCGATAACAACGACGGTTTCTTACTTTACGAATGGTATATGGCATCTACTATATAGTGATCATAGAAAAAACCTAATCGATCAACTGCTCTAAAGTAATACACATGGAAATATTCTGGTCTTTCATTTCTAAGGGCTCTCCTTTTTCGTCACATAGGAAAACTTCGAGCTTTTCAAGGTCTATGGGTTCGGCATATATACGCGGTTCACTAAGAACATGATCATTCGTCGGTCCCACACGCGCCAATAGGTTTTTGTGCAATTCAATTTCATGAAAAGCAGATACAAAAATACCTGTTGTGTTCTCTTGGAAATCATCCACACGAACAAAAATATAATCATGCGACTCCAATAGGTTTGGAGGTAAATGAATGGCGCTTATTTTCATCGATCGAATGTTGATATAACTATTTGCGCCTTTCTTTAGGTCTATTGTCAAATGATCCGCTTCTTCTTGTTCACTTGGACGAAATCTCGAGTCAATATTGACAATATATTTCTTTCGAGTAAGAGGTTTTCCGCTCATAAGTCGCTGTTTTCCCTGCTGAATAAAATGAATAAATCCCGTTTTTTCATCTGCATTAAACGTATGATGATTGAGTATTTGATTTTGGATGATGTTTGCTTGGCTTTCTATGTGCATAAATGTGTAATTTTCAATGGTTTCAAGCTTGAAAAAATACTCCAAATCCTTTAATGTATAATTGTTTATGTCAAAATCAATGGTTTCATGCTCCATATATGTTAAGTGATCGTTTTTTTCAAGTCCTTTTTATACATATCATTTTACTCCGATTTCTTCTCATCATAATATAATGAAAGTAGCATTATGTTTTTGGGGGTTAACACGCAGTTTAAAATACACCATAATCAGTATACAGACCAAAATTTTAAGTCAACTCCAAGAAAACAATGTGGAATATACGATTTTTCTTCATACATACAAATTTGATGATCTTTACAATAATCCACATGCAAATGAAATGAATGAACAATTGGATTTTGACGAATACAAGTTACTTATGCCTGATTATGTGGAAATTGATGATCAAAATAAGGTGAAAGAAACAATCGATTTAGAAAAATATCGAAGTCACCCTGATCCGTGGAAGACAGACTACGTGTGTGTAGACAATTTCCTTTGTGCTATGTATTCCAAAAAACGATTGGGAGAAATGATACGAAATAGCAAGCAACATTTTGACGCGTATTTGTTTTTACGCCCGGATGTGCTGTATACGAACGATTTTAAAATGGATTATCTTTCTATGTTGACACCGTCATATGTTTGTGTTCCCGACTTTGCATTGTGGTCCAAGTTCAATGATCGAGCCTTTTTCTGTTGCCATGAAGATGTATTTACTTATACGGACTTATTTGATCATTTACTTACATATAGCAAATCCAATGAACTTCACTCGGAAACATGTTTATACAATTTGTTGGTCTTTAAACATGACTTAATTATTCAATATATACCTTTTCACTTTAATCGTGTGCGATGCAATGGACGTATTTGTTATGATGATGAACCGAAACAAGTAAATAATTCGTTTATTAATATAGTGCCTACTGTAAAAAAATCGAGAAATCCTTCTTTTAAAAGCAGCAACAATAAGGATGTTACGTTTTTATAATTGTTTATTTAGCAATAATTTCTTTTTGTATATTTTTTTATACGTTTATAGTATAATAATGTTTGGATTACAATTCGTAGGAAACACGCATCGTACTAGACGTCGTTCTGCAGAAAGTAACAAATTCATAATTAAAACACGTGATACAACACAAACAGATGCTACTAGCAAACAACTTGCTAGAAAGAATAAAAACCAACTTGTTATTAAAACAAGTGGTAAATAATTAAACAAAATGATATTCCATTTTGTTTAACGATTAATTGTTATCACTACGTTTTAAATTACCTTTCTAATCTTATTAAGAAAGTGAAACATTTGAAGTTGTCACTACACTATTGATATCCCCAGCTGCGCTAGCTTCCACTGATATCACATGAGTAACACCCCCCGTCGTTTCATTTTGTGCTATAACAAGTGTTGGTAAAGGAATTGCATTAGTACCATTAGTAAAGGAAAAGTTAGTAGTATCATTAGAATCGGAAGTTAACGGTATAAAATCGTTTGCAACAGTATTGTCAATGCCACAGTTATTATTCGCTGCATTTGCAACAGGTACAAAACTTACTCTAGATGTTGTTGATTTTGTACCTTCATAGATTAATTCAATTGTACTATTAATACTGATAGTGTCACCTGTTGCTAAAGTGCTTTCGTTATCGTCTTTTATAAGCAAATTGGTACCTAAGACCCAAACAGCTGCGGGTGTATCGGTGGTTGTTCCAGGAAGATTTATTACAGAAGGGAAACATTCAAGAGCGTTTAATGCTGTGACAATCTCGCTTACTAGTGTAGTACCTATTGTTAAGTTTAATGTATGTACGCCATCAAAAAGCAAGGCTACGTTATTAGAAAGCCCATCCGCCTGTGCTAATGTAATTGTCTGGGTTGTTGCGAAAATTGCATTTTGAGGTTTATTGTTTATCATCTTATCAACACCAGTAGTATTTCCCTTTACGTGAGATAATGCAAGTGCTGTATTACCATTGTTATCTACTGTGAATGCTGTGGAAATTGTATTTCCATTGGGAATATAGGACAGAAACTGTGTATTGTCTGTTGCTTTTATTAGTGAATTTTTTACTCCTATTGATCTTGTAAATAATTTGACGGCCTCATTGTCTGTAGCAGTTTCGGCACTGTGTGCGTTATCAGACCCTCCATATGTGCTTTTACTTGCTATACTTGCAAGAGTAAAAACCGGGAAAATACCTGATCCTCTAGCGAAGGTAGTAAATTCTTTTGTAAACGTAGTTGAACTTGCTCCAAGACCAGTTGTTTTCTCCTCATTCGTGGCTTGCAACAATGTGTTAGCTGAATTCAGATCTAAATATTTCTCGGAAATATTGTTTTTCATCAACTGATAATTAGCTGTTATTCCTGATAGATCAGATTTCCAGGCCGCTGGGGTATAACTCACTATCCAACTCAAACTATCCTGAGTTCCAGCGTCATATGTAACTGCACCAGCACTAACAGAATCAGCTTCGAGCTTGTGTAAATAAGGTTGGAACGGCGTTGTTGTAAAAGTGCTAGTGTTAGTACTGTCATTTTCAAATGTGGACGTCAATGTAAACAGTAATTTCATTTGGGTGGTTTCTTCAGCCGTAGCCCTGGTTCTCATAGCAACCACTTTATCATTCTCTAAGTTCAATGCAGTTGCTGTTAAACTCGCGAAAGCAACCCCATTTAGAATAGTTATATTAATTGCAGCACCATCCGTAAAAACATCAGTATCAGTTTCATATTGCGGTGTCACTGTCAAGGCTAATTTGTCTGTTTCAATACCATTCGAATTTATCAAATCACCCCAAGTTGTAGGTGAGCTGACTCCGCTATTTGCGTGAGCAGGAGAAAACTGTAGACTAAGTTTCGTAATAAGATCTACATCGAACAATGCGTCCAATGCACTGCTATCATCGCTGGAATCCGCCAATAAATAGTTGGCAGCGGTACCGGTTGTTTTCAAGGAAGCCTTTGCTTGAATTGTCGTTGGTGCTGTTGCAGCACTTTGAGTACCATTACTATAATCCGTTTTTAATGTTGCCTTAACCGTAACTGTCTCTCCTCCTGTTAAGGTTATATTACCAGATCCACCTGTAATAGCATCATTATGTACTATTTGCACTGTATAGTTTCCTTTACTATTTACTGTTAACCCAGCTTGGGCAGCTAATAATACTTTTTCAGATCCATAAGTAAAAGTACTAGTAGTAGTATTACTAGAACCATCCTCCGTTGTAACTTCCAATACAAGTTGAGTATAATCGATTGTATCATCGATGTCAGCTGCATTTGCAGTAACATTAACGACTATTTCTTCTCCACCCACCTCAACAGGACTCTGATCTGTAATAGTTACTGTAGGTGCTCCAACTTCTCTGTCGAAAACTGTAAAGTTTCCTTGGTTGGGTTGTGTAACTTCTGCTGCAGCTACACCTGAACTTGCATGACTTGTCGTCTTTACGGTTAATGATTCAGCAGTATCAGGATTACCTGTTTGAAGGCGAGTAGTAGCAAATCCAGTTGTAGTAGCAGCTGTGATTCCGTAAGCATTTCCAAGAGCAACATAAATATCAAAAGTGTCTCCTGGTACTAAAGAGACTGTTTGATCATTTACGTCTACGCCATTTTCAAGAGTCACTTGATATACACCTGCAGTCACATTGTTCCCACCTGCCGCCGCTGTCTGTTGTAAGTTTGCGAATGTTGTAGCCGTTGAATCGGTGAAAGTGAATTCCTGAGAAGCACTTGTATTTGTATTTGTTAATGTAATATTCATGCTACTGGGGCGCATATTGCCATTACTCAAATCGTAAGGTGCTAATGCGTAGGTATTTCCTCCGAATGCGTAGGCAGCATCTAACACAATATTTTCTGTTACTTTAATTGTTATTTCAGGTAAATTTCCTGTTAAAAGAGCTTTCTCTGCCTGACTTATTTCTACTGTAGGGCTTAAACCCACTCTTTCCATAGAGACAAAATTATTGCAACTTACTTGAGTACCTGCAAAAAGGGCTTGAAGACCCTGCGCATTTCCTATCTCTTGAGCGCTTCTTGCACTCTTACCAACAGTTCCAGCACTATGATTTCCACTATATTTAGTTAGATTACCGGCAGCTGTGCCATCTGTACTTTCATCATCGATCACATCTGTTACTACTTGGCCACCAGCGACCAACGATCCAATTTCATTTCTAACTGTTTGTGGACCTATGTAATTAGTATCACCCCAGGTGTAAGCATGCAGGTGAACTGTCATATAAATGTTGTTGATTTGCTCTGTACCATTAAAAACTATAGACACAGGTGTAGAAAACGCTAAGTAAGTAGTAGAGTCGTTCCCGTTCCCGGGTCCAGCTCCATCAGCAGCAGCAGGAATAGCTCCGTAATCATCCAAACTATCTGCCTGCGCATCAGCCCCAAAGGCAACGCTATCTGTTAATGTTAGTGGTGCTGTTCCTGTTAAAAAATCAATCGCAGTTGTACCATCTAATGTAAACAATTTTTTAGTATCTGCATTTTTTATGTTCAATACGACAAATTGAACCAAATCATCGTCAACAAACCTACTAAGTAAATTTGTTGTGCTTTTTATGCTAAATGATTGATTTCCTGCAGTAGCCAATTCATCTTGAGTTATCAGAAATGTGTTACTAGGTAGTGCCCCACCACTCGCAGTTAAATCCATTTTAATTGTGGTAAATGAAGTCTGTGCTGCTGTTTCTGCTAAGTCCTTAGTAGTATCTGTTTGTAGAATAAAGGTATTCTTTTCATTGCTTAAACCATTGGAACCATCCAGACTTGTATTACTTATTTGGGCATTTAGATTATCAATAACAACGCCAAAATCGAGAGCTGTTACTTGTATCTGAATTACCTTCAAATCTAAAATGGCCTCACCTCCCGCGATAATTGTAGTTCCTAAACCACCATTATCACTGTATAATGTGAAGGATTCCGCAAATACTTGAGCAACAGTACGTATACCACTATTAGTATGAGTAGATGCAAGAGTAGGATAATTTGTTCCAGATATTGTAGTAGGACTCGCGCTGTCTCCTTTAGTCAATCTAAACGCGATTAACTTTCTTGTGGCGCCGTCGATGGTCTTCTCTGTCACAAAAGCAGTTTCAAAATCAGTACCATTTTGAGTATTAGTCGAATCTGCATATGTATCAGCCGTGTCGAATGCTAAAGATGTTTCGCCAATCTTCAAACCTAATTTGGCCTTATCTAATACTTCACCTGCACTAAGTTCATTTATTTCGTAAACGACTAATACACTTGGTAAATAATGACCAAGGGCTTGATTATCAGCAGTACCATCAGTATCAGCACGCTTCTGCATATCTACAATTGTTACTTTTGGTTGATTTGGCTTATTAGATAGCAGCAAATTGGGACTATCACTGGAAGTCATTCTAATTTTATCACTTGTTCCTCCATCGGTTACGATTATTACATTCATATTATATGTCTCAGCTTGGGTTAAGTCTCCAGTTGCATTTGGTAAACTATTATCACCACTCGCTCTTATGATCTGATCTGTTCCAGTGGTAAAATCACTATCACCAGCAGCAGTAGTATATTTTTGCAAACTATATCTGTCTATAATACCATTGGTTCTTTTAGGTTCGTTATTCTCGTTAAGTTCCA
>Ga0181388_1000435_pt1 | contig 14145 bp, 12 predicted proteins | sample 11SPOviralmetaG_FD_130120 | JGI IMG/M metagenome (GOLD analysis project Ga0181388, IMG submission 130120) | Marine viral communities from the oligotrophic San Pedro Time Series (SPOT) site, San Pedro Channel, CA, USA - 11 SPOT_SRF_2010-05-17 | ecosystem: Environmental > Aquatic > Marine > Strait...
CGTTTTAAGTTACGTTGCTTATCAGTCTTCTTCTCCCCTTCTTCATACGCATACTCACCCCCTTGGTAATAATCCAACAATGTTATCGCAGCAGCATCCACATCAAAAGTAAAATTAATAGGTTTCTTCATGATATATACAATTATTATCTTTTTAAGTATTTTATGTAAAATAAATGTAATTAATGTAATGTGTAAAATCTTATAGTGGAATTGTAATTACTTTAAAGGCGATAGTAAACTCTTTAAAGTAAATAAGTGGAAATGAAAGGGAGAAACGCGGAAACACGCATTTTGACGTTCTTCACTAAACCTTCCCACTATTAAGAACAAGTAATATCTATTATCTCAATTTTTGATTTCATATATAAAACTTTTTAACATATGTCTCTAAACCTGTGTTTTGATGTTATCACCTATGTTTTAATAATATCACCTTTTAAATAATACAAATCACCTTTAAACTGATTACAAATCACCTATAAGATTTTACATAATAGGTCTCTAAATCCATACTTTGTGTTCATTTCTTACCACCCATCTCAAAGATCTTCTGTGGTTCTATTCTTGGACGCTCATTTGCCTTTGATACATCATGTTGACACTTCTGGCAATAACTGGGAGTCTTTGGATTTAATTGTGGTTTAGTCTTTGTTCTTCCCCTTTTCTTCTTTCCCCTTGAATTATACTTGTAAGAGTTGTGTGGCATTTATTTTTACTTTTAAAATAATTATGTTCTTAAAAAAATGTTTTATTCGTATAAATGAGTCTTGTTATATGTAGTAATCAGGATAGCGATGGCGCTGCCCAAGGAAATACACAATCTGTAAACGATGCTTTCGCATTCAGGAATGAACTATCATCTACAATGACTATTCCAGCAAATAGTCAAGTTGCCTTACAATCAGTAAAAGTCAATGTTGATGGTCGTGTAACACTCGGCAGGGACAATAGTAGATTTTATACATACTTTGGGGACATAGACCAACCAGAAAACGATGATGTTACTTCTGCTCCTGTAAGAGTTGATTTAATTGAAGATGGGGATACCGAAGTTAAAGAATTAACTAAAAGTGATTTTTCTAGTTTAGTTCAAGAAAGAGTAAGACAAAATACATTCCATCCTCAACAAAAGGGGCAATTTAAATGTGCTACATATTTAGATGGAGATAAGAAGTTCAAAGGATTTAAATTAACATTTGATCAAGATAATGTAAGCACCTCTGTTGATGCGACTGGACCTGAACAATTCAGCAGATTAGAATATACAAACGCAAGTCAATTTTCTTTCAATGTATCAACTCTTACAAGAGTCGCTGGTGCTCAAGAACCAAACTCAGTAATATTCAAGAATAAACCTATGTCATTAGCGGAAGGATCTAAATTGCGTGTAAATATATCTGGACAAGGGAATGCGAATGCCTCTGGAGTTCCATGGAGTGTTGGATTATCAAGATTTTCAAATGGTGAAAGTGAAAAGACTGGCGGTGGATTTATAGGACCTAATTACTGGGATTGGGGTAAGGACGATGGAGCGGCATGCTATACTGAACAAACACTTGGTTTCTGTGATTTTGCTGTATCAAGAAATAGTCAAAACGAATTAGTTGTAACTAATCAAAGGTGGAATATTCAGGAAGGATGTATGGTTGAAACTGAAGTTCAATACTACGATAGTGACAATAGTGATTTTACAGCACCCGGACGATTTAATTTATCAACGGGCACCGATGCTGATAAGTATACAAATGTTGAATTGAGAGTTGATGGTGAAAATATTGGAGCATATTTATATCATAATGGATCTAGTGAATTTAGAAAGATATGTGATTATGATGCTGATGATTTTGCTACTGAATACTTTAAACCTATTAATCAAGCATGTTGGTGTCTCCATCCTGTATTGGGTATAGGTAAACGAGGTAACGCCTCAACGTGTAGTCTTCGCATAGAACATTTCAGTGGACTGGAAATAACTGGATATGATCCTAAAACCAAATTCAAAGGTGGGTGGTTTGAAACAATGGAACTGATCGGTGGATCTGCTCTTCAGCAATGTATGGAACTAGAACAGCGACCATGGAATGCTAATGATGGTGAGGATAATTATGTGATAAGAACTACTAATGGTAGTGGGGGAGTTGATTACAGTAATGTATTAATATTACAGGAAGATGTAACTGGATCATATAGTCCTACACCAGGAGCAAATGCTGTGCGATCCCTTGGATTTGAAAAGGGTATTATTGATATCCCTGTGGAAGACAAGGAAAGTGAACAGACCTTTCAATCAACAACCATACCTGATTTATCAACTACACAGGCGATGTTCGTAAAACTAAATAACTTTGGGAGTAAAGTAATGAATGCTCATAAAGGTAATAGATCCAATATCATATGTCATCTTCCAAGATTTGATAATTCGCTATCTACTGGTCGCCTCCATTTTGAACCGAATAATCTTATATACATTGACTTGGATAACCCAGGACCATTACAAGTAAATGAGTTTGATATATCATTTAACTATGTAAATGAACAATATGCCAAGATCCTTACAGGACAATCAATTGTAGTCTTATACTTCCGTAAAAAACCAAAGGAATTAATGTAAATAAATAATACTCTTTTTAATGTAAAAATAATCTTTTTTAAGTTCTTTTTTTGTTGATTAATACAAAAATGCCCTCAAATCCTAAATTAATCCAGTTTAACTTTGAATCTGATGAACCACTACCAACACAAGAAGAAGTATTACCTGATGAAATTGAAGAACAAATACTTGAAGATGAACCAAATAGGTTAAAAGTGCCTGATATATCAAAACAAGAAATAGTAACTGAAGATGTGTTTGATATGCCGAATCTTGCTGTAATGCCTGAAGATGTAAAGCAAGATATTGATCTTGAAATGGCGGAGATGGGAACTTCAATGGAAACTGAATTTAAAAAACAAAAGGAAGTTATTAAGTCAGCGCGACCAAAGAAACAACCTAAATTGAAGAAGAACGGACAACCACGTAAACCTATGTCCGCCGATCATCTTGAAAAATTAGCAAAAGCACGGCAAAAAGCGGCAGAAGGTCGTGAAAGAGCAAAGAAGAAAAGAGAAGAGCAAAAGGCACGTGAAAATGAAGAAAAGGCATTACTGAAGAAGAAGAAAGAGAAAGACTTTCAAAGGTTGAAAAAGGAAGTTGAAGAAGATGAACCACCTATGAAGGTGGCGGTTGAACCTCCGCAGAAAGGTGGATATACAAAGGACGATATGGAGCAGGCAACATTCAATGCTATCGCACAATATGAAGTCCTGCGTAAGCAACGCAAGGAAGAGAAACGTAAGGTAGAAGCACTTGAAAGGGAAAAGCAAGAAGTAATACATAAGTTACGTCCACAAACTGGATATCGGGCAAGACATCCTAATGGAAGATTAATCAACCCATACGATTCATGCTTTTAATTTAAGAATAAAATAATATGTTCTTTTAAATGGGATTTATTCTATCATGTTCTACGATACCACCCAGAGTGGATAAATTAGTTCATATAATTAAAAACACTACGCATTTACGTTATAAGTATTTTATTATTAACGTATGTGTGGAATATAAGCGATTCGGTAAATACAAAATATCAAAGGAACTCATTAAACTCTCAAAATCTAACAAAAGGATAATTTTTAACATTATAAATGATTTTGGACCAATCTGTAAATTAATTGGAGCATTCAAACTAGTTTCCAAATTACAACACAACAAGTATGATAAAATTATCATAATTGATGATGATACGACTTACCACCCAGACCTCTTTTATGATTTAGTAAATAATAAGACTAAAGATAATATTACAACAGGTTCTGGATTTAATTTTGAAAATGAACAATACAATATTGTGGAAGGGAAGTGTGATGTATGTGAAGGGTATGGTGGTATATGTTTTGATGTAGACCAGTTAGACGACTTCATATTATGGTATGTAATGTTTTACAAGCATTTTAATTTCAAACAAGATGATGAAGTATCAAAGTATTTACAAGCAAGTTTCCTCGGGGACGATTTTATTATATCCAATATTTATCCTAAAAAGGAAGCGATACAACAAGGTCGTAGATATATCAATCCTCAACAATATGGATTTACAAGTGATGCTCTACATCAGAACAATGTGTTTGGGAGTAACATGGGTTCATACAAATACCTAAATGATAATATTGATACGTTAAATACCTTCAAAAACAAATATAGGTTAAATAAAAGCATACACGATGAAATACCTAGAATACCTAGCACAACGAACTAATACATTCAGCGAAACAATGAAGTGGATACATGATAACATTGATGAAACAAAGACGTTCAATATAGTTGAATTGGGGACATCACGATCATTTAAGTCGTGGGGTATATCAAGCGATACACGTTCTTGGTATCCAGATGATCCTTCAAAGTGGGCGTGGTCTGATGGTTTCTTTACAAGATTATTCGCAGATAATATGGAAGGATACAATTTTAAGATATATAGTGTAGATCCATGTGAACAGGCGGTAAGTGTATGTAAAGTAGTATGTGGTCATATACCGCAAGTAAGTATCCATCAAATGACATCAACTGAGTTCTTATCTAACTTTAACGAGAAGATAGATCTATTGTATATGGATCATTTGGAGAGTGGAATTGAAGCGTGTAAGGTTCATTTTGAAGATGCTAAATTGGTAATTGAAAAGGATTTAATGAGTGATAAATCATTGATACTGATTGATGATACACCAGTAACGAATACACTTTTGAATTCAAAAGGACATTTAAGTATACCGTATTTAATGAAGCAAGGGTATAAGCAGGTATTACATGAATACCAATTGTTATTGAAGAAAGAATAAAATGTATGTATATGTAAATGCCAAAGAAAGCAAAAGGTCCCCAGATATTCAAAGTGCGCGATCCTCCCCCAGATAGTAAGTTTGATGATATCCACGAGAACCTACCACAGATGCCTTCATTAACACTTGTAATTGGTAGTGTCAGAAGCGGTAAGTCAAATCTACTTACGAACTTCTTCTGTAATCCTGAAATGTATAAGGATAAGTTTGACACTGTGAGGATAGTATCAACAACATTACATACAGATCATAAAGGTAAGATATTATCCAAGTATTTTGATTGTAGTGACGAGTATAGTGATAAAATTATTGACGATATCAAAAGGACGCAGAGCGAATACGAAGATGAATTACGACCTACATATGCTCTTGTATTAGATGATGTATTGACACAAGATTTCAGTAAATCTAATGCTGTATCATTTTTCGCGACTCGTTTTCGCCACTACATAGATATGTATGTAATTGCTACGCAGTCATTCCGTGCTGTGAGTGGTCTTATCCGTAACAATGCTACGAATGTAATCGTATGTCGTTTACAGAACATGAAAGAACGAGAAAAGGTTGCTGAAGAGTATGGTCCTATGGTGGGTGGTGAACAGAACTTCAATCAATTGTATGACCAGATACATAGTAAACCATATCAGTATATGGTGATTGATTTACAATCAAATCCCGCGAGAGTGATACAAAACTTTGAAGATGTAATATGGCAAGGAAACCGCGAAGATTAAATTAATAAAATTATCATATGAAATAAAATAAGTATTAATACAAAAATGGATTTGTATAGTGGAGATACGCAAGCAATACAACTTGGTGCTTCGCGACGCCGTGAAGTCAGCGATTTGAATGAACGTATAAAACAACATAATTCTGATCTTGGGGAGCAGTTAGCAAGTATACAGGGAGGTATTAAAACGCAGGCGACAATACAGCAGGGTATCCAGACGGCACAGGGTCTATGGGGCGGAACTGGTATGCCTGACAAGATAAAAGCATATCAAGATTGGAGAGCGGGAAAGAGTGGTGGAACTAATCCAACGCAGGGTGCTACTAATACACAGAGTGGTGCTACTGCGGGAGAAGACTTAACTGACGGAAACCAAGCACGAGGATTGTTCGGTAAAGGTGTAAAAACTGGTGGTGGTGTTGAGACTGTTGATACAAGTAATATTCAAGTTACTGCCAAGGATTATGATAGAGCGGGTAATGAAGTAACAAGTGGAGAAAGTCTTGCGGAAACCGATACAAGTCTTGGTGGAACTATTAAATCGGGTATATCAAGAGTGACTGGTGTAGGTAAAGGGGCGATTGAAGAAGGATTAGACATGGCAGGTAAGGGAGCAACTGGTATCGCGGCAGCGGGTATTATCGGCGAAGATTTATATAGTGATTTCAAGTCTGGTGGTTGGGCATCTATGAACACTGGGCAAAAGATAGGTAATGTATTACAGATTGGTGGTGCGGTAAGTGATATTGTTGGTATGGCATTCCCACCTGCTAAATTACTGGGAGGTATATTAGATGTAACGGCAGGAGTAACTGATATAGCAAGTGAACAGGTTTCTGAAGGGACGAAGGAAAAAGACGCAGAAACACAGGAGCAATCGCAGTTAGAACAGGGTGTGGGGTCAGGGGCGGCACCGACACAAGTTACGGGACGAACACAATAAAATTTTTTTTTCTTTATGTTAATTTTAATATTGTTAAATCTAAAATGAGTTTGTATTGGAGAGCAGATGACAATGTTAGAGTTGGTGAAACTAAAATATCAATTCCATCAGAAAATGGACTTGAATATTCCCCAGGACAGAAGATCCAGTTGTATGTAGATGCTGGAACTAAATTCATGGATGGACGCGAAACTTACCTTCAAGCGGATTTCAAAATTAAACTACCTGCTGGTGTAACCCATCCTACCCGTCTTCAGTTAGATAAAGTCGGTGGATCTATTTTAATCAAGAATATCCGTATCTATGACGGAACTAGGGGCAATTTACTTGAAGAAGTATCATCATATGATACATATGTAAGTGTTAAGTATGATTACGATAAAGATAAGAATTTAGATAACTGGCGGGCACTTCGTGAAGGTGCTGCTGTTCATCAACCTGGAAATCGTGGTAATCAGGGAACTTCCCAAACACCTATGGCAAATACATTAACTAATCCTTATTTCAAGAGAACGACTGGTAATCAAAACGCCTCATTTACTGATGCTGATTTTGTTACCTGTAAGATGAACCTTCCAATCCACACTGGAATTTTTGGTAATAGTGAAACTATCTTCCCTCTTATGATGACACAGGGATTATACATTGAAATTGATCTAAATGATGCTCCTTCAGTCTTGAAGCAGTTAGATAGTGTAAACAGAAGTATTAGAACTAAATTGCTACCACATTTCCATTCGCTGAATGGCAGCGATGTTCCTGATGCCTTCGCCAACGGGGGGACATTAAGCAACGGAGCATCCATATATGTTACAACCGATAATAACATTACATCTGTTGATCAGTTCCCGATGGTTGTTGGAGAAACATTTAACTTTTGTAGACTTGATAACAATGCTTCTGTATCTACATTACTTGCTACTGGTGGGCATACGGAATCATTAGAAATAGAGGAAGTCAATCTTTCAACACTCGCGAACGATGGTGCTGGACTTATTGAAATCAAGATAAAACATGGATGTGGGAACAATGGATATAATATTTCAAATGGGGATCATGCTTTGTATTCAACTGCGATTGAGAAGGAAACATCATTTGATGCTTCATACACTCTATCCAATGTAAATCTTGTTGTATCGCAGGTTCATTTAGATCCAGGATATGAACAGGGTATGTTAAATAAAGTTCGGGAAGGTAAAGCAATAGAGTTTGATATTATGAGTCTTACTAATTATAAACATAGTATACTTTCAACTGATCGTCAAGTAACCTTCCAGATCTTCGCCAACAATTCAAGAGCGAAGTCGTTACTTGTTGTCCCAACGGACTCGTCAGTCTACAACTCCGCTGATAGGATCAGTGGTAAGACAGGATATGAAATCAAAGGAACTGCTGTATCAAATACATCAACTCTTACAAAGGATTCACAGGATGGATCTATTGTAAGTAATCGTAGTGGATACACTGGTATCAGCGACAGACTATCAAGTGTTCAGTATACTATGAATGGTCGTCGTGTCCCATCAAGGGAAGTATCATTAAAGAAGATTGCTACAAAGAAATCTATTGATAGTTTCCATTTATATGAACTTGAGAAGTGCCTTGAAAATGCTGGTATTACTCCTAAATCATTCAGTTCTTTCCAAGATAACTTCTGCTTTGGTAGAGGTTTTGGTGTCCTGAATGGTGCTGCTGATCTTCGTGGAACGGACCTTGCTGTAATCCTGAAATACAATGAGAGTGATGCTCCTACAAAAGGGAAGTTATTTAACTCGTATGTATTCCACTTGCGTCGCCTAATGATAAGGGAAGGCGGTGTAGATGTTCAGTTCTAAAGTTTTTTTATTAATTTAATATTTATGAATCTTATATAAATACATTGTAAAATGACATCAAGATATATAGAGATCCGCCCTGATAACATTCCCGCCGATGGGATTATTTCATTCAAAAATGGTTTTCCTGTTCTTTCATTTACGATATCTGCCCAAGAAGGTTTACTAGATCCCCGAAGTGTGCGTATTGTTGGTGACTTCAAGGTATTCAAGGATAACCTTAATAACCCAACACCAGTTCGTGCTGGTGATAACCTTACTATGAACAATCGTCTTGGTATCTACAACATTATTGATAGTCTTACTATCCGTTCACAGAAGTCTGCTTTGATCTGTGAAAACATTCGCCACTATGCCAAATTTATGAACTCTTACCTCGCTCTTACTTCGTCCCTTCAAGATCAGATGGGACACCTTCAATCAACATGCCTAATTTACCCGAATGCCGAAGCATTCCGTAAGAATGTTATGGAATCGCCAGCAAACGCAAGTAAATCCAACTCTTTCTCTTTCCACGTGCCATGTGGTTTCCTTCAATCGGGTCAAATGGTAAATCTTCGTCAAGATGCCTTCGGTGGAGTTCAGTTAGAATTCTTGCTTCAACCCGATGTAAATGTAATGTATGCTACAAATGGATCTTCTTTGAATGTTGAAGATGCGCATTACCAGTTATCCAACCTTAAACTTACGTGTGAAGTAATGGATATTCCTGCTGGATCGCCACCCGAAGCATCAGGTGTATATGAATTCAATACGATTACTTCATTGTATACATCTATTAATTCAACGAACGCACAACTTCAATACAATCTTGCGCTCCGTAATGTTCTATCGGCATTTATGACGTTCTGCCCTGTGAACCATATTAATACTATTACTGCTGATAGCACGCCAACTACTTATCCCCAGGGTAAGACAAGTGTTACTGATATTGCTGAAATCAAGCGAGTTCAGTTCCTCAAAGGCGGTTCTAAATATCCTGCCGACTTTGATTTCGTCAATAACTTTGTTACTGATGCTAATGTAACTCTACCTGATCCCCAGATTGTAAAGGGATTATATGATGCTATTGTTCCTGAAGGATCTATGGGTAAATATGCTATTTCCCCAGTTAACATGAACAGGGAATACAACTTAACTACTGCTGCTACTGAAACATCATATTCTAACATCGCAGAAGGTGGATCTGTTATGGCACTCGGTGTCCGCTATGGTATTGGTGGAGCAGGAGAAGACTTTTCTACGGAGCAGTTCGGTGTATCCATTGACAGCGAGAAACTCATAGATAGTCCTACTGGTGTATTCATCTTTGTCAAGGCGAAGGCACAATTGGTATACTCTCCTAACGGAGTCCAATTAATCCAATGATGTAATTTTGTTTTCTAATGTTATTGTAATTTTTTATCCTACATATGATAATTTTATTATGTTAATTTATCATAAACATGGAAGTAGATAGCAGCGCCTCATCCCCAACTAACGAAGTAATCCCCAACTTTATTAAATTAGATCAAATCCCCGTGAACTATATTCAGCAGGTTGAAACCGATTTACTTGAACCTGTCGTATTCAATCAGGGTGGAACGACTAGTGATGGATTCACTAGATTTACCTTACAGAACAAAGGTTTCCTTCATTCCCACTCAAAATTGTTTATTTCATTACAACCGGCAGCATCAGTAACTGATGGATATGTTCCTCCACATGTAGGTATCGGACAAGTTATCAAGAAAGCAGTATTCAAGGTTGGTAATAAGGTCTTGAATGAATTAGATGAATGGGCAGGTCTTTTTGCTATTAAATCATCTTTGATTACTAATGAAGTTCAGTTAGAACGTGAACAATACACAACTGGTCGTGTATTTAATAAAGGTTTCGCATACAATGATGGATCTAATGTAAATGCTTCATCAGTCTTACTTGACAATGGTATGGAACCTGATGATGCTAATGATGTTGAATCGCCTAACTGGGCGAAGTTTACACATGTAAGTTCTGATGAATGCCCGACGTATCAGTTAGATTTAAGTGATCTATTCCCTTTCCTTAAAGTGAACCAACTCCCATTATACATGATGGATGAAGCAATTAATATTGAACTTACTTTCCAACCGACTAAGGACTATCGTCTTCAAATCGCTGCTGGTCAGGGACCTAATCAGGAAATGAACATTGTTCGTAATGATCTTAAGTTCTGTGCTGATTACATCTTCTACGGAGCAACCGACCAAATGGAACGTTACAAGCAGGCAAATCAAGATATGTCATTTACCTTCGTTGATTATCGTGTTATAGAACACACAACCAATGCTACGAAACTGGCGGGAGGTATTATTCAAAACCTTGGTATGGCAAATCGTCAAGTTCCAAGAGTGCTTGTTACATTCCCCGTTGATAGCGCTACTTACAATGAAGATAGTATTCTTGGTCAGTATGTATCGCGTTGTCCTCAGGTCAATGCCTCTGGTAATAAACCACAGAATACTGAATACAATATCCGTTACAATGATCGCTTTGAATTTACGAGTGATGTTGATAATACTGCTCGCCTTATGTCTACCTTTACGGAAAGTGAAGGTGTTCCGTATGTTTCAAGAACTGACTTCAGCGATGAAGGTGTATTTGGTAAATACAGCGATGTATTTAAATACAATGGTCGTGTGCTAGGTAATGCTCCTGCTGATGGTCCTGGCGGATCCATTCAAGGGCATTTCTTCAACATTGGAACTAAACTAACCAATGGTCGTGTAGGTCAAAGAGGTATTGAACTTCATATCAAGGGTTCTTGGAGTGCGACTGTTCCAGTGAACAAACTCCGTGCTTACTGCGAATACATGCGTATCGCTAGACTTACAAATGGTATGATGGAGATATTTAATGCGTAAATCATTTAAGAATAATAATCTAATATTATGTAAAAGATGGATAAGATTAATACCGATAACCTTTCTAAATTAATACAGGCATATCGTCCAAATTTAAAGGACAACTCATTAAAGCAATATGCCTTTCATTTGACTAAATTGAAATCATTATTTGAGGATAATAATTTCATGTTTCTAAACAATCCTGACAAAGTTATGGATAAAATAAAAAACAATGCGTATACTTCCAAACGCAATACATTGAACTCAATAATTATCATATTGAGAGCAGTTGAAGAAAAGGATACATTAATAAATAAGTATGTCGCAAAGCGTGATGAATTTAATGAGCAGTATGCCGAGGCACAAGCAAATGGTGTCATATCAGATAAACAAAAGGATAATTTTATTACTGTTGATGAATTTACAAATATGTTGAAGCAAATGGATTGCGATATCAAGCATGGTAAGTTGAAAAAAAAAGGTGCTGATAAATTATCCTCCACAGAACGTGAACTACTAATGGTCTATACAATGTTCAGTATATTGATTGAATATCCTACACGTAATGATATGGCAGGTATGAAGTATATTAATAAATCAATGTATAACAAATTAACCGAACAAGATAAAAAGGAAACTAATTATATTGTAACGGAGCGCAGTAGTCTTACTATGATATTAAATCAATACAAGACTTCTTCCAAGTATGGAGAGAAGAAGATACCTATATCTAAACCAGTTGAGAAGATCATACGAATGTATATAAGATCAACAGGTATTAATGTAGGAGATACTCTATTTGTGAAGCGTGATGGAGAACCATTAAGTCGTAATGGTGTGTCAAAGGTATTAATAAATATGTCGCAGAAGTATATAAAAAAAAGTATCTCTACTACTATGATTAGGAAGATTGTCGTCAGTCATAAGTTCTCTAAACTAAAGGAGCAACAGAAGGATATGGCGTATGTAATGTGTCATGATGTTAATACTCAAAATGCTGTTTATGTGAAGTCTACTAACTAACGTTCATCCATCCACTGAAACAATTGCCGCTTTGCTGTATCCCACTTATGTTTCTCAGTCATTTCCTCCATTGTCTCGCCCTGGACTTTGATTTCTTGGTTCATTTTTTGTGGTGGGTCGCGTGTTAGAGGAATCTCAGTATCTTCCGCCAACCAGTTGACAATATCTTCAAATGATGCGCATTCTACACCAATCTTAACAAGAAGTGTTGCCAGCACCCGGGCGTCATTGAACACAAACCTATGAAGAAGTTCCGCGAACTTGTGGGGGAAACGTGTCAATTCTTCCACAAGACCACCATTACTCATCAGCAAAGTGACCTTGATTTTACCCGGGATACGGAACCATACATCGGTGGTGATGTGTAATTGTAGTTCATTATCCTTTCCAAGATACCCCTGCGACGTTTTATCCTTGATACTGGGAACCCCAGTGATTTGCCCATTCTTATGGTAAAGAGGAACCGCCACATAGTATTCGCTGACATCCATAGGCATTTCCCATAGTGTTCTTGCGATTTGATTGATTACTTCACCGCACTCTTCAAACGCTTTGCCTCTTTCTACTTGGTTGCGGGTATCCTGTAGCATCTTGTTGGCGCTCTCGGTGACCTGTTTCATTTTATTCAGTTGCGCTTCCAACCTATTGATTTTTGCTATGTCTTCGCGACTTCTTACTTCGCGAACTTGTTGGACGACGCGAGGTCTTACATCGGGTTGAACTTCAGCATAGAGAACTTGGACTGGTTCGGCAACGCACTGGACTACTTGGATTTCGGGTTGATCGGGTTCAATTACGACGAACGGTTCGGGATCTTGTGGTTGACGCTCCTGTATACCTTCGCGAACTTCGTCCCACTCCAACCTCCTCCACCTGCGAGTGTTTTGACGGCGACGAGCGGGCATTGTGTTTGACTCTTGTTTTGACTCTTGCTGTATTTGTTTGATTTGATACAAAAAACAGAAGCATTCTTTCAAATTTTGGGAAAAGGAACTAGGAACATCGCTTGGTGTTCATAAAAAATTACCTAATCTATGACTACCTATCTACTTCATTTATCTATCTATTCCTTGAGGTTTGGCATTTCAATTTGAGCGTGACCTTCATAGTTCATCACGAAGCGTAATATGGTTCGCATCTGCTCATCGCTGGGTCTTGGTGTCCCCTCCACACCTATTGTTGGCAGGGACACTACTATCCTTGGTCTACTCTTCTTATTGCCCGCCACTTGCCCCACTTCCGTGAGTCGGGAGCATACTACGTCCCAATTAGGTGACAAGGTGGGGAACTCGTGGCACGTTTTTGCTTCGTCGTCAATGAAGTTCAACCCCATCTTGATGGGTTGAGAAGAGGTCGCGGAGGTCATATCGGTTGCGAGTAGTTGTGTTTGACTCTTGTTTTGACTCTTGCTGTATTTGTTTGATTTGATACAAACAACAGAAGCATTCTTTCAAATTTTGTGAAAAGACCTTCTGGGAGTTCATAAAAAAAATTACCTAATCTATGACTATCTATCTACCTATCTAGTTCTTTTTTTGTATATTTATTTTAAGCGCACACTTCCAGGAAGTCGTATACACTTTCTTCGCATACATGATACTCGGGAACCAGTGTCCAGATCCTTGAGCGTAGACCCCAACCCGAAAAGGGTGGAAGTTCGGATCCATCAGGAGCAGTATCGTATTTGGTGGGGTCATCAAACAACAGGTGGAAGTAGGGAACTGCTGGACCTTCGGCGCCGTTGAACACCGGATTTCCAGTGTGTTCGGGAGTTTCCAGGAACATGCCGTGCGTGGACTTGATATCGTCCAGTGCGGCGGCGAACATGCGCTGGTGGTCTTTTTCGGCGTAACACCCTTCCATAAAG
>Ga0181388_1000437_pt1 | contig 14097 bp, 19 predicted proteins | sample 11SPOviralmetaG_FD_130120 | JGI IMG/M metagenome (GOLD analysis project Ga0181388, IMG submission 130120) | Marine viral communities from the oligotrophic San Pedro Time Series (SPOT) site, San Pedro Channel, CA, USA - 11 SPOT_SRF_2010-05-17 | ecosystem: Environmental > Aquatic > Marine > Strait...
CACATTATGCAACTAAACTATGGGAAAAGTTAGAAAAAAATAATACAAGTAAAAAACTATATGTTGAAGATTCATATGGTATTAGAATTTATAGATAATTTACTTTACAATATTATTTTTAGAATATAATTGTTATAACAAGAGGATAAATTATGAACAAACAAGAAATAAAAGAACACATTAAGACATTTGAATCTCAACAAAATAAAATTGAAGAAGAGTTTGGAAAAATTTATGAACTTTTCAATAGTGATGAATTTACTATTGAAATTTTAACATTTGATATGTTTTATGATAAATTACTTTTTTTCTCTAAACTAATTGATGATGATAAAGAGGTTTTACTTGATTATTTTGTTGAAAGGGATAGAAATGAGCCTATAAAAGTAGGTAAATTAATTAAACTAATAGAAACTAGAAATGGAATAAAATTTAGTTGACAAAGTTTAGTCCCATTTATAATCATCTTATGAAAAACAAAATACTTAATGATTTTTTACTTGATAATGTGAATTTGTCAAGATTGAGAAACTGCTATCATGCAGTAGTTAATAAGGATATTGGTATATATAATGATCCTTCTAAAGTATTGAAAGTAAATCCATATCATCTAGAGAATGATACTTATACACATACCCTGATGGTGTATAATCAAATAAAAGAATTAAATCCTATGATGGAGTTTCTAACTTTATATCATGATATAGGAAAACCTCTAATGAGATATTATAATAATGAAAAGAATAGAGTATCTTTTTTTGCTCACGATATAGCATCTGCTTATATAGCTATAGGAAAGGCTAAAAAATATTTTAATGACAAAGAAGTAATTGATATTTGTAAACATATAACTTGGCATCAAACATTATATTCTGAATTACCTTTAGAAGAAATCTTTGATACTAAGCCTGAATATCTAACAAAATTAAATTACTGTGATCATAAAGGAAGAATATTAGAAGTAAAAAAACAAAATGAGTATGTTTTACCTAACATGACTTATGGTAAAGATGATGTTGATAATAGTAAACCAACATTATATATTCCTATAGGAATTCCCGGTTCTGGTAAGAGTACATTAATGAATGAATATAGTAAAGATATTATTTCAACTGATGATACCTTAATGGAAATTGCATGTAAAGATCATTTTCATTATGGGAGAAGTTTAACCTACAATGAAGCATATAGAAAGCTTTCTAATAAAAAGGTAAACTGGGTTGGTATTGCTAAAAACAAACTTCAATCTTTTATGAAATTAGAGAAAAAAGATGTAACTTTTGATGCAACTAATTTATCACATAAAGGACGTAAATCATTATACAATATAGCAAAACAAAATGGATACAATGTTGTTAATGTAATGCTTTGGAGAAATTTTGATGATTGTCTTAAATCTAGATCATCTGTTGATAAAACTATAACTTTAACTGTGTATAAAGAAATGTTTAAAAGGTTTACTTATCCTAGATCATCCACATATGATAGACTTGATCATGTTTTAACAAATTAACGCAATAAATCCACTAAATATTTAGTTTAGTGGTAGTTCATTATAAATATGTTCAACAATATTAAAAAGGTTTATATATGGGTTTTAAAGATTTCTTACTTGAATATCCACACTTTGTTAGTACAGAAAAGGTAAAAATAAATTGCCCTTATGGTGATATTATTGATATTTCAAATTATGAAAAATATGGTTTTGATTATGGTGGAGAATACCCACCTTTGAAAAATATGAAAATTAATGCTAAACTAAGGAAACATTTTGGTTTAGATTTTAATATAGAAAAACCTAAAGGTATTCTTCCAATGTTTTGTCGTCAACATGAATTGTTATTTATGTATGACTTTGATAATAAAGTAGCTATTAAAGCTGATAGCAATGATAGAAGGATGTTAGAGAAAATAAAAATATCTATGATAAAACGACAACAAAGAGATAATGAGGAATTATATAATTATAAAATTTATTGACAAACTAAAACAATTAATATAATAGCTCTTATTAATAGATTGTGTTTTATGAGTAAAAAAATTAATGTAATTAAAACAATTGATGAATATATTAATATGTATATTCAAATTCATAAAGATCTAACTAATTCTGTTTTATCAACTAAGGACGTTGTTAAAATTTTGAAAGATAGTAAAGAGTTTGATAAGATATCAAATAAATTTAAAAATGGTAAAAAGATTTTAATAGATGAAAACTACTTTGTTACTTATGTTGATGAATAATTATGGTATATCATATTGTTGCAATTGATAAAAATGGTGGTATAGGTAAGGATAACTCTTTGCCTTGGGAACATAACAAAGAGGACATGAAGTTATTTAAAGATTTAACTTTAGATTCAACTGTTATAATGGGTAGAAATACTTGGGAAAGTTTACCAGAAAGAAATTTTAAAGGTGTTAAAACTAAAGCTTTACCAAAAAGAGTAAATGTTGTAGTTAGTAATTCATTAGGTTCTAATATGGTACATTCCATGAATAAATATAAAGGTGTTTATATTACAAAAGATTTATCATTTTTGAATAGGAAATGTCCATTATTAACAGATAAAAAATTTATTATTGGTGGTGAATCTTTATATAAACAAACAATTGATAATATTGATGTTGTCTATTTAACAAAGTTTAATGAGGAATATGAATGTGACACTTTTTATCCACTTGATAAACTAAAATCATTTAAATTACAAGAAGTAATTAAATATAAAACATTTGATTTAGAGATTTACACTAAATAAACTATTTGACATAACTAAGATCCTTGTAAAATATAAATAAACATAAAAGGAGTTAAAATATGAGCTATTTAGATATTGTTAATGAATACAAAGGTGATTCTAATGTTACTATTAATGAATCAGTTGATGTTGATTCTTATGGTAAAGAATTAAGTCAAGATATTAAAGATGAAATACTAAAGGTTTTTCCAAAATCTTTTGTTAAATCTAAGTTTACAGATAATTTAGGAAAGTCTATAACTGTTTGGTTTGCTCTTGGAAAAGATAAATCTGAGTTCTCAAATGCTATCATTGATAATGATCCATGTTATACTATAGTTCATATTTGGTTTAATAAAGATAACTCAATGACAATTGAAAATAGTTCTATGGGTTTTAGTGTTAGAACTAAGCCACCAGAAGGATCATTTTACGCTTTTGATAAAGTAAAAGTAGGTTGGAGAAAATCAAAAGTTAAAGAAGGTGATACAAAAAAAGTTTTATCTGTTTTTAAAAAGAACTTCACTAAAATGAAAGACGCTTTAAAAAAGGTTCTTAGTGATGGTACTGCTATTGATCCAGAATTAATTAAAAGTAAAATCTAATCAAAAAGACTAATATTAAACATACAAGGCTATCTTGAAAAAGATAGCCTTTTTTATAATATTATATTGATAATATGATTTACATATTATAATATCTAAAATATTTATTAAGGATAATTTATGGAAAATATAAAAAAAAATATTCAAGATGAAATACTAAAGGTTTTTCCAAATGGGGTCATGGGTGCTTATGATAATTAAAGGCGACTGCTTAGAAGAAATGCAGAGCATTGAAAGTGGTTCTGTTGATATGATTTTGGCAGACCCACCTTACGGCACGACTGCTTGCAAGTGGGATTCTGTTATCCCATTAGAACCAATGTGGGAGCAGTTAAAACGATTGATAAAGCCAAATGGCGCTATTGTGATGACAGCAAGCCAACCGTTCACAACAACATTGATTTCTTCAAACATGAGCATGTTTAAGTATTGTTGGGTGTGGCGAAAAAACCGTCCTTCTGGCTTTGCTCAAGCTAAAAACAAGCCTATGAGCCAACACGAAGATATTTGTGTTTTTTCTAGCGGTGTTACAGTTCACAAGAGTCAGTCAAAAAGGCGTATGCCATACAACCCACAAGGATTAAAAAGAATAGACAAGGTTGTTAAAAATAATTCTGGCACTATGGATAAAGACTCATCATTTGCTAGAAGAAAAAATGCAGTTGATACTTACAAACAAGAGTTTACAGGATACCCTAACACGGTTCTTGATTTTGACTGTGAGAACGGACTACACCCAACCCAAAAACCAGTCGCACTCATGGAATACCTCATTAAAACGTACACTAACGAAGGCGAAACTGTCTTAGACTTCACTATGGGATCAGGCACAACAGGCGTTGCTTGCAAAAATCTAAATCGTGAGTTTATCGGTATTGAGAAAGACGAGAAATATTTTAACATTGCAAAACACAGGATAGATGCCACTTGACAAACAATTACATTTAGTGATGGTACTGCTATTGATCCAGAATTAATTAAAAGTAAAATTTAATCAAAAAGACTAATATTAAACATACAAGGCTGTCTTGAAAAAGATAGCCTTTTTTTTATACTATTATATTGATAATATGATTTACATATTATAATATCTAGAATATTTATTAAGGAGAGTTTATGGAAAATAAAATAAAATATATTAATGATCTTCATTTACCAAATGATAATAATTTATGTGTTAAAAGAATAACAGATACTTCTAAATTACCAACTAAAGAAAGAGATAGTGATGAAGGATATGATATATATTCTGATGAAGATATTACTATCCCAAATGGACAAACACGAAAAATTTCAACAGGTATTATATCATACGTTAGTAGTAATGGAAATCATTGGTTACAAGTTGAATCTAGATCAGGTCTATCTTGTAAAGGATTATTTGTTATTGGTGGCATCGTAGATTCATCATATAGAGGTGAAATAGGGGTAATTATGGCTAACCTATCTGGAGAGGACTATGATATCAAACAAGGTAATAAGATCGCTCAAATGGTCATTAGGAGCCATAAATCAATGCCTATTAAAGAAGTTCAAGAAGTATCTGTTGGTGAAAGAGGTACTAATGGTTTTGGTAGTTCAGGCGTATAAATTATACAAAACTATTAAATTTGCTTTTTTACCAACAAAAGTAAAACTAAGAGAAGAACCTAATAATCATGATATTATTTGGTTAAAGAAATATGATCTTTTTGTTTCATATGACTTATTAGGTAATAAATATTATCAAAAATACAAAAGGAATTAAACATGAAATATATTTTTACTGGTGGATCTGGTTTATTAGGTCAATGTATGAAACATCATTTTAAATATGATCTGTTTCCAAAAAGACAAGAATTAGATTTTACTAACTTAGAAAACGTATATGATTATTTAAGTAAAAATAATAGTTCAACACTAATACATATGGGAGCTGAAACAAACACCGTAGGTACTGAGAATAATAAAGAAGTAACATTAAATTCATTGAAAACTAATATAGTTGGTACATGTAATTTAGTTGAAGTATGTTCAAAGTTAGACATTAAACTAATATATATTTCAACTGACTATGTTTTCAATGGTGAAAAGGAAGTTGGAGAGTATTATTATCCACATGATAACTTGAATCCTATTAACAAATATGGATGGAGTAAATTAGGTGGAGAATGTGCTGTTAGGATGTATGATAATAGTCTAATTATTAGAACTTCTTTTTGTGAAAATTTCTTTAAATATAAAAAAGCTTTCATTGATCAATGGACAACAAGAGATACAGTTTATAATACTTCAATAAAAATAAAAAAAGCAATAATTGAAGGTAAAAAAGGTATAGTTCATGTTGGTTCAGATGTACCTAAAAGTATATATGAATTAGCAAAAGAATTAAGTCCTCATGTTAAAATAGAACCTATCTCAAGGACTGAAGTATACCCTATTCCAAGAAATACTTCATTAAAAAATTAATAATTTTTACATTGATTTTTAAATTAAATTATTAAAATCATGTTATAAATAAAATCACCAATTAAATTAAAAAGACATTAATAAAGGAGAAATACTTATGTCAGTAAAAGCACTCGCTGAATATACTCAATATAGTCGTTATGCTAAATATAACCCTGAATTAAAACGACGAGAAACATGGAATGAGCAAGTTGAACGGGTATTTAAAATGCACGAAACTCAACTAGGGGAAGATAAATTGTCTTTAATTAAAGAAGACTTTGATTTTGCTAAAGAATTAGTAAAAAAGAAAATGGTACTTGGTTCACAAAGAGCATTACAATTTGGTGGAAGTCCAATTTTAAATAAAAACGCAAAAATTTATAACTGTACAGTTAGTTATGTTGATCGTGTTGATCTATTTAAAGAGTGTATGTATTTATTACTATGTGGATGTGGTGTTGGTTTTAGTGTACAAACACATCACGTAAATAAATTACCAAACTTAGTTAAACGTGACAAAGGAGAAGAGACTTTTGTTATTCCTGACTCTATTGAAGGTTGGTCTGATGCTATTGGTGTATTGATGCAATCTTATTTTGATGATCAACGTGATTACAAACAATATGACTATGATGTGGAATACTCAAGTTTTAGTGGTAAAAAAATTAACTTTGATTATTCTCTTATTCGTCCTGAAGGATCTGCTATTAGTTGGGGTGGTAAAGCTCCCGGCCCAGAGGGTCTTCGTAATGCGATAAATAACATTCAATCTTTGATTGATGATCTATTATCAAAGGATGAGTATAGACTAAGATCAATTGATGCTTATGATATTATCATGCACAGTAGTGATGCTGTTATTTCTGGTGGTATTAGAAGGTCAGCAACTATTTGTTTGTTTAGTCCAGAAGATGAAGAAATGGCTAAAGCTAAAACAGGGGATTGGTTTATTAAAAATCCTCAACGTGGTAGGAGTAATAATTCAGCATTATTAATACGTGATGAAACTTCTAAAGAACAATTTTCTGAATTAATGAAAAGTGTTAAAGAATTTGGAGAACCGGGATTTGTATGGAGTGATAGTAAAGAAGCACTATATAATCCATGTTTAGATGGTGAAACAATGGTTACTACTGATAAAGGTGAAGTAAAATTAAAGACAATAGTTGATAATCCAAATGATTATAAAGTCTTATCATATAATGAAGAAAGTAAATCTTTGGAATTCCAAACTTTAAAAGGAGGTATTAAAACTAAAGAAAATACTAATATGATAAAAGTTGAGTTTGATGATGGAACTTTTATAAATCTAACACCTGATCATAAAGTTTATACTGAAAATAGAGGTTATATTCAAGCTTCTGAATTAACAGAAAATGATGATATAATCTCTATTGATGATACTACTATGCAAGATGAAAATAGTGAAATTGAAGTAACTGAGCAATCTTATCTTGATCAATCAAAGTGGACTAATCGTATAATTGAACAACATTCTATTGTATAGAAACCACACAAGGGTTATATTTTTATAAATACTATTATTGGGAGATAATAGTATGAATAAAAAACCTTGGAATGTTAAAATGTCTATAGATGATATTGATAACGATAAAGTTGTTTTGTTTTCAACTTGGTATAATAACATAACTAATAATGGAAAACGTATTACTAAGATGAAAGCAAAACAACTACCTTGTCCACAAGAATGTATAGATTATATTGAGTCATTATATAATGATGGGTATGGTTTAAAAGTTTTGGCTAAAGAATTTAATTTATCTTATACTAAAATGAGAAGTATATTTGATATATTTAATATTAATATAAGAAAAGGTTTAAATGTTGTAACTCCAAAACTTAGAGATTTTAGAAGTGATAGGGTTAAAGGTTTTAAAAATCCGTGGTCAAATGAAGACTGTAGAAAAAATATACATTCTAATGGTATCCAAGGATATTATACTAACAAACAAGGAAATAAATTTTGGTTAAGAAGTTGTTGGGAGTATATATATGCTAAGTGGTTGGATGAAAATGATATTTTTTATTCATATGAGTTAAAGCAATATATTTTATCTGATGGTACTAGCTATCGTCCTGATTTTTTTATATTGGATGATAAAGGTAACATAAAAGAAATTGTAGAGATAAAAGGTTACATTAAAGATAAATCATATAAGGTTAATTTACTTGAAAAAGAATATAATATTAATATAAAAATAATTGAGAATATAAACAACTATTGTAAAAACTACGAAAAGGAGTTAAAAAAATGGAAAACTTTACAAGAAAAGTAAAAAAAATAAAAAAAATTAGTAATATTTCTAACAGGGATGTTTATGATATTACTGTTAATAAAAATCATAATTTTTTCGCAAACAGTGTGTTAGTTCATAACTGTGTTGAAATTGGAATGTATGCTTATGATGAAAATGGAGAAAGTGGTTTTGAATTTTGTAATCTATGTGAGATTAATGGTAAAAAAGCTACTAACGAAAAAGATTTTTATGATATGTGTCGTGCTGCTGCTATTATTGGAACAATACAAGCTTCTTATGCAACATTTGACTATCTATCTAAGTCAACTGAGAGGATTGTTCAACGTGAAGCGTTACTTGGTGTTTCAATGACTGGTATGATGGATAATCCACATATTACTTTTGATAAAGAAATTCAACGTAAAGGTGCTAAACTTATTCTTGATGTAAATGAGGAAATTGCTTTAAAAATTGGTGTCAATAAATGTGCTCGTAGTACATGTGTTAAACCTGCTGGATGCTTGGATGCCAACACTTCAATTAGGACTAAAAATGGAAAAAAAACACTTATTGAGATATTTGAAGAACAAGGATATTCATATGATGAAATTAAAGATTTAAGTGATACTTGGTTAGAATTAAAAAAACCAATTCAAATATTTAATGAAAATAATGAACTTGAGAATGTTTCTAAACTATATGTTAATGGTAAAATTAAAACTTATGAAATACCATTAGAAGATGGATCAATTATTAAATCTACCCCTTGGCATAAATTTAAATTATATAATGGAGAATGGAAACGAGCCGATGAATTGAAAGAAGGTGATGATATTTTAGAATATAATAAAAATTATGTTTATGCTGATTATATTCCAAAACAATTAGTATAAATTATAAATATTAGTATGGTTAGCAAGAGGTATACATAATGTCATTCAAACTAATTAATACTAATAAAAATGAAAATATAAAAATAGAAGTAAATGGTGAATGTTATTGTTTACCATTTACTTCTAAAAAGAGTCTACAAAAAGAACTATTAAAATATAAAAGAGATAACAATATTAATATTTTTTCTTTTTGTGCTCAATTTTATTTAAACTATTTACCTTCTATTATATTAGAAGAACATATTAAACCAAATAGATCAATAACATTAAATACATTATGTGATAAATATGGAAAAGAAGAAGGAACTAAAAAATGGGATGAATATATAATTAAGCAAACAAAATCGCACACTTTAGAAGGTTACATAAATAAATATGGTAAAAAAAAAGGAACTTTTCTTTATAACGAAAGAAGTAGAAAACATAAAGAAAATTCAAAAGGATGTTTAGAATATTGGATAAATAAAGGATATAGTGAAGAAGAATCAATAAAAGAAATTAAAAAACAACGTGATAAAGGTAAAACATTAGAATGGTTTACAAATGAATATGGTCATGAAGAAGGTAATATAAAATATTTAATTTATAAATCATCACATTCAAAAAAGACTAAAGAAAATAGCAAAGGTTCATATTTATTTTGGATAAACAAAGGATATAGTGAAGAAGAAGCAAAAGAAAAAGTTTTAGAACATGTTGGGAAAAATATTGTTTCTTACGGAAAAGCAAGTAAAGAATCATTGACAATATTAGAACCATTATATAATAGATTAATAAAAAATGGTATAATAGAAAATGATATTTTTTGGGGAAATAATGGTAAAAGTGAATATTTCATAAGAAGTAATAATAACTTTTTTAGATATGACTTTACTATTAAATCTAAGAAAATAATAATAGAATATAATGGGATTCATGTACACCCAACAAAAGAATTTCTTACTGAAGAAGAATGGAATAAATGGAAACATCCTTTTGATGGTAGAAACGCAGAAGAAAAATATAATTATGATAGAATAAAAATAAAAGAAGCAGAAAAAAAAGGATTTAAGGTTTTTGAAATTTGGAGTTGCGAATCTCTTAGTGAAATTAATAAAAAAATCGCATATATAGAAAACACTTTTATTAAGGAGTAATATAAAATGAAAGTAAAATCACCACCAACTTTATCTAATGATGAAGTATTTACGTTAGATATGGAGACGGATTCTACACATACCTATCAATTAGGTAATGGAATTGTTTCGCATAATTCAACATCATGTATTTTAGGTTCAGCAAGTGGAATCCATTAATTCGGTGGCATAATAAAGAAATTTATTATGAAAAGTCAGTTAATTGCTGGAAACTCCTTAGAGTGCAACTACAACAGTGTATTTGGAAACAAAAAGCACGATTGTTTTAAAAAGTTTGCAATTGGACAATCAGCAGCCAAGTTCCTAAGTCAATATAGATATGGAAAAGGTTCAACGACCATCCTTTTTAGGAGTAGGGGTTAGTAATCCCGAAATGCTGACAATCCTTCGGGATTATGATATGGTCTGAACTATATAGAAATATATAGAGAATATATGGAAACGATATATTTGTAACATATTTGCCACACCACGCTAGAAGATATATGAGACGTGTACAAGCTAATAAACTTGAATTTCCTCAACAACATTTTGCTAAAGTAAATCCTATGGCAGTAGAAGAGTCTGTTTGGTCAGCTAATAATACTGACAATGTTTTGACATTCTTATGTGAAGTTCCAGATGGAGCTAAAACACGTAATCAAATTAGTGGGGTTGAATTATTAGATTATGTAAGAACAACTCAACAAAATTGGGTTGAATATGGTACTAGAAAAGACGGATCATGTACACAAGAATGGCTAAGGCATAATGTATCAAATACTATCAATGTTAGAAGTGATGAGTGGGATGTTGTAGAAGATTACATTTATAAAAATAGAAAATGGTTTGCAGGTATATCTCTTCTTCCTGATTCAGGAGACTTAGATTATCCACAAGCACCATTCGTAAATGTATTAAATGAAAAAGAATTAGTTAAAGAGTATGGACAAGGTGCTGTATTTGCATCTGGTCTAGTCGTTGATGGTCTTAAAGCATTTAATGAAAATCTATGGGCAGCATGTGATACAGCTAATGGTATTGGTGAAGTATTAAGTGAAATGGATAAACCTGTTGAACCTATCTTACCACATAAAAATGGTTATACTAATCAAGCATGGTCACAAAAACTTATTGAATATGCTAACAGATTAAACAAATATCATAGTGACTTAGATGTATATAACAAAAATGATCTTAAATTAGATTGGGTTCGTCGTTTTAAACAATTCTCTGAAAGGTATTGTAATAGTGAACATAAAAAATGTTCTCATATGTTGAAACATGTTTATGTTTGGAAGCAATGGTTGGACCTATCAAGGCAATATGTTGATGTTGACTGGTCTAAAGTTCAAGAAGATGATTATACTCTTGATGTTGGGAGTTTAAGTGGTGAAGCTTGTAGTGGTCCAAATGGTTGTGAAGTTGGAGATTTAGGTAGAGCAATAAACGAAAAGAAAAAAGATAAAGCTAAGAAAACAAGTTAGTATATTAATATATACTATAAATTAACCTCAATAAACATAAAAATTTATTGAGCTATAAAGGGATGGTTGGTATCATCCCTTTTTTTTTATTGTTTTTTAAATTTAAATTTTATAATGTAATGAATAATTATTAAGGATAATAAATATGATAGAAGCTTTTAACAATGATAATGTTATTAATACAATAGAACTATATTTTAAGAAACATCATGAACTATATAAACAAAAAATAAATGGTGTTTTATGGGAAGAATTATCTTATAATTCATTTAGAGATAATAATTATGACGTTAGTTGGGATACTAATAGTCACCGTAAAGGAACAGATTTAGAATTAGATGGTGTTTTATTATCATATAAATCTGGAAAATTAATACATAAGAAAAAAATAAATAGAATGTTTTATGAATATTCTGGTTCAAGACTAACTAGCTTTAAAACATTAAACGAAAAAGTTGATTTTTTGAAAAAATCCGATGAACATTATATTGTATTTCTATGTTCTAATCCAAGTGAAAAGAATGTTATATATAAGATACATTATATGGATAAATCTAAGATACCATATGATAGCATAGTATGGGATACTAATAATATTAATACTATAGTGGGTACACATGAAAGTGGTTTTAGTTGTAAAATTCAAAAGAAAATGTCTGATCAAATTTGGTATAAAATACCCTATGAATGGCTAACTAAGGTAAAAGAATTTAATATACCTATAAATATTATAAATAATAATGAACAATAATTTTTATGGTGTAATATGAGCTTCAAGAAATATTTAAAATACAAAGAAGATATATCAACTGAATTAAATAGATGTTTAAATGAAGAGGAAAGTATAATTGATAATTGTTTCAGATATGGATCTGAATCTTTTTTTGATTTAATAAAAGAATCTCGTAAATTAAAAGTAGATGATAGTATTTTAGATACGGATATTGGTGAGTTTGCAATGTATGAAGGTAAGTATGTCCCATTAGACTTACCTTTATATGAGGAGGAAGATGAAGAAGAATATGATGATATAAATGAAAGTAAAAATGTTCCATTAAATAAAAAGCTATGGGATAAAGCTATATCACAAGCTAAACAAAAATTTGATGTTTATCCAAGTGCTTATGCTAATGCTTGGGCTTCAAAATGGTATAAATCAAAAGGTGGTAAATGGGAAAAAAAAGTATCAGAAGGTAAAAAAGGTTTAGATGATAAAGGTGTATATCCTGATAGTGGGTTAGGAAAATGGGCTAAGGAGGATTGGGTTGATGTAAGTAGAAAAAATAAAGATGGTTCTCATCCTTCATGTGGTAGAAAAGACGCAGATGAAAAAGGTTATCCTAAATGTAGACCTTCTAAATCAGCATCAAAAATGACTGATAAAGAAAAAGAATCAGCTTCAAGAAGAAAAAGAGAAGTTGAAAATAAAGATAAAGACAATCCTAAAGGTGATAAACCTAACATGGTGAAAACTATGAAAGAAAGTGAAGAAAAAAAAGAACTAAATAAACCTATGAGAAATCCAAATAGTAAAAAAAAATACATGGTATATGTAAAAGATGGTGATAAAATTAAGAAAGTATCTTTTGGTGATTCAACAGGATTGACTATAAAATATAATGATCCAGAAGCAAGAAAATCTTTTGTAGCAAGACACGATTGTGCTAACAAGAAAGATAAAACTACTGCTGGTTACTGGAGTTGTCGCACGAATAGATATTGGAAATCCTTAAATCTTGCTAAACCTAATGGAAGTTTCCCTTATTGGTGATTAAATGGATAATCCATATATAGATAATAATTCTATTAGAACATTCTCTAAAGATATAGATCCATTTGATTTAGTTTGGCATAGAGATAAAGAAGATAGAATAATAAAAGTTATTGAGGGTTCAAGTTGGAAACTTCAATTTGACAATGAATTACCTTTTTTGTTAGAAGAAGGTAAAGAGTATTCAATAAAAAAAATGACTATTCATAGAATATTAAAAGGTGATGGTGATTTAATTATTGACATAAATAAAATATAAATAATTGAAAATGAGTTTATATGAGTCAAGCATTATTAGAGATTGTTAAATATACAAACTCTTTAAACGAAAGTTTATCTGATATTGATGATATGATAAACAGCATAATAGTTACAAAGTTGTTCAATGGGATTCTAATATAAATTCATTTCTTACAAACCTCTTCCTTTAGGGAGAGGTAGTTGATTCTATAATAAAAAAATAATGTGTTATAATAGTTGTTGAAAATAGATAAGATAAAACAGTTTGTGAAATATTTTAAAAAAGCTCTTGACCATATAAAATATTTACTATAATCAATTAAAATTAAGTAGGGGAGAGTAAATATGAAAAAGATGATTTCTTATCCAAAAATAGGTCAATTTAATCAAGTTATAAGAGATATATCACATTCAGATAGATTCGTAGGTATTGATGAAAATGAAAATCCTATATATGATGACTCAATTGAAAGTAAATATTATGTAAATGGGACTATTAAAGCTCATGGATGTTTTTCGGAAAATACACCTATAACACTTGCTAATGGAGAACACTTACC
>Ga0181388_1000438_pt1 | contig 14067 bp, 18 predicted proteins | sample 11SPOviralmetaG_FD_130120 | JGI IMG/M metagenome (GOLD analysis project Ga0181388, IMG submission 130120) | Marine viral communities from the oligotrophic San Pedro Time Series (SPOT) site, San Pedro Channel, CA, USA - 11 SPOT_SRF_2010-05-17 | ecosystem: Environmental > Aquatic > Marine > Strait...
GCCATTCATTTTGTCGTCTAGTATTTTCTCCCCAATTCTTATCTTGAATAAAATTATGGACATCTGTTTCGCTCAAATTGATTATTTCCATTATATATTATATATATAGATAATATTTTAAATAGGTTTAGTTTTTTATTAACAATTGTTAATTAATTGTTAACTCCGTCATAATAATAAAACTGATTGTATATGTTATAAGGATTTGCAACGGAAAATACCACACCGTGGTCTCTGTTAAAATGTTCTATTGCTTTGTATGATGTTAAACGTTTCTTGCCATCACAGTACTCCCCATAACATTTATCTAACGATTTGTCAATCCCAAGAGTTCTCAATATTTTTTCAGTCTCATTAATGCTGTATTGTTTGTCGTATTTCATATTTATATATTATATAGATAATATAATTTTAAATGGTTTAACACTTTATTAACAATTGTTAATTATTTGTTAAAGGTAGCACCACAAAAATATCTCCTAAAAAAAAACTTATTATAGGATTTATATATTGAATAAAAATATTTTATTTATTGTTAACAAAAAACTAACAATATTAACACAAAATTAACAACAAATTTATAAGTCTGTAAAAGTCAAAAAAAAAAGTTCAAACAAATCTAAAAAAGGGAATAAAGTGTATACTTTTTGTTAAAATTGTTAACAAAGTGTTAACAAAAGATGTCCTTTTATTTATTTATTATTTATTATATTATTTATTTCAACCATTGATAAAATTGATTAGAATGTTTTACTTTACCTTTTCTTATTGTGGAAGGGATATCCTTTTCTATATAATTAGCCGGATATTGATAATAAATAGGTAAATCTATATTATACATCATAACATCTATTGCTCTTATTCTATCTTTATCAACTGCTTCTAACATCTTTTGACAAACCTCCCAAGTGGGAATAAAATATGCAAGTGTCATTAATATTCTATATTTATCTTTATCTAGCAAATTTACACCTTCTTTTGATTCTATATTTATTTTAGTATTATCTGTCATCTTTTTATTATGAAAAAAGCCACCTAAATATGTAAATGAATCTGTTGGTAGCGAAGGGGGTAAATCATTTACTAACTCTGCATCATCTTCAACAATAAGAGTATTATTTAATTTATTAGTTACAATATATCTCCAAATATTAGTATGTGATAAAAAACAGCCACACTTGGCGTTATGTTGATTTGTATTTCTAATACTATGATATGATATCATTTTATTAAATATTGGATGATTATGGGGTAAATCTTGATAATCTGTTGCTGACCAACGAGTATAACTATCATCAAAAGATTCCATCCTATCACGACATCTTTCCAAATTTATCACATATTTCCTTTCAATCATTTATATATACATTGATATTTAATTGATGCTTTTTAGTTTTTATATGTTGTTGTTTCTTGTGTAATTTAACATTACATTTACAATCAGAGCAATACCATTCTAATTTACGATATTCTTTGTTATATTCTTTTTGATATTGTTTATTATTAAAATTATATTTCAGTTGATTCACACAATCTATCTTATTTATCCAATATTTCTCTCTTTCTTTTCTATCTTCTTCATTACACTTTTCAAGTTCATAAATAATACAATTGTAAAGATTTAATTTAGTTGAAGTGCAACATATCTTCTTTTTTATACAATACTTGTGATTATTTAATCTCGCATTTAATTTTTGTGTTGTGCTTCCAACATATTTTAAATCATTAATATCTTCAATACAATAAATAGAAACCATAGGATAGTTCAAGATAACTAAAATAATTCAAATTTATTATTTTATCTATTTAATTATAATGAAAGCAAAAAAAGTTGTAATATCTCCTTCAAAAATAAAAAATAAGAAGTTAACAGCAATATTCTATGATAAAGATAATAAGAAAATAAAAACAGTGCATTTTGGTGCGGCTGGTATGAGTGACTTCACTATTAATAAAGATGAAGAAAGAAAAAAAAGATATCTTAATAGGCATAGGGCAAGGGAGAATTGGAATGATCCTATGACCGGAGGCGCATTAGCGAGATTTGTGCTTTGGAATCTTCCTACAAGAAAGGCATCTATTGCTGATTACAAAAGGAGATTTAGATTAAGTTAGATTTGTCATCGGGGGGTGTAGGTTCTTTTTTTGGTCTTGGAGTATCTTGTGATTCGGGATTGATATTCTTCTTGACTAATTTAGGGTCTCTCTTACACCTCATACAACAGCAATCTATTTCAGTACAAGAACTCTTTTGAAGAGCAAATAAGATGGTTGCAATCGCACCAGCAGAAACTGTAATAAATCCACCAAGTTCTGTTATCGTATAATTTTCCATACTTAATATATAGATGTATAATTATTTAGTGGATTTATACTTTAAAAATATTATAAAAGTATTTAATATATTAATGAGTCAAGATAATCCGATTAGTCGTCACATTATTGCGGATATGGATAGAAAGTTGGAGGGTCGTAAACCTATTGAGCAAATTAAAGATGATATTGCAGAATTAAAAGCGGATATGGTTCATATTAAGAATTATTTGAGAAAGTTGGAGATAAGGGAAGAATTAAAAGAAGAAGAAGAAGCAAAGAATGAAGCTGAATATGAAAAGGTTGGCAAATCGTCGTGGTGGTAATTTATTTTTATTATATATTAATATATATATGGAATATGTAAGTATTTGTATCCCAATTTGGAATCGTAAAGAGTATTTACCCTTTATTTTGCGTAATATAATGATTCAAAATTATCCCAAAGAATTATTAGAAGTTGTGATTGATGATGATTCTCCCGAAGGTGAAGAGTTATTTAATAAAGAAGAATTAGAAAATTTTAAAAAGATAGTTTCTCCAATTAAAGTTCAATATTTAAGATATAATTTTAAAAGAACAATTGGTAAAAAGAGAAATAATATGGTAATAAAAGCAAGTTATGATACTATTGCAATGATGGATTCAGATGATTTATATTGTAAAACTTATCTATCTCATTCTCTTGATATACTTAAAGAAAAGAAAGTTGGATTGGTTGGGAGTCCTAATATGATATTATTGTATCCTCCTTATTCAAATAAAGATTTTTATTACCTTTATACTGGTGGAAATAAAAGATTAATACACGAGTGTAGTATGGTATTTACTAAAAAATGGTGGAAAAAATCTCCTAAATTTGCGGATTCAAGTAAAGCAGAAGGTCTTAAAATATTAAATAATATTAGTAAAGTAGAAATAACTGACCCAAGAAAGGTAATGATACAGATATGTCATAATAATAATACTATTAATAAAGAAGAGTTCAAAGATAACAATATTGATTTTATTAAAATAGACGAACAATTAATAGAATTAATAGAAAAAGTAGTAAATTATAGAAAATTATAGTAATTAATACAAAATTATTTTCTATTAATTAATATATGGACTTCATTCCCCAAGTACAAGTCGTTAAAGAAGAAGAACCGGAAGAACCTTTTGAAGAATCTAATATTGAAGAAGTCATAGAAGAAGTCATAGAAGAAGTAAAAGAGGATACCCCACCGGAACCAGTAGAGAATATATTTGAAGAACCACAGAAGTTAACCAAGGCTGGTAAACCAAGAAAGAAGCGTAGACCTTTAACAGAAGAAGAAAAGGCACGGTTAGCAAAGGCACGTGAAAAGGCAACAGAAGCAAGAAGACGTAAGGCAGCAGAGAAGCGTGAAGTTCTTGAACTTGAAAAGAAGGAAAAAGAGTTATTAAAGAAACAAAGGAAGAAAAAACTAGACGACCTTGAAAAATCACTAGAAGATAAATCTGAAAAAGTAGAGAAAGTCGTTGAAAAAGTAGAGACTGCACCACAACCAGTTAAGGACAAGCCTACTCCTACACAAGGACTATTTACTCAAAAACAACTAGATGAAGCAGTTATGAATGGAATAATGGGATATGAGAAGATAAGGAAGGAAAGGAAATCAAAGAAGAAAGAAGAAGAATCAAAAGCAAAACAGCAACAGCAATTGAAGCAGACTCTCCAACAAGCAATTGCTCCTAAACCATTCAACCCCTATGCGTCGTGCTACTAATAGCCTTTTTGAAAGGATTATTTTCTCTAATAGATATAATGAGAGTCCTTGAATTATTCAGTGGAACTGGTTCAGTGGGTAAGTGTTGTAAAGAATTAGGTTGGGAAGTCGTATCACTTGATATAGATGAAAGAGCAGATATAGTATGTGATATATTAAAATGGGACTATAAAACATATGATAAAGATTACTTTGATGTGATATGGGCTTCTCCACCTTGTGATAATTATTCTATTTTGAATTATAGTAATATTGGTAGAAAATTGAAATGTGGTAAAATAGTGAGTTATGAAAGTATTGAAAAGGGTTGGGAAGAAGCAGATAAATTAGTAATAAAAACATTAGAAATCATAAATTATTTTAATCCTTTTATTTGGTTTATGGAAAATCCACAAACTGGAAAATTAAAGACAAGAGATATAGTAAAAGATTTATCTTATTACGATGTTGATTATTGTATGTATTCAGATTGGGGATATAGAAAAAGAACTCGTATATGGACTAATAAGAAAGATTGGAATAATAAAATTTGCGATGGTAATTGTGGAAATATGAATGGTAAAAAGCATAAAATAGATATGAGTGATTATCATATTAAAGGTATCAATAGATTAGATTTGAGACATAGAGTCCCCGAAGATTTAATATATAGTTTACTACTTGAATAAATTATCTATCTATTTATATATGGAAAAACGTAATCCAAAAGTATTACCTATAAAAGATGAAGAAGGCAATGACCCAAAGCCTCACCACGAATATTTACCGGATGTTGGTGTTGGTGTGAAAGGTGCTGGTTCTTTATTATGTATGTTAAGTCCTAGAAATACTGGGAAAAGTACGATAATTAGTAATTTATTTTTGAATCCAAATTTCTATGGAGATGAGTTCTTTGACGAAGTATATATAATATCCCCAACTATTAATGTAGATAGAACATCAAGACATCTAGCAAAAAGATTTACAACATTTGATAATTATTCTCCCGAAGTATTACAAGGGATAGTTAGGTCACAATTAGCATTTGAAGAAGAAGACCGACCGGAGATAGCATTAGTATTAGATGATTGTGTGGGATTAATGGATAAAGAGATAGCAAATTTATGTACGAGAAGTAGACATTACAATATTAAATTATTAGTGATATCTTCACAGAAGTTTAGGGGAGCATTAGACCCTATAATTAGGGCAAATATAACAGATTTGATAGTTGGCTCACCATTCCCAAATCAAAGGGAGATATCTGCGATATCGGAGGAGTTCGGAGATATGTTTGGTGGACCGGATAATTGGATAGAATTATATAAGAAAGCGACTCCTAAAAAATATGATTTTGCAAGTATGAAGTTGACTAATCCCCCAAGATTTTTCAAAAAGTTTGAGGAAGAGTTACCAGTTAAATCAACCGTTGATAATATTTAATAAAAAAATTACCTATAAAAAAATAAAAGTTTATATATAATGGATTTGTATTCCCAAGGTCAAAGTATTAGTCAAGCAAATTCTCTTACAGAACAAGCAAGAGAAGCAAATAATGCAGCAAGAGAGTTTAATGATTCACTAGCAGCACAATTAGACGAAGCAAATGACGCATTAGATTCGGAGGCGAGTGAACAACAAGCTATTAATATGTACCAAGGAGTCACTTCTGGTGGTAAATTAGTGGGTCTTGCTGCCGGAACTAAAAAGGCAAAAGCGGCTGCTAGTGCTGCAAAAGGGGCATTAAAGTCAGCAACAACATTAATCCCCGGAGCTGTGACTGGTGCTGGTGAAGAAGGATTAGAAGCGATTACAGACGCATCATCATTTAGAAGAGCTGCCTCTGGTGTTAATTTAGCAGTAACAGATGAAGTTGCTGGTGGTGCTGGTAGATTTGAAATTGGTGCTACTGAACTTGGGGCAGCATTAGCCGAAGAAGGTGATAGTGTTCCAGTTGGTCTTGCTGTTCCTACAAGTGGGACAGTAGCAGCCCAAGAAGCATCTCGTGCAGCAGAAGGAGTGGGTGATTCAGTAGAAGCGGCGGGGGCGGCGGCAGACGTTAGCAGAGGTATTCAAACCTCGCAAGGAGTTGTTGGAGCGGCTAGTAGAGTTGAAGGTGCAGCAGATGCAGTTAGAACTGGACGGTTTGCTGACCTTGCTGGTCCGGGAGCAAAAGTAGCAAAAGGAGCAACAGAAGGAGCATTAGACGCAGCAATTGAAGGTGGTGCTAAAATTGGAGCGGGAGCGATAGCCAAAACAGCCGTAGCTGGTGTTGGTGGTGGATTAGATATATATAAAGATATCAAGAGTGGATGGAAATTTGATAATTGGAAACAAGAAGTTGGTAATATAGGTAATATAGCCGGTTCAGCATTAGAGATAGCTGGGGCGCTCACTGCTTGGACTGGTTTTGGAGTTGGGGCAGAAGCATTAGGGGCAGCAATATCAGTCGGTTCCACCGCATTAGAGACAGCCGGTGATATTCAAGCAACGGATAAGAAAAGAGAAGACCAAACCGCAGATATAACTAGTCAGACTCGCCAAGGAGTTGCTGCCGCCCAACAAGAATCTGTTGTTGGAAGGTCAAATTAATAAAATTAAAAATAATTTTTTATGTAATATTTTTTTATTAGTTAATATTATAATATGTCCTTTTGGAGAAATGAAAATAAGGTTCAGCTTTCGCAAACGCAAGTTTCAATCCCTAGCACTAATGGTAAAACGTACTCGGCAACTGCTGGTTCTGGTGGAGGACGAGTAGATTTTGAGATTCCACCAAGTGTTAAGTTTATGGATGGAAAAAACTCCTATTTACAGTTTGATATTAAGATTGGTGCTGGGGCAGTCCCCACACGTCTTCAACTTGACCCATTCATCGGAGGCCAGTCAGTCATCAAAAATTTGAGAATTTACTCGGGTTCAAGAGCAGTATTATTGGAGGAGATTTCGGACTACAATGTTAAGTGTCAAGTTGAATATTCCTATAATCAAGATGAATCTTTAAGAAAAATGCGAGCATTAAAGGAAGGAACATTAATACCTAATATTAAGAATCGTGGTAATCTAGGCACTTCTGAATCTAATAATATTGATACTGTAACCAATCCCTACTACAAACCAGTTAAAGTCGTCCCAGCTACTCGTGATTGGGGGACAGATGCTGATTTCCTTACTGCTAAATTAACCCTACCAATCCACTCTGGAATATTTGCTGACTCTGATAAAGTGTTCCCAGTTATGATGACCCAAGGATTATATATTGAGATTGATTTAGAAGACCCAGCCAAGGTTATTAAGCAGTTAGATTCGGTGAACCGCCACCGCAGAATGCAGCAGAACCCACTCTTCCACGGCGTAGATGCTGGCGGAAGTGCTTTTATTAATGATAATGCTACTTCGGCAACAGAAGCAATATTCCTAGCAAAAACGAATACTATTCAGTCAGTAGAATCGTGTCCTTTTGTTAAGGGCGAGACTATTGGTATTTGTTCCAAGACAGACCCCGACCAGCAAGCAAATTTAACAAAAGCTGATGATACCCCCTATGACCCAATAATTGATGATATCACTGAGGAGGGTACATTTATTAAGTTAAAATTAAAAGAAATTACTCGTAACAGTAGCACTGCAAACGAGGGTGGAAGTGTATCTGTTACTAGTAATAACTTTATAGTTTATTCTACTGCTGCTGACAATGCTCGTGTCAGAGCGGACAATGGTGCAGCGCCGGCCGTCGTACCCCCCCTCATAACCGCATATGCTGCTACATATGAGCTATCAAATGCACAGATAGTATGTCAGCAAGTGGAATTAGACCCACGGTATGAGCAAGGTATGATGCAGAAACTCCAAGATGGTGGTTCAATAGAATTAGATATTCACTCTGCAACTAACTACAAACACTCTCTATTATCTTCTAATAGGAATGCGACAGTTAATCTCGCAGTGGGTAATACTCGTGCGAAGGCTTGTATTGTTGTACCGACAGATGCCAAGGTTTACAATACAGCAGAAAGTATTGCTGGTATTAATACCTATGATGAAGAGACTCTTGCTATGGATGGGAGACTTAAATCTATTAGAAGTGGTCAAGTTGGTATTATAGACCAGCTCACTTCGTATCAGTTTATGATTGATGATAAATTAGTGCCGAGCCGACCGATAGATGTCTCTAAAATTAATGGTGGGAAGAGTATTTCAGCACAGCCTCTTATAGAATTAGAGAAGGCATTAAATCAAGCCAAAATCGTCCCTAGGTCTTTTGTTGATTATAACCGTAATTTTTGTATAGGTCGCGCATATGCGCTTAATGACGGGGTAATGAATCTTAACAATAAGACTAATCAGTTACAGCTCTTATATAATGAGAGGACTGCTGCTGGTGTAGATGTGCCTCCCACTCGTGATAAGCTCTTAATGGCTTTTATTTACCACGTCCGTAGAATTAGTATTAAAGGAGATTCACTTGTTGTTTCTCTCTAAATTTTAATTATTTTTCTACAATTTTTTTTAATTATTTTTTTTTATTTAGTAAAGTATAATGTCTGAAAAGAAATACCTTACTATTCAGCCGAGTAATGTTCCAGCCACTGGTAAAATATCTCATAAAGGAGGTAATCCTATTATTACGATAACCCTTGGTCGTCAAGCTGCTATGTTAGATTTAGATACTGTTCGTCTCTCTGGTGATTTAGCTATATGGAGTGATGCTGCTGGTTCTATCCATCCCACCGACGCCGTCGCAGCCGAGTTACGAGCCTCTCACAAGCTAGGAGCATTTGGTATCATAGACCAACTAGTTTTCCGTCACGCCGAGACAAAGCAAGTAATAGAGCATATAAGACACTACGGACGCTTTATGTCCTCCTTCTTACCGGTTATGAGTGGTCTTCAAGACCAAACTGGTCACTTATCGGAGAGTGCATTGATTAATTCTAACTACCGAGTATTTAGAGATACAGTTGTCCGCAATAATAAGGCATCTCCCTTCTCTATTCCCCTCCCTTCGGGAATGACACTTGGTGCTGATAAACTACCACTATCAAAAGTTCCCATAGAAATAGAGATTCATTTAGCTCCCGATTCGCAGTTCTTCTATTCATCAGACGGCGCTACCGGTCTCCCCAATGTGACCAATTCATTCTATGAGTTAACAAATGTTGAATTGACTTGTGAAGTTGATGTTGGAGACCAGTCTCCGGACCAAGGTGCTTGGACATTTAATTCTATTAGCTCATATTTCTCCACATTAGAAAGTACGAACTCTATTATTAATTACAACCTTGGATTATCAAAAGTTCTTGGTGCTTTTGTTAATTTTGTACCGAGTTCTTTTGTGAATAATTTAAGTCAAGATGGTTATTTAACCTATATGCCTAGTCAATCAACCGGCGCACTCGCAAATTTAGAAACAATCTCTTTCCTTCGTAATGGTGAACGCTTCCCACTCAACTTTGAAGTTGATTCGGTCTATGATTCTAGCACTAATGCGACTTCGGTTGTTGATGCCCAAGTCATTAAGAGTTTCTTACACTCTATCATCCCCGAATCCCAGCACAACAGAACTGGTGCTGGTCCATTAGTCTCCAACAGAAGCTTCACAGTTGATGCTGACGTCGTAACTGGATATAGATTGATGCCCGAGTGCGGAGGTCTCTATGGGGTCGGGGTATTATATGATATGTTGGATTCGGAGGGTGTTGATTTCTCTCGTGCCCAGTTCTCCATCCAAATGACTAATGGGTTGGCCGACGGGAATCCAGTATCGGCATACTTATTTGTTAAGAGTAAGGTTGTTGTTGCCTATGATTCTCGTGCCGGAATACAAGTCGTGCAGTAGTCCAACTTCCTAATGTAATTATTTAAACAATAAACACTGTTATAAGTATTATAATGGAACATACACAATATATGAGAGAGTATCGTAAAACTCCCAAAGGTTATAAAAATTGTACGATAGTAAATTGGAAACAACAAGGTTTAGTTGGTGATTATAATTCAATCTTTGAACGATACATAAATACAGAATATTGTGATTTATGTAAAGTATTATTAGAAGGTAAGGGTGGTAATAGGAAATGTATGGAACACGACCATAAAACTGGTGAGTTTAGAAATATAGTATGTAATCGCTGTAATACTTCTAAAACCGATAGAAAGAAACAAAAGAATAATACTACTGGATACAAGAATATATTATTTCATAAGAAAAAGAAGTTATGGATATATAGAAAACAATACAAAGGTAAATCAATTAAGATAATGAGAAAAAGTAAAAGGGATATCTTATGTATTAAATTTGCTGCAATGATATGTTATCGTTATTGATTTAAATATATTATATAATTATAAGATATAATGGAATGGAGGGATTTTTATTATAAATATTCAAATTATAAATTTGGGGATGAATATAGTTCAAGAACAGAATATTTAGAATATTTTAAAGAGAGTTATCCCCAAGAATATAGGAAATATAGAGATTATTTAAATAAACAAAGAACAGAGTATTATTTAGATTTAAAAGTAAATAATCCCGAAAAATATAAAGAAGAAAGATTAAAACACAATAAAAGATTAAATATAAGATATCATAATAATAAAGAATATTATAAGAATTATTATAAGGAATATATAAATAGACCGGGAAATCGTGAAAAATCATATATTAGAACAAAAGAATGGTATAATAAAAAAAAGGCATTTAAAGATAAGAAAGAAGAAAATGAAGATATCCTTAAAATAAATAAAAATAATAAAAATAATTTAGATAATAAAAATAAAAGTAAAATAAATAAAAATAAAATAAATAAAGTAACAGAAAATAAGACATCTTTTATAATTGATTTCAATTATTAACTATACAATAACAAAAAATCAAAATATTTTTCCAAATTTATTTTATAATTAATATTATAAAATGGATAAACAAGTTGATGCTATGACCCAGCAGAATGATGTTGTAGAAGACCGTATTCCGGATTTGATGAAAATAGGACAGATTCCCACTTCCTATGGACAGACTCTTACTACTGACGTAATTGACCCAGTCACTTTCTCGCAGAAAAGAGTACGATTTACTCTCTCACGTGTTGCCGGTTTCCTCCACTCTAATAGTAAGATAACTCTTGGAGTCACTCCCAAGACTAATAGTCGTGCATTTTACCCACTTAATATTGGTGTTTCTAGTTTAATTAAATCGGCACAGTTAATTGTCGGTAATAAGCAGATATGTGCTATTGAGGATTATGGTGATTACCACGCATACCAGTCTTTATTTATCTCTAATGAGAATAATAAGGAGAGAGAACAGTTCTTATCGCAGAGAGCAATCAATCACTCACCAATCTATGAAGATTTAGTATTTGGGAAGACTGCGGATGATACCCCCAATAGTGCTTCCGAGTACGGATTAGGTCTCGGCAAAAACCCAGTTGTTTCCGCTGCTGGCGCTCACCCTATGCAGCTCTTGCCTTTCCAAATTCACGACGCAACATCTGCTGCAACGATAGAAGAAGCCCCAGTATACTCGGTATACCTCTCGGACCTTTTCCCCTTCTTGAAGACTAACCAGCTCCCAGCATTTATGATTGATGAAGAGATTCATATTGATATTACTTTCCAAGATACTCTTTCTTCTCTTGCGGGAGCATCAAACTCTCTTCGTATGTGCTGCACTAATGGTCAGACGTCGGCCGTGGAATATGATATTACACAAGACCAAGTCAAATTAGTCTATGATTCTATCTCCTATGATGGTGCTATTATGGCACAGTATGCGGCACAGAATCCGAAGGTTGTATTCCAGTATGAAGATTACCGACTTGCCAAGAGAACTGGTAACCAAGCTGCTTTCTCTAATTTAACTTTCCCAGTTGGTGGTAACGGTCGGCTAGTATCAAAAGTATTCTATGGTCTTCAACCGGATGCTAATAAAATATCACAGAGTATGTTGAATGGATATGTTGCCGCTTGCCCTACTGATAATAGTAACAAACTAACCACAAATCTCTTATATAATGACCGCTATTTATTCTCGGTTGACCGCAGCAACGATGCCCAGCTCTTCCAGACTACCGCTCACGCAGAAGGTGGAATCCCTATGATATCTCGTGATGAGTATTACAACCCCGGAACTGGTGTCCCAGAGGCGGGAACGGGAAGGAGTGGATTGACTACTGCTACATTTGAAGGTCACGACCAGCAATTAGTCAGCGCCGGTCTTGGTGGTCGTTTCCGCTGGACTGCCTTACGCCTTAATCGTGGTGAGAGAGTTAATAATAAGGGTATTGACCTTGTGTATAAAAATACAGTTCCGGCTGGCAACTACACTCTCCGTGTATGGTTAGAATTATTGAAGGTTGCTACTATTGAGGGAGGCAAAATGTCGTGCTATTTCGCATAAATTTGATTTAAAATATATATATTATATATATATAGAATGGAAGCAATAAAAAAATATAAAGGAGATAAAATAAAAGAATCTACACTAAAAATATATGTGAAGAACTTACATAAGTTAAGACTTCTTTTTGGTGAAAGTTCTTTCCAGTTTTTGAATGAGCCAGCGGATGTTTATGAGAAACTTAAAGACCTTCATTTTACTACGCAAAAGAATTATATAACTTCTGTAATTGTATATTTAAAAGCAATAGATGGTGATAAAAAAGTAATTATTAATTATCAAAAAAAGCTAAAAGAATATGCAGAGAGATATAATAAAGACCAAGAGTCTGGAATTGTATCAGAAAAGCAGAAGAATAATTTTACGAATAGCGAAGAAATCGGAAAAATGATAAGTAAGATTGAAGTTGAGATTAAGCCTCTCTTAAAAGCGACTGTACCATTATCACAAACGGAAAACGAACTATACCAAGCATATATGATGTTTAATATATATCATAAGCTCCCTTTGAGAAATGATATAGCGGGGATGGAATCAATAAAAGGTAGTGATTATAAAAATATAAAAGATAGTAATATTAATTATTTAGTAAATTCAAGAACTGATATGAAATTAATTTTGAATGATTATAAAACAAATAAAAAGTTTGGTCAGAAAATTGTAGAAGTTGAAGATGTCGCATTAAAACAATTATTAAGGAGATATATCAAAAGAAATGGATATGGTGTTATGTTTAAAAAGATGGATGGAGAAGCATATTCTAGAAATATGATATCGCATATTTTAATTAAATATAGTAACAAATATCTAGGTAAAAGTGTTTCTTCAACTATGTTAGCAAAAGCATATTTATCTGGTAAATATGGAGATAAAAAGGATGTTTATAAAGAGATGAAAAAAGATGCAAATATTCGGGGACACAGTATAAATACACAATTAAATATTTATGTAAAAAATGCTGAATAATTAATTTATAATATTAATTATAATGGGTTACGGTTCTTCAACTCAATCAAAACCAATGGGTGGTAAATTATCTGATAAACAGAAATCAGATTTGAAAAAACATATGGATAAATTAGATATGACTGCATCAGAAAAGAAGTCGCATAGAATGAAGATGATGGTTAGAATGCGACGCGGATTAAGCGTAAGTAAAGCACATAAGGAAATAATGGGTAAATAATTTGTTAACATTTTGTTAACAATTTTAACACTTTTTATACAAAAGATATCCTTTTTTGGATTTGTTTTTATTTTTTTTTTATAATTTACAAATAGATTATTTTATTACTTTATTTGTTAGTTTTTGTTAACATTTTGTTAAAGATATCTTATCAACAAAGATATCTTATTTTGAATTTGTTTTTTATTTTTATTTTTGTAAATAATTTTATTTATTTTTATTTTAATTATAATTAACAATTTATTAATTTAAATTAAGGATATCTTGTATTAATAGACAAGTTTTCTATGGTAATAGTTTTCTAGATTATTAAGAAGTAAATTTGAAATATTTGTGCTAGAATATCAACCTTCAACTAGGAGTGTGTCAACACTACCTACTATGCACATCAAACGCAACCCAAAGCAGCCACTACCCACTTGGACGTTGGAGAA
>Ga0181388_1000441_pt1 | contig 13971 bp, 20 predicted proteins | sample 11SPOviralmetaG_FD_130120 | JGI IMG/M metagenome (GOLD analysis project Ga0181388, IMG submission 130120) | Marine viral communities from the oligotrophic San Pedro Time Series (SPOT) site, San Pedro Channel, CA, USA - 11 SPOT_SRF_2010-05-17 | ecosystem: Environmental > Aquatic > Marine > Strait...
AGAGCTTTTTGAGTCTCCGCGTCCATGATTCCGTAGGCTTTCTCGATATCTTTAGCCATCTTCCCGTAGCCATCCTTGTCGAGTCGCTTAAAGACCTCTATGAGTCTGCCTGCGTTCTTCTGTCCGAAGATCTCGATCGCTGCAGTTAAAGCTCCCTGCTGATCTTCCGCTCCCGCGATGGCTTTTCCGATCGTCTCGAACTGCTCCTCCGGACGCATCTTTCTGAGCTTGTCTACGTTCAGACCTATACGCTCGAAGGCTCGCTGATAAGTAGTCAGACCCTCAGAGCCTTGGACGATCGCCTTCTGCATGATGACGATAGCCTTCTCCATGCTCTTGGCAGCACCTCCGGCGTCGATGAGTGCGCCTCGAAAGACTTGAAATTCTTCTGTAGCGAAGCCCGTGTTGTTCGCTATGTCTGAAAGCTCGGAGCCAAGAGCGATTGCGTTCTTAGATAGAAGAGCAAATGCGGCGGCGGCAGCTCCGAGTCCCATTTTCGCGAGCTTGTTGCTCGCGCTTAAAACTCCCTTGCCGAATTTACTTACTCCAGTTTTCGCTTTATCTAGACCCTTCTGAAAGCCTTTGGAGTCTAATCCTATCTTTGCTAGTAATGAGAAATTAGCCATCTTCTTTTAGTCTTTTAAGTTCGTTGGCTTTAGCCTGTTGAGTGATTGCGTTGCGCGCAGAATAGCCATCTGAGTTACGCTGCAGGATGCGCTGTAATAGCTGTAGAGCAGTCGAGAGCGGCGTGTCTAGTATCTCGCCTAAAGTCCAGCCGTAGTTGAATGCTATACCGTCTACGAGCGTCATGACGGAGACCGAGCTATCGACCTTGTCGGCTATATTGCCAGATCCGGAATTAGGGATCGATGGCATGTCGTTAAAAGCTGCGTTAAAGTAGCAGAGCAAATCCTGTCTGGCATCGTCATGCTCTCGAATGAGACTGCCTACCCTCTTGGCATATCGAGCCTTAAAAAATGGCTTATCGTTAGACAGCATCAAGGCGAAAGCCAGAAAGTCTTCGAGCCAAGGCTCTTCGCCCAGAGCAAGTCTGTTCTCTGTGAACTCTAAATTTAAGAGATCTCTGACTGCGATCTGCCGAAGTTTTAATCCGGCGATCTCTTGATCGACTCCGATGACAGCTTCCATCCGCAGCTTCTTCTCAAAAGCTGCGGCGTCCGCGATGCGCTTCTTAGCGGCATCATTAAAACTGACCGCCTTGAGTCGCATCTATTTTTAAGCGTTTATCTTAATGTAACCTGTGATCGAGAATCGACGATAGTCTGCTTGAGCCTCTGTGAGATCTACGCCTGTGACTACTACGTTGTATGATCCGTACTCCACAGTCTCTCCGATCGCGGGAGGAGCTGATGTTGCGCCCATTTGAACAGTTAGTGATGCCTCTTGACGCTGAGGAACGACAGTAGAGCCTAGTGGCTCTCCGTCTCCATCGTCTAGGTCTACTCGATTAGCGGGAGTCGTGAGCGAGAAGCTCTCTACGACCATGCTGTCAAATGATGCTGTTTCTATTCCGAAGAGTTGATCTCCATCTGGTGTTACTGCCATAATATATAAAAGTTGATTTTAGGTTGAAAGGTTCAAAAATGGATCTGCTGTCAATTTTAGAACTGAGACGCCTTGATCGTGAACTTGATCTCGAAGGTTAGAGTCGAGATCGCTAGATCTCCGTCTACCTCGAAGTCGCTTCCGGAAGGTCTCATATATTTGACTTCGTAGAAAGGTAGGATCGGATCCCCGTTGCCGTCTGTCGAAGTCCAGTTCGCTGCGTTCAGAAGCATAGCCTCGCGCACCTTCTCCCTGTAGGATCTGTGATTCGTCTGAGTCCCGCTTACTGCGGCGTCGCTCACGATCGAGATCGAGAGATTCAGATTGTATTGAGTATACTCTAAGACGTCTCCGGCGACGACCGTCGGAGGATCTTCTGCCGCGCCTATCTCTGCGCGTATAGATAGCCTAGGAGAGACGAACGTGTCTTGGTCGAGTGAGGCGTAGAAGCTCGACGCCGGAAGCCCTGTGGCAGTCTCTAGGAAGGTCTTAGCCGCATCCTCGAAGTTAGTCTCTAGATCTAGATATCCCATGTCTTATTTATCTCTGATATTCAGAAGCGCAGTCGAGCCTGCGAGTGACTCCTACCGAGTCGTCGTGAACGCTGACGACCTTGTAGTTCGTCGTGCCGTCCGTTAAGATCATCCCCTTGGAAGGAAGGATCGAGTAGTCTGCGCGAGCGATGTAGAACTTTGTGTCGATCATCTCCTCGCGACCGTCCTCGTAGATGTCGAAGCTCGACTCTGCGTCCTGTTTGTTAGCTGAGTATGTCTCTCCGTTTGAAGGCGATGAAGTCAGAGAGACATTGATCTGCGAGATCGCGAACTTGAGATTATCAGAAATTAAAGAAGTGAGGCTCATTTACTAATGCCTCGAATGTAAACACGAAAGAGCCTCCGGCTTTCGCGGGAGGCTCTAGAGTGTTTGATATAATGCGCTTAATTATTTTCGACGCATATGCTGTATCCGACGTTGCGCCGTGAAGCCTTTTTCAGAGTGAGCATCTCGTTGCCTCTGGTTACTCTTTCGAGGCATTTTTCTCTGCTAGATTCTAATGCTTTTGATGTTCTGACTCGACCGCTTCCTCCCATAAGCTCCCAATTACAGATGCCTCTTTTGATGCTGTAGAACATTTCAGAAGATACAATCCAGCTAAAATTTTCTAGCTTCATGATGGAGAAGTCATAAGTCCAGTTCTGACCATATTGAATGATCTCGACTCTAAGATTGTAGCTACTGACTGAGTTCATTAAGTCCTGCAGGTTGATGTCTTTGCATTCCTTTACAGAGAACTTTTCGAGGAGAATCTTCTTTGCTTCTTCCGGAGTCTTGATCGGAAGATCGGCGAGCCTTTTTACTGTTTTAACTTTGCAAGGTTGTTTTTTCATAGTCGTGTTTTTTAGTAGGTTTAATATGTGAAGTGTAAGATGCTTCGCCCTGTGGTAGATTTTTTATATTAGGCAGGACAATCGATGTTAGATGTCTGCTCTAGGTATCTCTCTGTGCGACCGATACGCTCATCGTCTTCGACATACCAATTATCTGTCTCGATGACTTTCGCTACAGCGATCTTCTGAGCTACTCTATAAGCAGAATCGTAGCTCTTAAATGAGTGACGAAGTTGAAGCCAAGAGTCGTATCCTTCTGCTTTCGCTACGATGTTAAATCGAGGACGTTCTTCTGTGCCTCCAAGATCAAGTTCTACAACTCGCGATTGATCTTCGATAAGAATTTCAGCTCCTACTTGAGCTAGTTCTGAGATTTTGATTTTCATTGTCGTGTTTTTTTTAGGTTATTCTCGGCGTTTCTCGCTTCGATATGACAGATAAAGTAGTATAAAATGCCCCCCGTCAATAGCATATTTCACCTTTTTTTCACTTTATTTTAGGCACAAAAAAGCCCCTCCCGTCTAGCAGGAGAGGCTGATAAGTGATAGCTATATCGACTACGCGCTTGCGATCTTCTCGCAGGCGTTAGTATTGATGATCGACTCGTCTACGCTGTTGAAGACGCGAAGGACATCGCTCTTGATTGGCTCATCGCGATACTGCTCTGCAGAGAAGACGCCGCCGTCTGCGCTGTAGGATAGTGTGCGACCGAAGCCTCCGTTGGCGAAGTCGCCTCCGGCTACTTGACCTACAAAGTAGGAATCGGTAGACCAGATCTTGGAGCGAGATGCTGTGGCTCCCTTGGCTGCGCTGTTGTAGCGAGTAGGAGTGATGATGATTTCATTAACACCTAGAGCGTCGAGGATGACTTGACGATTGCTGTATTGACCGTTGCCGTTGAAGATTCCACGGACGTCGTCTGTGTTGAGCATAGCGTTGAACAGAGAAGTCTCCATGATGAGCGCGATGCCATCATAGAAGCCGTTACCGTTAAGACGCTCTACAGCGTTCTGGATATCGGCAATAGGTTTAGCTGTCGCGCTAGTAGCCATAGTAGCTGTAGCGTCTGTGCTGTTGAAGCCTGCTGCTGCCATTAGGGAAGCTACACGAAGCTCGTGACCTACCATGATGTCGCGCTGTAGCTTCTTAGCGATAGCTGCTGCGGAATCAGAGATGCCGTCGTCGCTTGCTTGCGTTACGTCTTCGTCCGGAAGTAGACCTTCGAGAGCGTATTGCTTGCAAGAGTAGTCTTGCTGACCGTATGCGAAGTCGCGACGTGCGAAGGCAGAGCCTGCGGCGCGAACTTTGGAAGCGTTGAGATCGAACTGATCGTCGCCGAAAACAGGATACTGACCGCTCTTGGTCGCGACATCGCGAACAGGAAGGATCTTAGTTCCTACGAATTGGTTTTCGCCGATCTTGTTAAGAGCCTCGGAGAGAACTGGATTGAATGTGGCTGATGTATATAAGCTCATGAATCTATAGAATTAAAAATTAGTGATGAAGAGGAAGAACTTCGATGACGTCGCCATCTGCAGCTGCTGCCGTGAGAGTGATTCCGATCTTGTCACCGCTAGAACCAGATGCGCTTAACTTGCCGCCAGCATCGCCGTAGACGATGTCGCCGATAGCGAGAGCTTCTGATGCGATGGCGTAGTTAGAACCGCCGCCGTGAGTGAGTGAGATGGATGCTGCTTCGCCGGAGGCGACAGGAGCGACGGTAAAACCGACCTTTGGTTCGGATGCAGTTGCTGTCGATTTGACGACAACGCCTGCGGCATCGACTTTGACGAGGAGATAAGCGTCTAAGGCTTCTCCTGCTACGAAAGTGCGAGAGTTATTTTGAACAGTTGTAGCTGACATAATGTTAGTTATTTTGTTGGGTTAGATTTGAAAGAGTTCTGGACGATCTTTGCCGAGGCGAAGAGTCGCTGCGAACTCAGAGATTTTGTTTTCTTTTGCAAATTCTGAGATGATCTTGGAGCGATTAGCTTTGCTAGGCTCGTAGTCTTTATCGCCTACAGATGCTTGAACGAGATCAGAACCTTCGATGAGCTTTTCGAGAGTGGCGACCTTCGAGGATAGCTTGGATGCTTTAGCTTCCATCTTCTCTTGATCTTCGCCCATCTCTTTTTCCATCTCTTCGAGCTTAGAATTTAGTCCGGCGATCTCTTCGAGCTTCGATGCGATCTCCTTCTTTAATTCTTCGACCTCGTCTTCTTCGACGACTTCTTCCTCTTCGACTTCAGCTTCTTCGTCTTCGACGACTTCAGCATCTTCTTCGACGACTTCAGCATCTTCTTCGACGACCTCGTCTTCTTCGACTAGCTCTTCAGCAGCCTCTTCGACTTCAGCTTCTTCGTCGTCTTCGGCGAGAGGAGCAGAGCTTTCCTTGAGTTTAAATTGTAGCTCTTCTACGCGAGCCTCGGAGTCGGTTACACTAAGCGCGAGAGTTTCATTCTCCTGCTTTAGCTTTTCGTTGAGTTCAGTTAGTTCTGCTTTTGTCATCTTGTAATTAGGTTTGGTGTCAATTATAGAAAATAGTCCTCTCTGATTAGCAGCAGGAGAGTCTACGAAATCCGCGCTCGAAACTTCTTCGACGCGAATAGATGGATATTCAAACAGCGCATCCTCTGGAGGATTGTCTTCGTCGTATAGACGATCGCTGTCATTGTTAGGAAAACGTCCCATAGGAACATCTCCGTCCGGAGTTGCCCATGCGATGTCTGCCTCGAAAACGATGCTGAGTCCGAATCGTTCCGGCATCTTCTCAGCCATCTCGAATAGTCGATTATATTTGCGACTGTCGTCCTCTCGAAAAGAGTCGAAGGCTTGGAAGTCTCCTAGAAGCCGATCTCCTTCGATGCGAAAATTGTTGAACATGCCTATCTCGCGAGTGAGGCGATCCTCGAAGAGTGCGCCTCTGTGCGTGATATAGGCAGGTAGCTTAGTGTCTTCTAGCTCATCGATGATCGTCTCCAGAGACTTACCATCGACGTAGAGTCCGTGACCTAAAGCCGACCCTACTGATATGAGAGCGACCGAGCGCATAGTCCCGTCCTCGTTATTGACTTGAGTCTCCTTGTTAGACTCTACTCCGAATGCAAATTGTCTCGACATACTTTGAGCCGCTTTGTCAATTTTCTTGAGTTTCGAGATCGCCCATTTCACTCCGGACGAGCCTCCCCATGCGTCCCACATGAGACCGCCGCAGCCTTCAGAGTAGGGAACGTCCTTGCTCTTTTGATGCCGCTTGAAGGATGCCATGCGAGCGATAGTCTCTCGACTGATCTTCTCGCGCTTGGCTAATTGATTCGCTCGCGCCCATCCCACAGGAGTTCCGCATTTGTTGTCTGGATTCTCATCCTTATACTTTAAGGCTCGCTTCGCGTTATTCGTAGCTCCTTGAGGATAGTCGTTGTAAGTCTCTGCCATGATCTAGACTTCCGGCTCTGCGTCTGCGCTCGACACGACCTCTGAATAGTTGCCGCTCATCGATGTTGGGAATGGATTGATTAGCTCTCGCCATTCTAGACCTGCGCCTTCGGCGATCTCTTGAGCCTTCTTAATGTTCTGCGCCTTTCTCATAAGAACCTCCTCGGCAGTATAGCCGAAGGGAGCCGTGATGTCGTCTAGCGACATAGCTCCGGCTCTGAAGTATTCCATGTCTGCCTTAACCTGCGCCGCTCGATTGATCCATCTGAACGCCGGACGCTGCCAGCGAACCGCGAAAGGATTAGCCGCCGAGGATACATCGATCTTCTCACTAGCGATCTGCTGAGAGAGCCAGCGACGATAGAGGCGGCTCATGATGCGAATGAGATCAGACTGATAGCTCTCGACTGTCTGCTGATATTGGAGGACGACGCCTTGAGATGCAGAGAACGAGCTGCCGCCGATCTCCATAAGTAAGAACTCTAGAGGAATGCCGACCGCGCTTCCGACCTTGCGAAGTAGATAGGAGACCCATTCGATGCCGTCTACGTTCGGACGTCCGTTCGCGCCGATGACGCTGATGTCTTCTCCCGGCTCTAAGTAGTGGAAGCGTCCCGGCTGGAACTCTTCGAGATTGCCTAGAGCATCCTGCTCGCTTCCGTCTAGTCGATTCTGCAGCTCGAACTCGTAGGAGTTCTCGCGCTTAACTGCGACCGCCAGAGATGCGCTGACTTTAGCCGCCATCATCTCGACGCGATCATATTCGTCGCAGTCCTGTAAAGTGTTAATGACCGACGATAGCTCTGGAATGCCTCTGTATTGGCTAGGACGGACGCGACGTAGGAAAGGGATAAAGTCCCTAGCCGGTATGATCTGCGTGTCTCTGAGAGTGCCTGCGACGCGATTACCGACGGCGTAGGCGACAGGCTTGCCCATCTTGTCGATCTCTACGCCGTTCTGAAATTCTGATTCTTCGTTCGATGTGAAGGCTCCGCTAGGGTTGCCGATCCGAGATCCGTCTACGAATTGAACTTGATCCTTGCCGACGATCAGACCGCAGTCGCCATAGAAGAGGAGCGAGTCGATCATCTGTTGCTGCATCTCGCGCATGTCCATCATGCACGTTACTTCCGGAGACTCTGCGAACCTGTTCCAGCATTCTAGAATATGAGCATCCGTGTCGTCGTTGCCGGTAGATGGCTGCGGGATTAGTCCCCTGCCTACGATGTCTGCCTTACGCAGTCTCGACAGCGAGGCGACGACAGGGTTATTCCTGCGGAACTCTAGGCACGTAGAGATCATGCGATCTCTGTCGTATTCGTTCAGCTCGATCTCTTCGGATCTCACCGGAAGGTTTCCGCGCTTTGCTCTGTATCGAGTGTTGCGAACTGCGTCGTAGCCTTGAAAGGCTCTGACAAATTGCTTAAAGGCGAAGGAGACTCTGCTCGGTTTTTTCGTTTTTTTATCCATTAAAATTCTGCAGCGTGATTCGATTGCGCCCTCGACCTCCGAGAGTCTTGTCCTTCAGAGCGATGAGCCGGTCTAGCTTCTCGACCTGTGTAATCAGACTGCCGACGTCTGCTAGGGAGAATGTCTGGTCTCCGATGCTGTAGGAAGTGACTCCCTCCTCTGCGAGTTTTAAGATCGCAGTCAAGAGCTTGTCTCGTATCGCGATCAGTTGAGCTGTAGTAGTAGTAGACGCCATCGTCTAAGGCTCCTATGTCAATATACGAAAAAGCCTCCCTGCTTTCGCGGAGAGGCTTTGGAGTGTGGAGTCTGAGGCTCTAGACTCTTTGCAGGTCTCTGAGCTTCACTTCAAAAAAGCCGTGACCGCCGGAGCGATCCCAGCATTTGTAGAATGTCTCTCCGGTAGTAAGGTTCTTCATCAGCATAGCCTTTACGGTTTCTCCCGCTTCGATGGTTCCGGATGGAAGAGTGATTGAGTTGAGTAGTTTGTAGTTCATGGTCGTGTTTTATTTTTTAGGTGATGCCTCGCCTCCGAAGAGGCTGAGGCTTGTTGGTTAAAAGTCTGCTATCCGATGTTCGCGATGAGTTTGACGATTGCTTCGTGAGGACATTCTGATTGGAAGGACATCGTGTGATTATAGAAGTCGTCATCCAGCACAGTCCACTTCTTTTCTTTCAAGAATTTGAAAGCTGTATGAGATACGCCGTCGTTCGTATAAGTGAGAGACTCTGCATCGTAGTCGCTTCCGTCATTAGTAGGATCGAGCTTGTGAGTGATAGTCATGTCTAGATCATACTCTTCGCAGACAAGACGAGTGTCGTTGGCTTTGAAGTCTACGCTCTCGCCAGACCAGTTTGATTTAAGTGTTGAGTAGTTTTTGAGTTTCATAGTCGTGTGTTTTTTTAGGTTATTCGAGGCGTGAATCGCTCCGATATGAAAGATAAAGTAGGATGAATTTGATCGAGTCAATACCTTATTCACTTATTTTTCACTATACTTTAGAGACGCTTACCTCCGGAAGTTTGTGGCTGTTTCTTTGCACGTCGGCATCGATCGTGTAATGCTCGGCATACTTGTTGAGGAAAGCGTCGAGCCAATCGGCATTGTCTGCGTAGCGGATGAACTTGACCTTTACGTCGCCGGTCTTCGCGACCATCTTGAAGGTATACTTGAAATCGCAGAAGCTCTTCTCGTGTTTGTTGTAGACGCGAGTAGTGAAACTAGCCTTCTTCTTTTCGAGCTTCGCTAGGCTCTTCGCTAGGCTGTCCGCTACGATCTTGCGACCTCTTACCAGAGCGTCTGCACAGTCTACGTTTTGAAACGTCTCCTCGACCACGTAGATCCCCTCGATGCGATGTCTGCGATTAGCAGTCATCCAGTCTTCGATCTTGCCGTTCTTTACGGCGAAGATGTGTCCGCTTGTAAGAACCGCGACCGTGTTATTTTTGAGGAACTTCCGTGCGCCCTTCATGAACTGGCAAACTGTTTTGCCATTGTAAGAATCTAGCCCGCTCTTGTTGAACTTGAAAAACTTTCTGTAGACAGAATCGTAGGTTCCTCTTCTGCATCCTTGATTCAGTTTGCGACCTGCGTCTGCCATAACAGCTTGAGCGTCCTCGAACTTGATGCCCGCGATGACGGCGAGAGTTACTACTGTGCATGCGTTGTCGTCGTTTTTGAAGGCTTCGCTTTTTTTGATAGTGTCGTGATTCATGAGTCGTGTTTTTAGGTTTTTTCTAGGCGTTAATCGCTTCGATATGAAAGATAGAAAACTACTAAGATCGTCGAGTCAATACCTTATTCACTTATTTTTCACTTATATTTAGGCACGAAAAAGCCTCGCCCAGACACGACTCCGGACGAGGCTCAACCTATTTTATTTATTACACGTATGACACAAAGTGTTAGAGTTCAAAGATGCCGACATGATTGTCGAAAGAGTTGTCGCAGAAGATCGCATCTTCGAGCCTGTTCTGGAATGACTTGTTCTTCGCATTGAAGACCTCGAAGTCTCTCGATACTGCGAACCGACGAGACTCGCTGCGGAGATAGCGGACGATGTCCTCGATGCGTCTGACAGTCGCGACGTAGACATGATCTGAGTAGTGAATAGAGACGTTAGCGTAAGTAGTGTTTTTCATAGTAGTGTTTTTTTTAGGTGATTAAAAATTAGAGTGTAGGATGCTCTGCCCCGTGAGAGTGATTAGATCTCTTTACTGAGATCTGCGAGTAAACCCATCTTGAAGTTTTTGAGAAACTCAAGACTTGCACCGATCGTGTGATCGGTTTCTCCGTCCCTGTAGTGAGAGCGAAGAGAGGAGGCGATGACCGGAGAGACGAAGCCGATGCGCTCGATGATTTCATCGACCTGCTTGAACTTTAGGAAGGTCTCTTCCGTTACGGCGACGGATGCTTCTGGACGGTAGCCGCCGAAGTTTGTTACTGCGAAGGAGGATTGTGTAGTGTTATTCATGATCGTGTTTTTTTTAGGTGATGCCTCGCCTCCGAAGAGGCTGAGGCTTGTTGGTTAAAAGGTTAGCTTGCGACTCTGATCGCTTGAGTGATGTTGTCGCACCAGACTCCTGCGAAGTAGTCTGTCATGATGTCATCTTGGTCGTTTACTCTTTTGACTCGGATGCAAGTGACTTGATCGGAGTTGCCTCCGTTCTTCATGAACTCTACAACGTGAGTTGAGTTTTCGCGACGAGCGACGAAGAGTTGAGATCTTAGCTCTTCATCGTTAGTAACTTTGAAGCCTACTTTTTCGAGTTTTTTGATTGCGTTTGAGATTTTCATTTTCGTGTTTTTTAGGTTTTTTCTAGGCGTTAATCGCTTCGATAGAACAGAGTAAGTAGGACAAATTTGAGCGAGTCAATAGTATATTCACTTTTTTTTCACTTTTTTTTATACCTACCAAAAGCCTGTAGAACTGCGGCTTCGCGTCGATGCGTCGCGCTTTCTGGGAGGACGCTCGTCAAACATTGTCGGCATATCTCCTCGATCGATTCGAGCTATGCCGATGAACTTGGATAGAGCGCGAGCGAGGATCTCGCAGTCCCATAAGTGATCTCCCTTGCTGCGCTTCAACTTCTTCACGACTTTAATGTGACCGCTTCGATCTGTCTCCTTCGTCCAGTAAGTCGCGAAGAGCTGATCGTAGTAGACCTTCGGAGTGTCCGTGAAAGTGTGGAAGCCGGAGAGCTGCCGAGAGCGCAGCCGAGAAAGCTCCTCCTCGTAGATGCTCTTGTTCACGTGAAGGTATCGAATCTTAGATCGACCGCCTCGACCTTTCGTGTCTCCGGTAAATGGATCCTTCATCTGCAGTCGATAGGGTTGCTCGCCTTGCAGGTTCTTCCAGCCGCGAGATCCGAACCATTTAGAGCGACGCCGGAAGACCTCCTCGTAGATCTCGGAAGTTCTATCTCCGGCGCAGTCGATGATGGCTGCGTGAGCTTTGTGCTGATCGTAGATAAGATCTAACTCGGAGAACGAAGCGACTTGACCGCAGTCGATGAGATAGCTCGTTCCGTCTCGATCGAAGCCTCGAACGACGAACCAGAAAGAGTCTGTCTGCGTATCGACTCCCATGACTCGATACTCGCCTCGAAGGTCGCCGCGCTCGTAGTCGAGTTCGAGTTCGTTCGCATCTGCCTGCTCTTGGTTCGCCCAATCATCTTTCCACGGCTCTGCCAAGTTACCTTGCACGAACTTGCGGAGACCGTGCATCGATGAGCTTACCTGTAGCCAGTTAATGATGAGCGCGGAGAAAGTCATCGCCGGAGCGTATAGAGAGTTAAGATGATAGCTGCGATGATTTGCCGGAGCGTTCGGATTCTGGGATCTCCACTCTCCGTTCTTAATCATCGTAGGCTTATGAGCGTCGAGGATCTTCTGGTCGCAGCGCGGACATACATACGCCGCCGTCGATGCTACGAGATCGAAGTCGTATCCTCCGTCCTCGAACTTAGCCTCCTCGTCGAACGTGATCGAGTAACGGCTATTGCCGTCCTTATCTTTCTGCCTCCACTCGAACTGAATGAACTCCTCGCAATGAGGACATGGCATAAAGTATCTGCGCTGATCGCCGTAGAGATACTCTTCCCAGATCCCTCCTGTCTCTTCTTTTGGAGTGCTGGTCTGAATGATCTTATATTCTCGCCGTCCCTTAATACGTTCGAGCGCAGCGAGGCGAATGTCCGGATCGATCTCGTCGATCTCGTCCAGAACTAGATAAGCGACCGGAGCCGACTTCACGTTATTCTCGGAGCCTGCTCCGGCGAAGGTTAGAGTGCATGACAGGAACTCCTGCCGCATGTTCGTGATCTTGTCGCTATCGACTCTGCCTGTGGCTGCGCTCAGAGGACATTGATCCTTGAGAGGCTTACAGTCGTCGATGAACGGAAGCCATCGACCCTTCGAGAAGTTGCGAGCGTTCTCTGCGCTCGGCATGATCCAGAGCGTGTCCTTCGGAAACTCGCTGAGAAGATATCCGATGCCGGCATACATTGTCGTCGTCTTGCTCGACTGCGATCCCCAGCAGAGAGTGATCTTGCTGATCGTAGGATCGATCAGATCATTTAGAGGATGCTGCGCGTAGGGAAAGACCTTGAGAGATCCGGGAAGTTCCGAGACGTTATCTCTTAGAACGCAGTTGTCGAACGCCCATTCCACAGGAGACTTCAGACGCCGAGGAGAGAATAGTTTTCCTAGCTCATTATTTAACAGAGAAGCCATTTTTCGTCGCGAATTTTTTTGCATAAGCCTCTAGATCCTTAGCCGCCGCAGTCGCGAAGGCTTTTGTCTGACCGTTAAAAGCGGCGGCGAAGGCTCGAATGCCGCCGGCTCTTGGATTGAGCGCAGACTGTGACCGACTCTTTACGAGGATTGCTGCCGTGTGCGTATCCTTGTAGATCTTACCGGACAAGACGTTTCCGTGACCGGCTCCGATCTTTGCCTTCATCGCAGCTCCTAGTCCGCGAGTAGACTTGATAGGGATCCTCAGCTTCTTCATGATCTCTAGAAAGCTCTTCTGCGATGCTGCGATCCTTGTCTTCTTATCTTTGATGATCTTAGCCTGCAACCTCCGAAGCTCGCCCAGAGCCTTATTGACTCTGCCCTTGAACTTAGCCGTCAGAGTCCGACCGGAAGGGTTCTTCGCGCTGATTGCGTTGAGCGCGTAGTCGCTCCGGATCCTAATCCATCTGCCTGCGCCTGTGCCTCTTGGCTTAAAGATCAGAGACCCGTCTCTGGCTTTGCGTATCTTGTCTCCGGCAGAAGAGACGAAGCGAGTAGAGAGAGACTTCTTTACTGCTGCCGTGATGATTGCAGGCTTAGACTTCCCTGTCTTTCGAGCGGCTCCTTCTAGGATAGATCCGGTAGTGGCTTTTAGCACATCCTCGAAACTAGCTCCTGTCTTCTTCTTCAAGGTTTTCAACATGCCGTCGAAGCCTTTGGAGTTGAGTGACATCTTGTTCATATGTAAATAAGTTTCTCGGCAGGTGGATAATACGGTAAACACGACTAAACCGACTGGCGTCTTAATAGCTCAGTCTACCTGCCGAGAAACAATTTTTCTATTTCACTAAAGACCCTTTCGTCAAGTCCGTTGCGAACTGCAAGCTCTGCGATGTTGGGGTTAGCAGGATTAGCTTGCGCCGCGACTTGTCGAGGCAGAGCGTCTAGCAAGCGTCTTAGGGGAGTTAAAAGTTTGATGAGAGCCTCGGTCGCCTCCGACTCTGGGATTAAGTTGTCGCGCTTCTGAGCCAGCTCTAGCTCTCTGATCTGTCCCATAGCATTCTCTCGACGCTCCTGCGCGGCTATGAGCTTTGCCTTGAGATCTGCGATGTCTGCCGCCGTGTATTCTCGACCGGAGACCGCGATGCGTCCGGCTCCCTGCTCTTGAGACATTGCTCGATCGGCAGCCCAGAGTTTCCATGCTTCGAGATCCTTAGTCTGAGGACAGTTGTCAGACTCGCGCCTCCACTTCGAGAGCGTCGGCTGCGTGACGCCGAGAGCCTCGGCGATCTGCTTCCACGTTTTCATTTTTGGAGTCTTCATGTTCTTCAATTAGCTGTGGATCTAAAAACTCGTAAAAACGCACAGTCTTCCATCATC
>Ga0181388_1000442_pt1 | contig 13968 bp, 9 predicted proteins | sample 11SPOviralmetaG_FD_130120 | JGI IMG/M metagenome (GOLD analysis project Ga0181388, IMG submission 130120) | Marine viral communities from the oligotrophic San Pedro Time Series (SPOT) site, San Pedro Channel, CA, USA - 11 SPOT_SRF_2010-05-17 | ecosystem: Environmental > Aquatic > Marine > Strait...
ACTGCATTATTTGCAGGTGTTGGTGTGTTCGCTGTTCCACCCATTCCTGAGTGAGACGAACAATAATAATAAAGTGTTGGTGCATCTGATGCCACAACTATAGTCACTTGTGTTGAAGAATTTACAGTCACACCAGTAGTGTAAGCATTTGAATTACCACTATCTGTAGAAAATCTAAATGGGTGTGCTGAGGGGTGATTAAATATGTAAGTATTACCCTCGTATAAATCTAAAGTGTCTTGTTGAACTCCATCTATAAAATATTTATTAGAACCACCAACCGAAGAAACTGTGACTGTTTTTACTAAAGTAGATGGATTGTAATATTTATTAAAACCATAAACTTCTGCTGAAGAAGCATTTGCGTATTCTAAAGCGTTTCCTGCTGAATTTACAACTAAAGCCTGTCCTGCTGTACCAATACTTGCAGGTGTATTTGTTAAATCATTAATTGATATGTTAGCTAATTGGAATGTACCATAAGCCACAATCATTAAAATATCGTTTGCTGAAGCACCTGTACCTAATACAACGCTAGTACCTGAAGTTGCAGTAAAATCTGCATTTGCAAGTTTAACTCCGTTTAAATATACATCTATAAACCCTGCGTCATACGCCAAAGTTTTTGAATTTGTATCTGAACCAGTAAATGTTGTTTGGTTTGCTGTTGCAGTATATTCAAACCTGTTGCTTGTTCCGTTAACTGTAGAACCTGCCGCCGCCCAACCTGACGATTTGTATACTTTTAATTCGTTTGCACTTGTATCAAAATATAAATCACCTAAAGTTAGTGAGCTTGTGGGTGCTGAACTTGAAATTCTGTATACGTCAGCAAAATTATTTACTGCCGCTAAGTTTGTAGCTACAGTATTAATATTTGTAATACCACCTGCTACTGCTGTAATATTAGAATTTGCTCCTGCTACTGTGTTAATGTTTGTATTGTTTCCTGCAACAGTATTGATGTTGCTAGAATTAGAATTTACAGTTGATATTGCTGAAGACAAACCTGCAACTGTATTAATATTTGAACTGTTAGAATTTACAGCATTAATATTAGTCGCATTACTGTTTACTGCTGATACTGCTGAACTTATACCTGCTACTGAAGTAACATTTGCGTGAATACCTGCTACTGTAGTTACGTTAGCTGATATACCTGCTACTGTATTTACATTGGCAATGCCAGTACCTACTGTATTAACATTAGCTATGTTTGTAGCAACTGTATCTATTTCAGATGTAGTTTCATTTAAATCATCAGCTACAGTCTCAACTTCTGAAACTGCTTCTGCTAAATCATTAGCTACTGCTATAACCTTTGTAATATCTGTTGCTACTGTGTTTACTGAAGCAATGTTAGTCGCTACTGTATTAATGTTTGTAGCGTTAGAATTGGTTGTAGTAATAGCTGACATGTTACTATTAACAGTATTAATCGCTGATATATTGCTATTAACATTGTTAAGAGTAGTCTTATCTGACGCTGATAACCACGTGTTTTCTAAATAATTCTTAGTTGCCGCATGTTGTGCCGCCGTAGGGTCTGCCACATTTGTAAGTCTTTTGTTTTGTGCGTCCCATTGAAAATCTGTACTTGATACTTTAATAACATCATTAGCATCATCAATGGCTTCTTGACCCATAAAGAACGCTTGGTCTGAATCTGTATCTAAATCATTCTCTGTAAGTACAGAACCAGAAGCATAATCTACTAATTTAGTACCTTGTGAGGTTCTACGTCTAATCTCAATAGCTACTGCATTTGCAGGAGCAGTGTTAAATGTAAGTGTTGTTCCTGCGGCATTTAATGTAAAAGCTGTTGAAGCTACACCTGCTAGGGTAATTGCCAAGTCTGCTGTACTTCTATAACTAAAAGGTATAGAATACGCTGTTGTACTGCCGTTACCAGTGTATCTTACAAAACTGTTTGCCATTTAATTCCTTAATTTAATTTGTTTTATCTAAAAGGGGTACTTTATTGTAATTGTGTTAAAACTTGAGATTGTTGCTTTCCATAAGTCTCTTTGTACCCATTAATTGTAGAAACTTTGCCATTATCAGCTTCAAAGAACGCATATTGCATTATGTATTCTCTTGATGCTCTTTCATATTCTCTTATTATTTCTAACAAATATTTATCACCTTGATATTTACCTGCATAAATTCTGTTGTCTCTTAAATATCCTTTAGTATTATATGCTGATTTTGGATTATCTAATTCATATATAATACGTTCATTTAAGGTTCTACCACCTAATAACACTTGAGATTTTACTTGGTTCATAGCCTCATATAAAGTTGTACCTTCTCTTAATTCTATTGCATTTGCTAAAACTTTGTTAGATTTCATTTTGACAACATTATATTGTTTTAAATTAATATCTAATTTTGTTCCTACATCTACTTTAAATCTAGGTCTTTCCCATAAAATGTTTGAAGTTTGTAATATTTCTTTTGCTCTATCTGTAAGTATATTTTTACCATTTCTATCAGTAATATTAGCACTCCAATGACTTGTTACTGGAAATATATCTTGCCAGTTACCAAGTAATAAACCTTGTGGTTTAGGATATGTATTACCTAAAGCATCTCTTCTAGGTGATAAAGCATCACCATAATTTAATAATGGAAATTGTCCATCAAGATATTCTTCATTTACAATTTTTGCTAAAGCATACGGTGATGATTGTGATAAATGGTCAACCATAGTTATTAATTCTTTTTCTGAATCTGCAAACACTTTGTTAGACCATCTCCAACCTGTAGCGGCAGGAAATAATTTACTAGCACTTCTACTTAAATATCTATCTATTTTAGAAACATTAGCCGCACCTTCTTCATTAGTTGCTTCTGTATCACTAAATATTGCCATCATCTCAAAGAAATCTTGTGTCATTAAATTACTTGCAAATATGTTAGACCACAATGAAAATGATGAACTAGCCAAGTGTGTAAAGAACTCTGTCATTTTATTTTGTTCTATACTATGTGCAGGGTCGTCCCATAGATTACCTAAATCTTCTACTGAATCTTTTATTGCCGCAGTTACCATAAAAGGAATTGACAATGGAAAGAACCTAGACATAGACACATATTGGTCAACACCATTTTCATCTTGATATTTGTATGAAAATCTGTGTTTTCTATCTTTAGTTTTATATCCTGTAATTTTATCATTCATAGCATACATAGTTGCCATACCATAAACTGTCATACCTAAATAACTTAGAGCTTCTGCTTTTTGTCTAACAACAGGGTCAGATGCTTTACGCATAGCAGAGTATTCCATGTTTAATTTATTAAGTAATGGTGTCATCTGCCAACCATACTTAAATAAACTAACAGGTGTTTTAACAAAGTGTAAACCTGTTAATACTCTTATTAATGGATATTTGTTTGTTAATTTTAATAACAAGTCACCAAAGTTATTAGAACTTTGTTTTTGATTTGGATAAAATTGATTAGGGTCTAATGCTTCATTCTTTAGATTTTGTGTAAATGAACTAATCCTTGCTATATATGTAGGGTCATTAGCTACAGATTTTGTTAAATCATCTAATGATTGTGTTTCAATTTTATTAAATGTTTTTGTTTGTCTAAAATTACCAAATTCATCTTCATATTGAAAATATAACTCAGACCATTTTTTTTCAAAAGGTGTTTGTTGCACTTTTTGTCCTTCAAGATTCATTAAGTTTTTATCTAATGTAGCTACTTTTTTTGTGTTTATCTTGTCTTGTGCTTTTTCAAATCTTATGTTTTCTTTTAAACTTCTAATTTTTTCTTCTAATTTTATTGTTTGTGTTTTGTTAATTTTTTTGCTTTTCCATAATTCAGGATAAAATGTTCTCATTCTTTGATTAACATTAGCTACTCGTTGTGCTCTATTAAATATGTTTTTTGTGAATGAGTCACCTGCTTGTAAACCTCTAAGTGATAGAAAAGATAATTTACCAATAGGTGAACCTACAAACGCTAATGCTCTTTTTAATACATTGTTAGATTCTCTTAATTGTGTAAAATAAGTTTCCATGTTTCTTTGTTGTCTACCATCAAATCTATGTTCTAATGTATCACCGATTGCTCTATTAGCTTTCCATGCAAGTTGTGCTTTTTTAAATGCTATTTGAAAGAATCTAGTTTGACCAACCATTAAGTCATTAGCCATTCTAATTTTATTTAATCCTAATTTACCTTCACCTCTAGCAAAACTTAAAAGACCACTATAATAATTTTCTACAATATTAGCTTGAAATCTAGCAATAGTAGACAATACGTTTATTTCGTGTGTTGTAGGGTCAAACAATAAGTTACCAGTTACATATTCATTCAATGCTTCTGATAATGTAACTCTTGTATCTTTTTTTGTTCTGTTATATTTTCTAACAAATTTTCTTAATAATTCATCATTACTAGATAATTCTGCAAATTGATTAATAGCTTTAACTTGGTCTTCTGGTGTCATTTTTTCAATACGTGACAACAAGTTAGGCATTTCTTTTGTAATAGCAATGTCTGCGTCCATACGTAATTTATCTGCATCTGTTACTTCTACTATAAGTTTTTGGGAATTTAAAGCGTCAGATACGCCTTCTACTGATTTGATGTGATTTTGTAATAATAATTGTTTTTCTTTTAATGCTTCAAATAATTTTTGAGCTATTGCAAATTTTTCTTTAGGGTCTACTGCTTCTTCACCTATCTTTCTAATTTCAGAAATTTCTTTTGCTTTATTAACTAAGTTGTATCTACCTGCTAATATACTAGATGCTAAGTCAGGAGCAACTCTAACTACTAAACCTAATTCTTCTGCTAATTTTTTTGCATTTTTAGGGTCTAGTAATTTTAAAGATTTTTCTTTTATGTTTTGTAAAAGACCAACTCTTTCATTTGTTCGTATAGAACCTTTTTCTTTTAATCTTTTAATAGTAGCATTAATTTCTTTTATAACAATATTGTGGTCTTCTTTAGAACTAATTTTGTTTAAATTAATAATAGGTGTTTTTCTTTTTACTTCTTTAACTTTTTTTTCAATAACTTCTACTTCACTTTTTCTTACTTTAGTTATTTTAGGTTCTTTAACTTTAATGTCTGGTTTCTTTTTAGTAACTTTACCATCTTTACCTGACCAAGTAGTTTCTGTGCTCTTACCACCAAATCCTGCATCTTTATCTAAATCACCTTTAAATCCATTACCTTTATCATAAAATTTTCCTGCTTTACCTTTAGAAGTCCAATAACCCATAGTACCACCTATAGTACCTTGAGCTACACCACCAATAGTACCTGCTAATAATGTTCTTGTTAAATTGTAATCAGACATTAAATTAGAATCTATTTCAGCAGTTTGTCTTGCCATGTCAGCAGATGCTCCTATAGCCGCACCATAGATTGCTTCTTTTTTAGCAACATCTATAGCCGCCGCTTTAGCCGCTTGTTTTTGAAATTCTTTTTTTGCTAATCCTTTTAATGGAACTTTAGCCGCTTCTCTAACAATGGTACTACCTGTACCAAAAGTAAATAAGTTAAGAGGGTCAGACACTAAGGCAGGTACAAAATCTTTAGCCCATTTTGCAAAACCAATAGTTTCACTTCCAAACCAAGGTAAGTCTGCGTATACTTGAGTTATTTCAGCCCAGTCACCTTTGTAAGTATCATCTTTTGCTAAAACATTTCCTACATCATAAGCAATACCTGCTGTGTTATATTCACTCCATATTCTATCTTGATAAAACTTTTCTATTAATTCTTGTTTAGTAAAATCTTTTATATTCTTACCACCTGTAATAGTGTTGTTTTTATCAGTTATACCACCTGAATAGTATCGTCTAAGTACAGTTTCAAATTTGTCAGATTGTAATTTTTCAAGAGCTAACGCTTGTTTTTCAACACGTTTCATATTATCGTATTGATTTTTTTCTATTTTTTTTCTTCTGTTCTTGTGTAAGTGTTTGTACTTATCATTATCGTTAGATGATAAGGTACTAGATTGGTAAGAATCAAATACGCCCATAATTTATTTACTTTATATATTTATTGACAAATTCATCTAGTTGTTCCGTAGAAATTCCAAATGATTGTGCCATGTTAGTTTTAACTTCATCATTATTTGCAATGTAGAAATCATAAAAACCTTTAGTTATAGGTTGTCCTGCCATTGTATTAATGCCCTCTATAAAAGCATTTGTCTGTGCTTCTACACTGTCTTGGTCTGTAAAGAATTTAAAGTTTTTTGTAATTTCTGGTAAATCTACATTAGTAGTAAAATTATTAATATTATCTATTACAGCATTTGCTTGTTCTGAAAAATCTACATTCTGTAATCCAAGACCTTCCATTATATCCATAACTACATTCATTCTTTCATCAATGTTAGGAGTGTTAGGGTCATCACCAAATAAACCAAATCCTGCTGTTGCCATTAAATTAGAAAAGAATGGTGATTCTAATATTTTTTGTGAAACTGGAATTAAATCTGTTTCAGATTCTTTAACTAATTCAGATAACAATTCTGTTTCTTTTGATAAACTTGTAACTTCTTTACTAATGACATCAGTATAGTATTCTTGAGCATAACTATCTAAATCAGCAGACGTGGTTAAACCTGATTGTTCTATCCTAGCCGCCATAGTTTCACCCCAAGTTTTGTTGTCATATTTTTTAATTATAGATTCATACTGGTCAGTTAAATATTTTTTAGAATCTTCTACCCATTGCATTTGCACCTCAGCAGGTTGAGAAGAATTTGGTTTAGGATTTTCTCTATTCCATGCTAACCAATCTGTTGATAATTCATTTTCAATAGTGTCTACCATAAAATCAAATTTCCTATTATCATCAAATTTAGATAGAGTAGGAATACTATCAGATAATATTTTAGCTATTTTGTTTACTGTTCCTGTATATTCATTGTCTTGCAATGGACTTGTAAACCCTGAGTTAGCTCTTAATTCAGCACTAGCTAAAGATTTAAAAGAAGATAATATAGTTGTTTTTGATGCGTTGTTTTTAGCTAAATCTGTAAGTAATAAATCTACATTATTATTATAAACTCCTAAATGTATATCTCTATCTATACTTGCTAATGCACCTTTATCTTCTAACATGTTATCACTAGCAGTCATAATACTGTTAATAGTAATTGCCATAGTAGGATAATCTTTAATAAATTCTGATTTAAAATTATTAAATTCTTCTGAACTGTTATCCATACTAAACAAAGTAGATAATCTATCTTTTTTATCAGTTTCTATTTTTCTTTGATTAATTGTGTATTCTTGATTTTCTAAAGCTCTAGCTTTATTTTCATAAGTTTCTATTAATGCTTTAACTTCAGGTTTGTTACTTAATAAGAATTTTTGTAATTTATTACCTTTAGCATCAAGTCCTCTATCTGCATTTAAAATTTCAAATGCTCTAAGTAATTCTTTGCTTGTCTTTGCACCTTTAACAATATTTTCTACATCAGTCATAGCGGCTTTATTAATATCATCATTACTGTGCATAATAAATTTACCACCTTCACTGTTAGGTAATTCGTATTGTGTACTTTTTAAAGTTTGAAAATATGTTGTTCCTATTTCATCTGTAGGAATATCATTTGTAATAGCAATCAAATCTAATATTTTAGTTTCATAATTAAATTTAGCTCTTGTTTCTGCATCAGCAGACATTAATTTAGATTTAAAAGGTGTAAAAGAAGAAGCAAATCCTAATGTAAATGAATCATCTTTTCCATCAAAATTCATAGATTCCATGTATGGTTTTAAAAAGACATCTAAATTACTTGTTTTAAAATCATAATTAGTAAGCATATCTTCTTGAATTTTTAATTTTTGTTTAGATGCTTCTACTCTTCCTAAATGATATTGAACTGTTTTATCTACATATTTACCTGCTAATTCAGGGTGTTGACCTGTATTAATTTCTTCTAAAATAGTTTTGCTATCTTTACCTTGTGCATACAAAGTATTAACTTTGTTAGCGGCTTCATCTTTTGATTTATCTATTTTGTAATTTTGGATTTTTTCTAAGGTAGGAAGTGTACTTTTTTGTAAAGTATCTATAAGTTGAGTAGCGTCTGATACGTTAGAGGAAGCTACATATCCTTTGTTGAACGCATCAAAGTATTTATTTTGTCTTTGTTTTGTATAAGCCATTATGGTGCTACTATCTCTCCTGTATCTGGTTCTGTGTTTGCTTTATCTTTGTAATAGCCTTCAGCACTTAGTGTTGCAATTTCTAATGCAAGACCTGTTCTACTAGGCATTGTTACTGGTTTAATACTGTTATAAGTTTTAGAAAGATTGGCATACGCTGAAGTTTCATCACCTCGCAATGCTGTCATGTCCTGTCTGTAACCTGCAAGTATGTCTGCATAAGAAGAATCAAATTTACCACTTATGCTTTGTAATATTCTAGTAGCATTACCAAATCCTAAATTTAATCCTGATGCTTGTTCAGCTTTCTTTTCTTGAGAATTTTTAAATAACTCTTTAGATTTTTCCATGTCAGCTTCATTTTTTTCATTATCAATCTTAGCAATGTTGGCTAAATAATTTGCATCAGCATTTTTTCTTGTTTCATTGTTTGCATTTATTTTGCCTTTAGCAACTGCTTTTTTACTTTGATGAGAATATATCGCTGTTCCTACTTTTAATGCTGTAACTACATCACACATTTTTTTGTTTATTTAACTCCTTCATCATTAATAAAAATGGCAATTTGCCATGACCGTATTTTTCTATTTTTTCTTTTGGTTCAAATCCTAAAAATTGTAACCATTTTAAAGTCTTCCAGTTTCTTGAATCTACAAAATTGTAAATGTATTCAAATCCTTGACTCATTTCATCAACCCAACGAGGACACTCTTTTAAAAATTGTCTTGTATGTTTGTATAAGTCATTACTAGACAACAACCATACTACTCCATATTCAGGTAATTGACTTGGACAACAACCAAACATGCCTATTACACCTTCATCTTTTGTGCCTATAATAGAATATATCTTTCCTTTTTCATAAGTAAAAGGTTCTACTAAAGCCTTTAAAGGACTGGCATTGTTAGATGCTAGTATTTCAGCTCTGTCTTCTGCTTTCATTTTAGGAGCTAACTCCAACGCATCTGCTAATATTGCAGGTCGTACATATTTTTCTTTAATCATTAAATCCTTCTTGAACGTGAATGATAATATCCTTCTATCTCAGCATCAGCAATATACACTGGTAAATGAGAATCACTTTTTATATCCATTACAAATTCTGTATTTCTACATTGTACTGGAACTCTCAAAGTACCAGAAGCGATTGCAGGTTTTCCTACAATACTTGTTGCTGTACCTATAACATAACCATTCATTATTGTTGTAGATAAATCTCTGTTGTTAGGTGTTACTTCTACTTTAAAGAAACCACTGTTTTCAAAATTAAAAGATATGTTTCTTATTTGATAACGACCTGATGTAATAGCAATTAAACCTCTACCAGTATTTTCTCTAATATAAGGTGTAGACAATCTGTAAATAGAAGAAAACGGTACACCTATATATAATGAGGTATGATTACCTACTATAGTATATGTAGAACCTGTTGTGTTTGTGGCTACATAGTTTGAACCATCTGTTCTATCTACTGCTATTAATCCTGTTTTTGCACCTACTGGTGAAGTGAAAGTTGTTAAATTTGTTGACGCACTATACGTACCTGTAACTGACGCTTTTAAATCTAAATAAACACCATGTCCTAATGTTGTGTCTTTTAAATTTCTTAAATCTATTTTAAATAATTTTGTGTTAGTACCTTCTGCCGCCATTACATATAAAAAACTTTCTAATGACATAGCACCTAAAATCTTAACACCACTAAATTCCCATTTAGCCCACGCAGTTTGTACTTTTTCACCTCTATCAAAAAAGTATTTGTAAACAAACATTGTGTCTGCATTTGTTGGTGACACTGCTGTACCTGAAGTATATGGTGCAGTTTGTGAATCTGCTGTATCAGATGTTAATACTACAATAGTATCTTCAGTTGTATTACTAATAATTTGATAAGCATTTGTTGGTATTAAACTTTGTACTGAAACTGTAATATCTAATCCATCATTTGTAAGTGTATCATCATCTGCAAAATATTCTCTTATTGCAGTATTGTTTGTTCTTGCTTGTGCAAAGTATGCAAACTTACCTGCTGACACTGGTGTAACAGAATCATCATGTTCAAAAGAAGATACTTCATCAAGTTTAGCTGAAGTAGGTGATATAGTTTCACTTGAACTATCTAATTTATATTGTGCTGTATCAGAAAATAAAAGTAAAGACTCATTAAATCCTACAGAATTTTTAAGTGTATTTACTTGTGTACCTGAAGCCGCAATATCAATAGGGTCAGTATCTAAAACTTGTGTTGTAGTTGTTGCAAAGTAATTAAAGAAACTAGCATTTTCTGTAAATATTAAATTTTCACCAGATAGTATTCCTAATCTGTTTTTATAAAAAGTTAAATTATTTATTTTTTTACCTACAAAACTAGGGTCAGCATTTGTATCACTATCTCCACATACTCTATCTGTCCAATCTAATTGTTTAAATGTAAATGTACCATTATTGTTATTAATTAATGCGTGTGGCATTGTAGAATTATCTAAACCTACACTTGTTGCAGGTGCAATAGTTTCATTCCAAACACCATTACCTTCAAATTTTACATAGTAATCAGATAATGTATCTCCTTCATCACCAGTAATTTTTAATATAACACCAAGTTTACCATAATAAGGTAACTTAGAAAAATCTTGTATTTTATCTCTAACAGCATACATACCTGTGTTACCTGAACCGTCTGCTGTACTTACTGTATAATTAGCATTGTTGTCTGTAGGTTTTCCATAAATTACAGAATCAAAACTTTCAAATGTAAAATGAGATGTAAAACCAGAATAGTTTGCTAATCCTTGTGAACTAGAAACAGTTGCTCCTGTATCTGTTCTTACAGTTTTAAATCCAATACCATCAGCATTACTATCATAGTGAGAACTTGCTGTGCCATTTAAAAGTATATCTTTAATTTTATCTGTGTCTCTAAATTTACTATCAGTAGAAGCATCATTACCAGTTGGAAGTTGAAATCTTACTTCTAACTCTTGAGCCATGTTAGGGTGTTTTAATGCTACTTTATATTCTCTACCATAGTTTGTTAATTTAACATTTATTAAAAACTCTTCTACTTTAGCCGCACTTGTAGTTGAATCTGCCGCTACTGTTGTAGCTGTGTTTGCAATAAAAGTAAAATCAGCAATGTTTACTAATTTAAAATTAGCTTTAGGATTTGTAGATGTTAAATAACTTGAACCACTTTGAACTGTAACAGTTTTAACATTTCCTTCTAAGTCCCAAACTTTAACACCACCATTGTAAAATGCTACAATATATTGGTTAGACTCATCTCTTTGAATAGACCAAAATTTAGTTTTATTAGAATATAAGTTAGTAGAATCTAAAGTTGCTACATAGTCTAATGAAGGTCTTTTAGATAAACCTTCTACTATACTATTTTGAAAATTAACTTGGTCTTCACCTTGATTTATTCCTCTTTGAGTAGGTGTCTGTTGAGACATACCATTAAGAAAATTAGGTATTGACTGTGATACCACACCACCCATTAGTAAGTCCTTCTAGTTGTTCTGTTAATTATTGAAAACGTATTTGAATCACCATTAAGAATGTTAATATCTGACTCTTGAGAATCTGCTTGATGAAATGACATTAATGCTTCATTCTCATCTTGACCAATTAATTTTGTAATTTGTGAGTCACCTATAAATCTTGACGCAAATCTTCTTGATGCTTTCATTGTTATATATCGTCTTGCGTATTCTGGGAGATGTTCAAATTGTTGAACTAAGACTAAGTCAACTGAACTAGGTGCACTTGTAAATACATCAGTATGTTTTTCCATGTCATATAAAAAACCATTTCTAATTGTATAATTGTAATTTCTGTATTGTTGGTTTGCATCTGCTTTTACACAGTTTGCAGGTAAAGGAACTTTGTTATCACTATCTAAAGATAATGATTTATAATTTGTGTGTGTGTTAAAATTCCAACCTTGAGATTGGATTGACATAGATGTTTCGTCAAGGATATTTTTAGCGACAGATACATCTACAGTAGTTGTCCCTGTAATTGAGTTTACTGGAGCTTCTCCAATAGTGCTCAACATAGTGTTTACTGCTTGTAACTCAGTAGTTGGTATAATTTGTGTTGTCATTTTATCCTTTTAAATTAAAAATAGAAAAGGGGGATTTGACTCCCCCTAATCTAAGTATAAGTAAAGAAACGATTACGCTTCTTTAATGCCTACAGCCGCTTCTGGTCTTAATACACCATGACCCATAGCATATTTAGCAACCATTAACGTACCTTGTCTTCTTATATCATACTCTTTCTCTACAGCTAAGTCCATTAGCTTAACAGTACCAACCGCACTTGGGTGTGATACTAGAGCAACGTAGTTAGTTAAGTTTACAGCTTGAGGGTTTGAACCACCTGCTGTAGCTGAACCTTGGTCTACGCCTGAGTTTACATTAGAAGCTACAAAGTGTGCAACAGGTACTAATTCAATACCTGCAATTTTAAGCACTTTACCTTCAGCGATTGAACCGTTACCACTGAAATCAACATTCACTGCGTTTGTAGCGTTTGCTAATTTGTAGTATTCTTCCAATCTCATAAAGCATTTTCTGCCTTCTGAAGGAACGTAGTTTGCATCTAATTGTTTTGCCGCACCAAATAGTGCATCAATCATTGCGTTAGCCGCAGTAGCGTCTGTTGCTGAAGCGATACCAGTATTAGTGATAGTTGCTCCTGCTCCATATCCACTGTCAGATACGTTAGCTGATGCTAATGATGCTTGACCAATAGTTTGTAAAATGTGCTTGTCTTTAGTAAAAGCTAATGCTCTTCCTATTTCTTGTGAGTAAGCACTTCTTACGTCCCAATGGTTTTTTGCTTCCTCAATATTTGATAAAAATACTGAAGATGTTAAAAGGTCATTAATTGTAATAACCTTTTCGTTGTGATTTACGTCAGAACCGTTGATTTCTGCTCCTGCTGTGTGGTAAGCCGCCGCTACTCTACCCATTACTGGGAAAGTTGCTGATTTACCAGATGCGATACTTCTTACCATATCTGCACCTGCTGTTTTTGAAGCTCTATCAAATGAAGTAATTACTTCACCTGCGAATACTTTTAAAAACAATGCGTCTTCTGAACCACCTGCATTTGCTCTTCCAACTGATACTGGATTTGCGTTTGCCATATTTGTCTCCTTTGTGATTTATGACTTAGTTTATAAAAGCCTCTTCAATTCAGTTATTTAGTCAAGATTGTCTACCGCAGTAGGTCAAGTTATTTGGCTAATTAAAGTTGGCAGTTGCCACGCATAAGCGTTGCACAACTATATTAACAATCCCACTTACGTAAAGCTAATGCTTTTCTAGTAGGTTTGCCGTTTTTAGACATAGCTCCTTTTACACCACCCATACGAGCACAAAACGATTTACGTCTTGAACTTGTTTTACTTTTGGTAGGTGCTTTTAAGTTATGTCCTTTGCTCTTAAAGTGAGCTCTCCCTGCGGCGTTTAAGCCGCCTGAAGGACTTTGGTATTTTTTAGCAACCATTATGCTTTCGCAGTTTTGGCGGCTCTCTTAAATTGTTTAGCAGTAGGTCTACCTTTAGCTCCTGCTTTTCGCATTTTTTCACCTGAACCTGCTTTAATTCTAGCACGTTTTTTATGAATGTTTGCGTATAGTCCGTTCTTTGCCATATTATTTTTTCTTTTTACTACTCATTATTTTTGATTTTAAAGCGGCAGGTAGTCTTTTCTGTCCACCTTTTAACGCTTTACTTGGTCTTCCTTTTTTAGAACCATAAGTTCCTTTTCCCATTGGCATATTTATTTCTCCT
>Ga0181388_1000446_pt1 | contig 13923 bp, 17 predicted proteins | sample 11SPOviralmetaG_FD_130120 | JGI IMG/M metagenome (GOLD analysis project Ga0181388, IMG submission 130120) | Marine viral communities from the oligotrophic San Pedro Time Series (SPOT) site, San Pedro Channel, CA, USA - 11 SPOT_SRF_2010-05-17 | ecosystem: Environmental > Aquatic > Marine > Strait...
GCCGACCCTCTTTGTCTGTTCGCTCCATCGCTCCGACAGAAACGCCGTCAGGAATGGCAAGAAGAATCCTATCGTCGCTCTCTGCATGGCCGACCACTTCATAATCGACCCCCATTACATTCAGCTTTCCCGTGTAATCTGGATCGCCATCCATCTGCTTCTTCCAGTTTCCAAACAGAACGCCGCTGTTTGTATCGTCAAAAGTTTTTGTCTCGCTCATAAGTCTCCGTCCAATCAATTTTCTCTAAACTACTATGCAAGTCCAACCAGTCAGACCATCTGACCAAAACAAATGACTCGCACTTATCCTCTCTAAAAACAACCGCATCGGTATGCTCAAGCAGACCGATCATGTCTTGAATGCCTTTCAGTAATTTCTTACGTCTCTTGGCTTGTATTCTTTGCCCAGCAATCAAGCAATCAACCTCTTCGTGCATCCCCAAAGACTGACCGTTACTTGCGTAAGCTCTCTTTGCTTTAAGCCCTGCTCTTTTTGCCTGATTCACAAGCTCTCGCTCGTATCCGTTTCCCTTATTCTTAGAAGGGTGTGTCATACCTTGATTGCTCCGTTTCTTGGAATGCAAAACCCCGCACTATTCTTATGACCACCACCGCCATACTGCTCTGCAACCTCAGCGACATTCACCGCACCTTTCTCTGATCGCAAGCTGAAAACCATCTGCTCCGACTGCATGTAATAACTAGCGGCAAAAGGCTCACCTACAGCTAACTCATTAAGCAAGTCTGAAACAATTTCGCGGCATGTGCATTCCACTATATTTACACTGTGACCGCCAATATCTACCCGATCTTCATCAACTCTTTTCTTGTGCTGCTCAATAAGACCTTTTCGATACCGAAGCACTGCATCGCCTTCTGATATCAACGACTCCAAATCCAAAACAGACCTTATTGCAAGGTTATCCCAATCCACTATGTCAAATTTATAACTGCGAAAACATGCGTTGATGGACTCAGTTGAAGGCAGCTTGTTCGTCCACAGATCAGAGTCCTGAACATAAAGAGCAAGCATCCTTATTCCAGAAGCCAACGACCTTTTGTTTTTGTTTTTAGAGAGCGACATTGCGCTTATGTAGCCTTCTCGATTGCAATAATCATAGGCAAGCATTGCACCGCTCTTTTCCATGTCGAAGTGACAGAAGCTCAAACCTTCTAAATGCCTCTGAGCCGTAACGTGATGGTCAAAAACCAAAATGCTTTTGCACTCCTTGCTCATTCGGACCATAGTTTTTTTATCATACGAAAAATCAACAACAATGACATCGCGATCTTTAACATTCGGCGGATCGTCGCCATGCCTAGCTGAATGCAACTCAACGCCACCAAAACACCTGTGCAAAATCCAAGCAGCACACCAGCCATCTGTGCAACCACCATGATAAATAACTACAGTTTTCGACATTACAATTCTCCAAGATCCTCCAAGCATCGCTTCATTGCATTCACTAAATTATCGCGGTCGCCCACCGTTGCCGCTGCAATAAGCTCACCTGAAACATCCTTCAGTGCTTTTCTTTCTTTTTCTCTCAACAAACAAGATTGTATCGACTCCAAAACATTATTGCTCGCCATGATACTAACCTGATTCTTCATAAACCAATCGACTATCTCTACCTCCACCTTTGACTCTTCAATCGTTGAACCAAACTTGCCCAGCATTGCAGAAAACGTCTCAGACAAAAGGCTTCGGTCCATCTTCATAATGTCCTCTCTTGCATTCGGCATACAAACTGCACCCCAAAGCATCATTTCAATGCTTGATCTGCACTTCGGCTTTAGCATACCTCTTGTTTCGTTCTCAGGTGGCATAAGAATTTCACTCATCACCCACCTCCTTTTCTAACTCCTGCTTCAGCTTTTGCTTGCTTGGCCTAACAACACACTTATAAAAATCCCTTGCTTGCATTCTCCACTGAGAGCTTCTTGGAGTGTCCTGTATAAAGTGAGGCGGGAAAACTCCATAGCGATTCTTGTAACGATGAGCAGCCGCCCCAACCTTTTTGTTTGTACCTATCGCCCATCCAAGTGCCTCGTCCCAGAACCGCTGCTTGTCTGTGTGGCTGTCTTGCCTGTTAATCTTGCGTCTTTTAAGCTCTTTAAGCTCACCGGGTTTCATCTCTACGTCCTTGCCTCTTCTCTCGAAAACAAAACCGCACTTTGGATTCGGACACTTGTAGCCTCTGTATTCCTGCATACAGGACGGACACTGAAAAGCCTTCACATCATCGTTCCCTGTATTTGGTGGCCTATTGCGAACCGTCCGTGGAAGATCCTGAGCCTTAACGTCAGTGTTCAGTTCCCAAGCAACATCTTCGTCTGGATAACCAAACCTAGTTGCATTGTCACTGTGATCCTGTATTACTGCATGGTCATGGTTCTCGAATGGCCTTTGAATCCGACCGCCCATTTGCCTCCACAAACTGAACGACTTTGTTGGTCTAGCACAAACCAGATAGTTCCACCTTGGGCAATCAAATCCAGTAGTGCAAACCCCATAATTTGTCAGCACTAAAACACTGCCATCCCTAACCCGCTCCATGATGTCATCCCTTTCGGATTGATCCATCTTCCCGTCTATATGCTCACACCTCTCAGTCCCGTCCTTGTTCTTTCCAAGAATCCATCTAAACCGCTCTCTCAAGTGCAGGCTGTGGTTTACGCTAGAAGCAAACACAACTGTGCTTCTTCCATCAGAATGACGCATCCACTCGTTCACAATGGAACCAATTAAAGGCGTCCTGTTCATCCTCTTGTCAAGCTCTTTTTGACTGAACTCTTTGCCATACATTCCCTTCAGGTCTGGCCTATCGGGAGCAAAAACCTTGCATGGAAGAAGATAGCCCTGCTCTTGCAGCTCTGCGTATGTCGCACCAATAATGATGTGGTCGTAATGACCTCCTAGGTCAACTCCATCGCTCCTGCAAGGAGTAGCCGTCCATCCTATGTGCATTGCATCGCTGTAGTGTTCAGTGATTGCCTTATAGGTTTTTGTAATTGCACCATGGCACTCATCTATCTGCACCAGCTTCGCCGGAGGCGGCTCCATCCACCCCCGCTTGAAGCCTCGCGACCAAAGAGTGTCCTTTGCTGCTAAAGTAGCAAGGTTGCTTGCCACCGCATCGTCGTACCCTTCGTATTCGTTCTTAACGCCAGCCATCACAATGTTATTCGGTACGGACATGCTTTGCAAATGCTTTTGCATCTGAAAGATCAGCTCTCTTTGAGCCGCAAAAAACACGCTCTCGTTTCCTTTATCGGCGCACCTTCGCATAAAGTTTGCAGAGCAAAACCCTTTGCCTGCACCAGTTGGCAAGACAACCATTATTTTGCGCTTGCCGTTCAACGCTGCGCTTTCAACACCGCGATCTATCTCTTCTTGGTATGCCCTCAGCATTTCGCAGCACCCCTATCTTTAACGACTCTTCCCTCTTTAATTACGACCGCGCACATGTCTTCGTCCTGCTCGGTCCTTGTAACGACCTCTACGAGCATGGTGTAGTCTTTTTCCTTTAGCTCCGCTTGAATCTGCTTCAGTGTGTTTACATCAAGTGAAGATCCATCTTCGCACACAAGCAGTCTCAACTCAGGATTCAGTGCCATTCCTACGTTTACGCTTGCAGATATCCTCTGCGACAAGCAAGCCGACTCAAAAGGAAGGCCGTCTAGCAAAACGCCATCAGCGTCTACGCTCATTCCCTTAATGGGCCACTCCGTTTCTTGCAACAAAACGTCTTGCCCTAAATCAAGTTGCTTGATGTCTTCAGTCAGCTTTTCAGAAGTTGCGATCAACTCAGACACTTCAGACTGTTCGGCAAGATACGCTTCGTTCTCTGCAATCTTTTGGTTTACATCGCCTGCTTCAGCAATGCTTTTTCTGAACTTATCAAGACTCACTGCCTTGGGAAGCTCCTTGATCTTTTTCCTTGCAGCCGCCCTTGTTTGCTTCATCTTCTTGAGCAACTCCTTCTTGGATTCCAGATGCTTTTTCTTTGCATCTATCTCTCGCGTCACTTCTTCAATCGAACTAACAGATGAAGCAATGCCCGATTCAACCACAGCAAGCTCTCTCGAAATAATCTCTAGCTGAGAGTTTGCTTTTTCCGCCTCTTTTAGTTCGTCAAGCAAGCTGCTGGTGCAAATTTTCTCCTCTGGAACACCCTCATGCACAGACCTGTTCTTCAAAACCGCCTGCCTTCTCTTTGCTTCTGCGTTGACTGAGGTTCTTTCTTCGTAAACAGACTTTCTCTTTGACTCAAACGAACTAAAGTCTAAGCCAACAACATCCATCAAAACCTTACGCCGCTCTGCCTTGCTCATTTTGTCAAACTGCATTGGGTCAAACGCGCGAGTTTCGTAAAGGCGTTTCAGCAATGTCCTTGGCTCAGGAGCTTCTTCTCCAGTAGAGTCAATTACTCGGAAAGACTCCCTTACAGAACCGTCATCCTTCCTCTCAAAATGCAGCTCGACATTCAAGTGTTCCTGCTCATGCAACTGCTCGCTACCACTGAGCTTTACTTTGATCCAGCCTTCGTCCTCTCCCTCTCTCAGTGCAGGCTTTGGGTAGTCCATTCCGCTTCTGCCACACAGTGCCATAAGCAGTCCCTTGATGGAGCTGGACTTACCTTGGCCGTTCGCACCACCAATATGGAAAAGATGCCAGCCTTCCAGATCGTAATTGATATGTTCAACGCCCATAACATGATGAGCTTCGTAGTTTATAACTTTCATTAAGATATTACCTCCAACTGCTTATCGTGAATCGCTTGATTGATTGCATCCAAATGCTCTTCAGGAAGCGTACCCTGCTTCAGCATCATGCTGATCCTCTCTCGGCACTTAACAAAATCATCCAGCTTTTCGCAACGGTCGATTGCAGCAATCACCTCGTTTGCCCAACTGCCCCTCTCCTCTGCTGTCCTGTGCTTAATCGAGGCGTCCTTGATGTACTGAACGTCCTCAAACATATTGAGGTAAACATCTGCGCTGAACCCCAACTTCGACAGTGCCTTTGACTGCAAACTTGTCATCAGTTTTTTGCAGCAGTCATCGCCCGGACGATACTTCATGTCCACTGCATACTCAAACTCATGCTTCGTAGCTCCAGTGGTGTAGAAGAACACTGCCTCCAACATCATGCAGGCTGGCATTTCACCATCCTTGCCGCCAAGCATAGTGAATTTAGTGTCGCGAACGCCCCATCCCTTTCCGTAAGGGCCAAACATTTCAGTGGCGATCATGGTCTGCCACATTGGGTCAACGCAAGTAAACTTGTACCGACCGTTGCTTGCCTGTTTGGTGTACTCAGGCGCAGTAACATTAACCTTATTCCACATAGCTAAATTAGAGGTCTTCGTCATTCCCAATCTCCTTACTAACTTCGTTTTTTTCTGATTCAATTTTGTTTAGTTCGTTACACAAGTCGTACTTGCTTGCTTGCGAAATCAATACAACTGGAGCAATAGATGAAGTGCATCCTTCCCTACCAGCCCTAGCCTTGCGATACTGTGCTTCATGCTTAGTTGGTCTGTACCGAACAGACACATCGCCGGAAGTCTTGTTGACCATTTCAATCATCCAAAGATGAACGCCGTTTTCCGTTCCGTCCATTTCAACGTAAACTTTTGACTTCAAATTCGTTACCTGCCTAGACTCCTTCTTCATCAGCGATCTCCTTCTCTACTTGCTCAACCTCTTCCCAGCTTGCTGAACTGTAGGCCATCCCCATAGCTGCCGACTCAATCTCCCTTTCCTTCTTCTTCATCGCATCAACGAAAAGAAGGACTCTTTCAGAGAGAGCCTGTATCTGCTCCTCGTCTCGCTCAACTCGAATCACAACCATCATGTGCGACTCAGGCATACGAGGATCAAAGCTAACGAAGTCACACCACTTACGTTGCAACACCCAAAGCTGCCCCTGTATCTGCCACTCGTACTGCTTTGGGAAACACTGGGATGTCAAGGTATGGAGGTGGTTAGTTGGGTTGTAAGGACACTTGATTTCAATTATCCCCTCGTCGCCAACCAGACCATCACTGCTAGCACCAACATCAGGATGCTCAATGTGGGTAGCAAACCCCACAGTCTCGACAGGAGATCCCGTCCTCCAGCTATAAACAGAACGAGCTTGAGGCTCGTTGTCATTGCCATGCTTAATGGCGGGGCTAGAAAACTCATTGACCGGAGCTTGTACTAGCTTTTCAGCTATCAGCTCCATCATGTATGACTCGGCAGTCTTGCTTGCTGCCCCGCCTCGACCGTTAGTCATAACATCTTTGAACTTACTTGCAGTTACCTTCCCCAGACGGGACCGCAACCACTCTTCAGTTCCTTGTTCGCAATTTACAAAATTGCACTTACCATCGTTTCCCATTGTTGTCTCCTGTGGGCTATCGAATGAATGATGATTCGATTGTACAGGATGGCAAACACCCGGCAAGCACTTATGTTTTTTTTGTTAAAACTTTACGATTAGACAATCCTTGATCCCGATTGACTTTCACAAGCTGGCTTTTAAGTAAGACTCTAGCAATCTCAGTGCTTGTTACGTCCACCCAGTCTTCATCTAGCAAGTGAAAGGAACTTGCGTGAAGCATCTCATGTATTGCTGTCGCCAATACATTGTAGTCACAAAGGTCCGACCTTACTCTCATCGTCTTTGTTTCTACGTTGCAGTCTCCCCACCTATCTGGAGGCAGGCTTTTCTTCTTGACAAAAGTCAAAGACCAAATTTTCTCGTTGAGAACTACACCATTAACATCTTTCATTGCATTGGCTCCACAACAGCAGTGCTGCCGAACGCAACAGCGCAGGAAAGCACCGGCCTGCCTGCATACTTTCTTCCATACGATTGACTTAGATGCTTATGAGATACGCCACAGCCTGTCTGGACTGCATATATCCGCTTGCTTGCATTCTGCACAAAGGACACTGAACTTAACTGGTGATGATGGCCCTGCACTAAACTGCTGAAGTCCGTCTGTGCATTTAGCAAAGCGTTGCCTCTGCCTCGGTCGCCATGCTGGTACAAAGTCGATCCGATTTTAAGCTGCGAGTAGCGAGGATGAATTGTCCAATTCGATGGTAACTCCCAAATCTCCGAGAAGCACCTCATGTGAATTGATTGATCCAGACCTACCTCCTTCGCCCACCTTGCGTGTAGAACATCATGGTTGCCTAGCATCAGATCGACCGGCATGTCGAAAGCATCGACAATTTGCCTGACCTGACGCAGAGCTTTTCTGTACTCCGCATCTACAGACTTCAACCTCGGTTCTCGCAAATGAAAACTGAGGCAGTGGTTGTCAACTAAGTCTCCGATGTGTACCGCGCGGGTAGCACCCCAAAACTCAGCCACTCCAAGACAATGATCTATGTACCTTGGGTGTAAGCATGGGGCATGTGTGTCCCCAATAACCAACACAACTTCTTCGTCGGCCATGTCGCAAACTTTCTTCGATGCTGAGGTCGGTTGAACTCAAACACCAATGCTAGCTGCCGCCTTCATCACCTTCTTTAAGGTTATCAATAAGAATAGGCAAAAGGATCTTAATTATTTGAAGCCATGGAAGACCGGCCACAAGATCCTGACCCTCTTGCTGATCTACAATCTCTTGCAGTTGTTCCGCAGCAATAACCTGCTGCTCGCCTGACGAACCCAGTACGCTGTCTGGCAGAGGGCTGCTTGCATCCATCAACTTGGCTGCTGTTCCGATTGCACATGAAGCCTCTTGCAACAACATCCACTTCTGGCTAACAGCATTACCGCTACGCAATATGTCGATTATGTTTTTCAATTCGACAAGAGGAAAACTGTCTCCAAAATTGCAACTACTCATTGTAACCCTCAAAAGTAATAGGCTTTAGGTCTGGATACGAAAACCCTTCCGGGCTGTATCCTATGAATGTACCACCATTTCTAATCATCTGTGCAACAGCGTCCTTCGTCCAACAATGAACCCCATCGCCATTCCAAGAGGAACCCCATGAGTTTATGTTGTTTGCGTTGTCGTCTCTCTTAGTCCAAAGTACAGTGGAGTGACCACCACCGCCTCTGCTGGCTCTTGTGACAACCTCTCTGTTCATTTCGCTCCCCCAGCGAACACCCGTCTGAACAGGAAGCCCGCTGTCTAGCCAGTTCCAAAGGCTTTCAGCATCTTTGAAGGGCTTGCTTACCTTCAGCTTAAAAGAGTAGCTTGCGCCGCTTGGCTCCTTCGGGTTGTACCTTGCCACATAGGGCCAGTCTTCATCTAAGCACATTCCATGCTCGGTAGCGACCCACCTTCCACCGCTAAGAGTGGACCCCCTGTCGCCCCGTATTCCGTCTTTCCTTTGGCTTAGATAATAGCCAGCCGCTGCACTGAACTTGTACCGACGACCTGTCGCGAGGAAAAAGCATATTTGAAAAACAGTCGCGAGTGCTTGCCCTTGGCAGCTACCGACAGAACCTTGATTCACAATCCTAGCTATGTCAGTTGGATCTATTTGAGTATTAAACTCTGGAACTTCTGCTTGAAATGACGCTAGCATTTCCTGATGCTCTTCGCCTTTTTCTAAATCATCAAGGTCTTCCTGCTCAAACGCATAACCTCTCCTTCCCTGTGGCAACTCGCTCTCAAAATCGCTCATTCTTTGTACCTCAAAGCGTTTGCTATTTCCATGTATGCGTTAAACCAATCTTTTCTCTCGTAGCCACCATCAACTTTTCGCTGAGAATCTTTAAGAGCTTCGGCTATTTTCATTTGCCATTGGTCCCACTCTTGACCACCGACTGATTCGGTTTGCTCCTGCAAGTAGTCCAGCGTCTCCGTAACCGTCTTCGCCTTTGGCTTCCCGTAGAGAAAGTTAGCGGCTGATTCATAGGCTGAAGCAACCCCCTCCCTTCCGTTTTCTGGTGCATTTTCAAATGCAATTTTCCCTAGCCCGTAGTCGTTGGGAACATCATCGGGACTAGGATCAGGACCGGGATCAGGATCAGGGTCAGGATCTTCTCGACCCTCAACCTCAACCACTACGAGCTTCTTTGAGTATATTTGCTTATCAAAATCAATTGCAACTACTTCAACCCAGCTCTTACCTACAGCAGAAATCAAAATCGCAGTGTCACTAACTTGCTCAAAGACAACAGGAGACCTGTCCTGACTGCTCACCTCAAAGCTAACTCCCTTGGCTTCTGTTTCAACGTAAACCAAAGCAGCCTTTTGCTTTTGAATATTTGTTTCTGCGTTTACGAAAACGTAGCCATTGATTTCTTCCGAATCTTCAAGCCCAACAACATGAATTACGTTCTTGGTGCTTACGGATAACTGAGCTAGCGAGCTAGATATCAGGCAAACAAAAAAACAAACTGTTATTGCGAATCTTATAATCATCGTTTCTTTGCGGTCTTAGCCGACCTCTTAAATGCTTTTGCTGTTGGCGCGCCCTTGCTTCCGGGCTTTCTCATCTTCTCTCCACTGCCAGCTTTGATACGCTTTTTCTTGGCATGGATATTTGCGTACAAACCTTTTTTCTTAGCCATCTTCTTTTGCCTCTCTAGACAGACCTGTCAAAAAAAATCAACTTCACTTTTTCTTCTTCATCATTTTCTTTTTGGCAACCTTCTTCATAGGCTTCTTCTTTGCAGCCTTCTTCATCATCTTGCTTTTCATGTTCATGCTTTTGCCGTACATAACAATTCCTTTTTGGTTAGGATCTTTTTGATTTCTTGCCAACGCATTTCCAGCGTTTGCGAGACAGGTTTAATGGTGAATTAGGATTAGCCGCAGCTTTTTTGTGTTTCTTTTTTTGCGCCGCACTTCTCGCACAGTACGCATCTCCTTTTGGGGTTCCCGGTTTTACCCTTGGGCCTCCACCCTTGGCCTTCCCCGCCTGACCGTACCTGACAACTTTCTTTCGTCCGGTCTTTGGATTCACAATGGTTTTTGACTTGGCTTTCTTTGCCATGCTGACTTCCTGTAGCTGAGTGTTTGGTATCGGGCTTGACCGACTTCATCGGGTTACGGCTTTGGCAGCACCCTAATCGCTGCTCGCCCAAAAATAAATACCGGAACAACCGGCATATTGTCTCAAGAAAAATATTGTATTGGACAGGATTCATGCAAAGTCTACACAAAGGAGACGGGTATGTCGAAGAATATTATGTCAATGTACAGCATCACTTACGCAAATACAAAGGAAACCAGATGAGCCAACAGCTATACATGCTTGACGAAGACAACCAAGCAATCCCCGTGTCATGGGGCAAATACGAAGAGTGGGAATCCTGCCTTAACCGCAGCGAAAAGTCTGTCCTCGGCAAAAAGCTGCGATCAGATACAGTTGGTAACACAAATGTTACTACATTTTTCATGTCAACACCAATTGGATTTTACGGACGCAAGCCGCAGCTCTGGGTGACTATTGCTAGCGGACCCGACCTGTTCATCGAGCGAGTGTACAGCAGCCACAGGGCCGCAATCTCTGGTCATCTTGCCCAGATTCGCGACCTAAAGAAATCGAATAAAAAACGGGTGCGGACATTTACGGATGGCCTGTCGCCAAAAAAGATGGTAGCATTTGACTGTCATCCCAACTGACGCAATCAAAAACACTCACCTTGCGTGAGCCAAATCTCAGGCTTCTCCCTTGTTGGGCATCAGCAGAAATGCTGGTGTGGAGAAGTCTGAGATTTTTTTTGGTGGATAGCACCAAAGCATTTGGTTCCAGAACAAACATGGATCTGGACACAGCAGTTGGCAATAACGAAACATCTGCTTGGAACCGAAACTCCGCGATGGATGCGGATTCAGTTGTACTGTGTGGACTCGCCATTCACACCGATGGGATAAAGCCTTAAAGCAGTTGCCTGTTACCATTGCGGCACTGCGACCAACAAGCATGGGCTTTCAACATCGACTGTTAAGTTGCTTTCATGGAAGCATTACAACAAACTCAAGCACATGCTTGGGGGAGTCAATGGAGGCGTTGCGTACACACATCATTGCATGGGGCTGTAGCTCAGTTGGTTAGAGCTGGGGACTCATAATCCCTAGGTCGCGGGTTCAAGTCCTGCCAGCCCTACTGCAATGATGCCTTGAGACGCATTATCCTTTCCTTCTGCTCTCTATGAGCTGCGGAATCTTCTCGGTATTCTTCAGAAGACATCTCAAATTCTCTTGCACCGCGAGACAGCGGTCTGCGAAGAGCATCCCTGTGGCTTCTTGTTGCAAACTCTTTCTTTAGATAGTCAACAAGCAGGGGTGATGTAACAATGCGAGACTCAATAAAATCAAGACGAGCATTTATTTCTGCTCGGCGTTTCTTTCTTAGGTCAGATAGCGTTACGCCTTCTTTGACTTGAGACTCCGAAAGTTTTTGAGGTATCTGGCTTAAACGAATTGCACTGTAAGACCTGTCTTTGAAAAATTCCTGCACAGCAACCTCGACATCGCTTGGCAAAACACCTCCCGATACTTTGGTTGGGCTAATGCTTCGCTTGTGATCCTTGAACCCCATAGCCTCCCTTGCAAGACCGCTGATGTAAGGAGCGTACTTCTTAATGTCGCTTTCGTCGAGGTTTCTGATAACGGACATCAAAGCCCGGTAATCATCCAATTCATTAAGCCGCGATGTTGTAGCCGCAAGCGTTTCCGGCGAACCTTTCTCAAACTGCATGTCGGCTTTTGCTGTTTTAAGCTCTGTGATTTTGTTGTAAAAATCAGAAACTGAACGAGAGTAACGCCTGTCAACAAAGACAGCCTTTCCTCCAATTAAGCCTGTTGCCAGAGTGCCTATTTTCCCAGAGCCAAGCTCGTCAAATGCCCTTGCACTTCTTCTGTACGCCCCGCCTGAAGACTGATCGAGTATGTGATCCATTTTCTTTGGGGAGTAAGTTGGCAGTCCGGTCCATCCCAGCATCTTGCTCATAGCCAAAGACACTGCTTTTGCTATTTCGGTTGTTTCGTCGTCGTATCTATTGTGCCTGCTTCTACTGCTCATGTAGCTTGGCTCAATATCCCTGTTCCTAAACAAATCTTCGTTTATTAGGTTTTCGCCAGCAGCCTTAAAGAATCCACCACCAGACGGAATAAGCGTACCCTGAAGCGAATTGAATACGCTCTCGGCTGCGTCACCTAAACTGTCTCTGTTCTCGGCTTTCTCTTTCACCAAAGACATTGTTAGTATTTCTGCTAAGTTGCAAATGAACGCTTCGTCTCTAGGCTTTGGTATCCTAACCCACGTTTGCTCTCCATCTCCAAACATCCAATACTTGTCAAGGTTGTAATCCTCTTGGTCTAGCCAATCTTCATCGTCGGCCCTAAGCAAAGCGTACAATGCAGAAACTGTAGCCAAAGTAGTAAGTCCAACCGCATACCTTCTTGCTTTTCTTGTATCCAAGTCTTGAGCATTGGGATCAAAAAGGCGACCACTAACAACCTCGACTGGAAGGTTGGCGATTTCACTTGCAAACCTTGTGACTCCAGCAAGCTGTGCATTTACGAAAGGAAGATAAAGGTCTAGGCTCTTGCTCCACTTAGCACCTCTCTTGAAATTAACGTCAGCCTCTGCTGCCGCTGTCATGGCCTTGACCTGCACTTCTTCTGGCAATCCCTTTGTCTTGCTTTTGCCTGTCAAATCGCCCACTCGCTTCCAATATCCTCCCGTAAGAGGTTCCCATCCGTCTTCTTTGATTGACTCAACCATCTCGGCAAGCCGAACAGGAGCTTCCATAGCTGAGATAATGCCTTCAAACTTTTCAAGTTTAGTTACTGCTCTTGAAAACAACCGACTGCCGCTTGCGGTGACGTTTCCATAAAGGCTACCCTCGCTTATGGTGAGGCCGGTTTTGTTCCACTTCGATGTTACGGCAGCTTTTACAGAAGCGGTCCTAGCCCTCATCGACCTTCCCCGGCCAATTTTTGATTGCACATCTCCACCCATAGTGTCAAACAAAATGTACTGGCTTTTTACATTAGACTTGTCTTCAGGTTTTTTTATTGTGTAGGTAATGTAGCCTGTGTTTTTGAGCGGATCAGTAAACGTCTTCAAACCTCGAACCTTGTTGGCTCTGAATTGATATGTCATGTAAGCAAGCAAAGCATTACTTACACCAAACTTAATGTTTGCGCTTACGGTTGCTGACTTAAACAGCTTGTTTCCGCCCGCTGCCATTTGCTTGAGAATACCCATGGCAGGAACAATTGTGTCTGAACTCTGCGAATGCAGCATGGCGTACACTTCAGGATCATACGACATCAGAACCTTCTCCCCGTCCTCCATGTAGCTTACGGCAATCATGTTGTTTGGGTCTGACTTGTACTGTGCGGTAAACTTAATAAGCTCATCATCGTAATTTGCAATGCTATCGGCAACTTCCTTAACTGCCTTTGCATCTAATGGATCTACGTCCTTACCGTTCGGTGCATAGCCCAGCATGAACTCGCGTTCTTCTTTTGTTGTCAGCTCGTTTTCCCTAACTCTTGAAGCTATCTCGACTGCCTTGATGTCGTCTTCGTCTATAATCCCCATATCAAAAAGCTGCTTTTCTACTTCAGCAATTCTTATTTTTGTTGCTTTCATGGGAGCCACTTCTTTCCTGCCCACCCATCCAAGACCTTCCACACCACCGTACTGAGGAACTATCATTTTGACCAACTTCTGATTGACCCTTGCTCGCGCTGCAATGTCATAATACTCATGGGCCATGTCGCTTATCTGAGCGTAGAAATCTCTTGGCGACCTTCCGCTTCCTTCTCGGCTTCTGCCTTTGATCGTACTAGGCACACTTAGCAAGCTACCATAAGAGCTGGCGTTTCCTGCAAAGTCGCTTCTTCCTTCCATGACCCTGCGCATTGGCAAGTAGTATTTGCCGTACTGGTCGATTGCTTTCTTAGCAACTTCTGCATCAAGAGAACCTGACTGGAC
>Ga0181388_1000449_pt1 | contig 13844 bp, 12 predicted proteins | sample 11SPOviralmetaG_FD_130120 | JGI IMG/M metagenome (GOLD analysis project Ga0181388, IMG submission 130120) | Marine viral communities from the oligotrophic San Pedro Time Series (SPOT) site, San Pedro Channel, CA, USA - 11 SPOT_SRF_2010-05-17 | ecosystem: Environmental > Aquatic > Marine > Strait...
CCGGTTTATTTGTGCCAGATCCTGCTAGCGCACCAAACGTTGTAATAATTCCGGGATATGATTATATACTAAAGGTGGATTACACTAATTGTTTTAGTGGTAGTGCACCTTATGTTACAGATAGGGTTTACATAAGAAATTATGAAAATGGCATTGATCTTAATAGTATTGCTAGGTTTGGAACAAAATTTCAAAAGACTTCAGGAACGCCTATGGATAAAATGCCAGGGTATACAGGAGAATGGATCCCTATGTCAGGTGACAGGGGGTATGGAAAAGTAGATGGAGGATTTTTAGATCTTAGCACATTTAAAATATATAATGTAAAACAGTTAAGTAATTATCAAGAAGACACATCAAGCGTATATGGCGGTAGCGCAAGAGGAAGAAGTTGGCAATCAGATTATGGAGTAAACCCTGTTTTAATGTCGTCCGCAAATGGCACTAAGTATTGGATTCGCATGGGGTATGGTGGCGATGGTCATAGTTTTAGAATATGGTCGGAGGCTACAAATCCAACCCAGCTATGTGGTAATTGGGAAGCTGTTTTTGGTACATTTACTTTAGACAATAGTGCTAAGGTGGACATGGTTTTTGTCGGTGGCTTAAGTGATTTTGTTATACCTTCTAATTGTGGACTATCTGTTTATGTAAGTAATAATAACGGTACAAACTGGGAAACTTATGATAAAGACTCAGGAGAGGCGCATGTGTTTTCTACAACGGGAACACAGTTAAGGGTTAAGTTAACAGCGTCGGGTCATCCAAACAAAGCTCCGTTTTTGCAAAGTAAAATGGGCTTAGTTGTTGATTTTGGCTCAATGCACGATGCTGCAAAAGACACTAATATCAAGTATAAAGTAACAAGAAAAAAGTTAAGATAATATGGCTACTGTAGGCTCTTCTAAAAGACATTTAAATATTACATCTGACTCATCGGCAGCAGCAACCACCATGACCCTTGGCGGTAACGGTGTTGCTACAGAGGCGTATGTAGGCACACAGATTACAAACCTTATTGACTCATCACCCGCAGCATTAAACACGCTTAATGAGCTTGCTGCTGCATTAGGAGATGACGCTAGCTTCTCTACCACTGTAACAAATAGTATTGCTACTAAGCTTGCTTTAGCTGGTGGAACAATGACTGGTAATGTTATTTTTAACGATAGCAAAGAACTAAGGCTTGGCACAAGTTCTGATTTTAAAGGTTTCCATAACGGAACAAATACGCATTTAAGTAATTATACAGGTCAGTTTGTAATTGAAAACTACTCGGATGACAAAGATATTTTATTTGCTTCCGATGATGGGTCTGGTGGGGTCACTACTTACATGTACTTAGATGGCAGTATTACCGAAACAAGGTTTACAAAGCCAAGTAGACATGATGATAGTGTAATAGCTAAATTTGGTGATGGAAATGATTTAAATATATTTCACAATGGTAGTAATAGTTATATAGAAACAACAAGTTCTTCTACTGGTGATTTCTTTATTACAGCAAGAGGGACTAATCATGATTTATATCTTGAGGCTGCTGATAACATATACATAAGACCTCAGGGAAACGAAAATGGAATAGTAGTTGAAGGAAACGCAGGTGTAACTCTTTATTACAACAATGGTGCAAAACTTGACACTACAAGCACAGGTGTTGAGATTAGCGGTGGATTATCTGTATCTAATGACACGATACTTGGAAATGGTTTAGCAGATACAACTGTAGTACATGGTCATCTAGGAATAGGTGAAGACAATTACCCTAAAATTGCATATCCAGGTAAAAATGCTCAATGGTCTGGAACTGGCAGCACTACGGGACAAGTTGTAATTGATTTACCAGGTACATTAGGCAATTTTGATATGATGTATATGGAAATAGACATATACAACTATAGTGCTGAGGCTGCAACAAAACTTATAATTGGTGGTCACAATTGGAACTCTGGTGGTGATAGTAACACCAGTTCTACTATGTGGCATAATGTAAATGTACAAGTTTTAGGTGCTTTAGATAAACCAATTTATTTTGGTAGAAGAAATGATGGTACTAGCGAAAGAAGATGTATAGCAATTGGCGAAACTGATTCAACATGGAGTTATGCTACCGTTCATGTATCTAAGGTTAGCGGTGCTTCTAGTTTTTATAGTAATAATATAGACTGGGTAGGTGATTGGAATACCGCTCAAACCACAAGTGACACTTACTTTACCAAAAATCCTACAACGAATTTTAATTCAGGAACTACATTAGAAACCAATGGAAATATTTCCGCATCAAACTTCTCTGGCTCATCGTCGGGTACAAACACTGGTGACCAAGATTTAAGTGGATTAATATCAAGCATAACAGTCGGTGATGGATTAGACGGAACTACATCAAGCGGTGACGCTACAATAAGTTTAGACTTATCGGAGCTAACTGATATGACTGCTGATATAACAACAACTGTTGATGAGCTTATACTTCTTGATAATGGTGCGGAACGTAGAAAACGCTTTAGCGAAATATTTGGTTCTGCGGCATACAGCAACACAAGCGCCTTCGCTGCCGCTGCGCATAATCACTCTGGCACTTATGCTTTAGAGTATGAGTTAATGCAATCAGACAGTAGTGATAGAGATATGCACGTATGGCGTAAAAACCACGCTATGCTTTCTGATGATAGTGGTGTAAGCACTTATATTATTGTACAAACTAATGTACCTCAAGACAACTACTCTATGGGTGGTTTTACTTTAGTTTACCAAGACGCTTATAATAGTTCGGGCGAAGGAGGAGAAATAAAGATATACGGTTACTGGAATCCAGAGTCTAACAGTGGATTTGAAGGATTCAGATACGAATGTTCTAATCCATACCACACGCCTACAATTGAAGTCTGTAGAAACTCGTCTTCAGGTAAAACAGCATTTTTTATTAGTGGTGAAAGTGGAAGTTACACTCAGCTTCTTGCTAAAGATTTGTGGTTAGGATATTCTGCTGCTTCTGCTACCTCGCAATGGGGAGACAGTTGGACTGTTACACAAGCTTCAGCCAAAGATGGATACACCAACTTTGATACTTTAAATCGTAATGATTTTGCTGCTATTACTACTAATGGGTCTACTCCTTCATTAACAGGAGGTGTAAGTGCTGCTGAGGTGAGAACTCTTATTGGTGCTGGAACAGGTAATGGGTCATCTAATTTAGCCATAGGTACAACAGCTACCACGGCAATGGCTGGTAACACCTCGTTGTTACAGATAGGCACAACAGCTACCACGGCAATGGCTGGTAATACTGCCTTTGCATCTACTAGCCATAACCACGATGGTAGATACCTAAGAACACACGCAAGGTATCAAAACGATTTAGACACTATAGATTCTTCAGGTGTTTATATATGGGATGTAAGCGAGGCTGACGATGAACCTACAGGTGCATCAGATGGATTGCTTACAATAAAATATTGGGATTCAGATAGTTGGGCAACAGCATCTTTTCAAGATTTCCATAACAGAACTCTACATATAAAAAGTAAAAAGAGTGGAACTTGGCAAACAGACTGGGCACAAGTTTGGACTACAGACCAATTAACAACTACTAATAAAACTAACTACGATACAGCATATACTCACAGTCAAGCAGCTCACGCGCCTAGCAATGCAGAACAAAATGTTCAATCAGACTGGAATGCTACAAGTGGAGATTCTTTTATACAGAATAAGCCCACAACGTTTGCACCTTCTTCACATAACCACAACAACCTTTACTATACTGAAGATGAAATAAGACTTGCTCTTGCAAGAATTAACGGATGGGAAGCAGGGTACGGTAGCGGAACTGCTTCTAACATAAAATGGAATCTATCTGAAGAGGCGCTTGAGTTAAAGCATGATACGGATACATCTATTGGAGCGGTTTACAAAGCTGTATACATGGAGGCTGGAGAAACTAAGCGCTTCAGTGTTATGATTAGGGGTTCATCTCCGTCTGATAACGGAATGTATCTAAGGCTGTATCAACATGACGGAGATTTACCAAATGGCAAAACCCACGTATCAAACGATGCTCAAGGCACTTTTGTGCAGTAAGACGATAGAGGAGATACTGGCTGGTATGAAAATGGTGCTGTCTCAGATAGCTGGACTAATTTTGAAAGAGACTATAAAGCACCAACAAGCGGTTACGTTAGTATAGTTGTTTTAAACTGGACTGGAGTAGGGCTAGAATCTTTATTTATTAAAACACCAGATATTCAAACTAGATACGCTAAGTCTGAGTCTGGCTCTATAGGCATTTCACAACTAGCTGTTAGTGACGGTACTGATGGTCAAGTTCTTACTACAAACGGTAGTGGTACTCTTTCTTTTGCTACTGTTAGTAGCGGAGGCTCTGATACTAACTATTACCTTGATGGTATTACCAGAACTGATAGTACAAATACCCTTGTATTTTCTGTAAATGGTGCTACTAATCAAAGCTATACGTTTGGTTCTAATGCTTTTGATTCTTTTAGCGACCACACGGAAGCTGGTTACTTAACTACAGAAACTTACACAGCTCACGAAGACACTTCTAGCCTAAGTGGTGTTTACGGCTCAACGGCTAATGGTACTAAGATTGACACTATTACCGTAGATGCTAATGGGCATATTACAGCGGTCGCTACCGGCGCTACTGGGAACATGACTGGCTTCTTTGTAGAAGACGGTGATGGTACAGAAGTACAGATTAACAATGCTAATGAGTGGAAATTCGTAGAGGGTACTGGTATTAACATAAACTGGTCAGACACTTCACCTGGTTCAGATTCTGACCCGTATGATTTAACTTTTAGTATTAAAGACAATTCTGTCAATGCTTTACAATTAAATGTTTCAGGAGATGGTACTGCGGGTCAAGTATTGGCATCAGATGGTGATGGCACTTTTAGCTGGGTAGCCGATGCTAACACAGATACAGTGTATACTCACCCTACAGGCGATGGTAACAACCACATCCCTACTGGCGGTGCAGCAGGGCAATTTCTTAAGTACTCTTCTAGTGGTACGGCTGTATGGGCGACACCTAGTTACACTACGAACACAGATACAGTTTATACTCACCCTACTACTGCTGGCAATAAGCACATACCTGCGGGTGGCGCAGCGGGGCAGTTCTTAAAGTATTCTTCTGACGGTACAGCAACTTGGGCAACGCCTTCTTACACGACTAATACAAACACAACTTATTCAGCAGGTACTGGTCTTGATTTAACTAGTACAACATTTAGTGTAGAACCCGACTTGCGTGATGGTATTACACACGTTGGTAAAGACGCTAATAACTACATACAGTTTGATTCAACCAATGGACGTATAGACTTTTATGCAGGCGGTGTGTTTGTGGCTCGTATGGAGTCGGATGGTGATTTACATATTAAAGGCGATGTTATCGCATTCTCAGATATATTCTCATAATGGCATTACAAAGCAGTGGACAAATAAAAATGTCCCAATTAAACACCGAGTTAAATCGGGGGGCAACAGATGAATTTTCAATTTCCCTTGCAGTAGAAGGAGGGTACGAAGCTATTAATACGAATAGTACTAATAAACCTAACGACTCTGCCCCCCACGCTATTAGTGAGTGGTATAGCTATGACCATAATGCATCCGCAGCATACTCAAACACGAGGTACTATCAAAACGATGGTACGGGTGATTATATAAACTGCACTACTAGCACTTCACCGTTTAGTATAAATACTACGCAAGATTTGAGTTTTAGTATATGGGTACGCAACACGGGCAGCTTGCAAAATCAATTACTTTGGAACTTTGGTAATACAAACTCGAACGGCAATAACAGATTTATGTTGACGTATAGCCAAAGCTTAAATAGACTTATTGCGAGGATAAGGACTAATAGCACAAACTTTGATAGGCAATGGCCATTACACGATAATTCTGCTACTGGAATTAATAGTAGTGCAAAATGGAAAAGCAGTGCAAGAGGGAATGTGAATAGTGATGGGTTCTGTATGATTACAATAACCTACGATGCTTCGCTAACAAACGCAGCTAACGCATTTAAACTGTACTGGAACGCTACGGAGTGTACTTCTCAATCAAATGCTAATAATGGAACAAGAACAGCTATTAATGCTACTAAGGGGAAAATTGGAGAAAACATACACCTTACCAATAGCGCGGGTAATGCTACTTTGGACTACGATGAGATAAAGATATACAACAAAGTATTGTCCTCAAGCGAAGTAACAACCCTATATAACAGTGGCGTTATAGCAGACAGTAGTCAAACAGTTACAAGCGGTCTTATAACAGAGTGGACTTTTGATAACAATAACGCTAACGATAGCAACAGTAAGTACACTAATACAATTACTAACGGAACAATAACCGCATACTAATGGCTTACGAAATTTTACCATACGACGAAGAAGCAACTGTTTTTGAAGTATTAAACGATGGTACACCTGAATTTTATGGAACAGAAGAAGAGTGCCAACAATACATAGACAATTTGACATAATAAGCGGATTTGTATTATATTTGATATATTATTAAATAAATTTTTAAAGAAAATGGCAAAAGCTAAAAAACTAACAAAAGAAGAGCTTGAAAAAGTTACTGGAGCTGTATCTCAAATGAATCAGTTAAAAATAAACTTAGCTGATTTAGATCTTCAGAAAATGCAACTATACAAAGTGTTCGAGCAGTTTAGCGAAAACTTAAGTACAGAACAAAAAGCATTAGAAGAAAAATACGGTGATGTTACTATCGACTTATCATCTGGAGAGATCAAAGACAATGAACGGTCTGATTCGTAAGATAAGTATAGGTAGAGACTATAAAAACGAAGCTATGCATTACTCCGTGGGCCAAGAGGTCTACGGAGGTCATACCATAGAAAGCATAGTTGAAGAACAAGACAGGTTTAGTATTTATATTAAGAAAAACGACGAAACAATACCTTGGAAAGACTTTAACAAAAACATGGGTATAGCCGTTGAATATAATTTAGAATATTAATGAGATCTTTATTTGACTTTGTTGTGGAACCTAAAGGTTCTAGAACAAATAGCAAAAAAGAAATAGGAGACAAAGAACTCTTGTTAAATACAGATTTACAAGATCACCGATACGTTAATAGAGTAGGTGTAGTTGTAAACGTGCCTAAGGGTGATTCTAGCGGAGTTAAACCAGGAGATGAAGTCATTGTTCACCACAATGTTTTTAGAAGGTTCTACGACGTTAAAGGTAATGAGAAAAATAGCAGAAGTTATTTTAACGAAAACTCTTACATGTGTACTCAAGACCAAATATACATGTATCGTAGAGATGGTTTATGGAAACCCACGGATGGTTACTGTTTTGTAAAGCCAATAGAGTCTAACGATATGTGGTCTTTAGACAATGAAACACCATTTAAAGGAGTGCTTAAAATATTGGGTGATGATCTACTACAACTTGGCCTGCAGCGTGGTAACGTAGTTGGTTTCACACCCCGGAGCGAATACGAATTTGTCATTGATAATGAAAGGATGTACCGTGTTCGTTCCGTTAACATAAATATAGATTATGGACACAAAAGAAACGAAAAAGAGTATAATCCAAGCTGGGCGTAAGGCCATAAAGGAACTCATAAAAGTTGCTGAAGAACCCATAATAACTAACACTGAAGACGACGTCTCTGCTGATAGATTAAAGAACGCTGCTGCTACTAAAAAACTAGCTATACTAGACGCGCTTGAAATACTAAACAGGATTCAAGAAGAAGAAAACATGCTTAACGAAAAGCCTGCAGAAAAAAAAGAAACTAAGTCTTTTTCTGGTTTTGCAGAAAGAAGATCTAAATAATGTACGATCAATCTTTATATAAAATAGTAAATCCAATAAAAGAAAGCACTGTTAAAAGATATAACAAGGCTAGAAAATGGAAATATGGTTATAATAAAGAATTTGATTTTGTAGTCATAAGTAAGACAGGTCAAATAGGTGATATATACGAAATTCAAAACTTAAAAATAGCTTTACCAAAAGCTGTTAATGTTCATGAATTTAAAGAAAACAAATGGACACCTTTTGATTATCCCAAAGAAATAAAAAACATAAAAAGCGTCTTTGACTGGAAAGACTATCCTGAAGAGTTTAAACAAAACTGGGAACAATACATAGACGAAGAGTTCAATAGAAGAGAAGATGGTTTTTACTTCTTTAATAATAAAAAAACCACTTATATAACAGGTACTCATTATATGTATCTGCAATGGTCTAAAATAGATGTTGGCAAACCAGACTTTAGAGAAGCTAATAGGTTGTTTTTCATATTCTGGGAAGCTTGCAAGGCAGACAAAAGAAGCTACGGTATGTGTTATCTTAAAAACAGACGTAGTGGTTTTTCTTTCATGTCTAGTGCTGAAACTGTTAATCAGGCTACGATTAGCTCTGATGCTAGGTTTGGTATACTTTCTAAATCAGGTTCTGATGCGAAAAAAATGTTTACCGATAAGGTAGTTCCTATATCTGTGAACTATCCGTTTTTCTTTAAACCTATTCAAGACGGTATGGATCGTCCTAAATCTGAATTAGCTTATAGAGTTCCAGCGTCTAAGCTTACTAGAAAATCTATTAAAAGAAAAGAAGAAGAAACATTAGAAGGTTTAGATACAACTATAGACTGGAAAAACACCGGTGATAACTCATATGATGGTGAGAAACTAAAACTGCTTGTTCACGATGAAAGCGGTAAATGGGAAAAACCTGATAACATATTAAACAACTGGCGTGTTACTAAAACATGTTTGAGACTTGGTTCTCGCATCATAGGTAAATGTATGATGGGATCAACCTCAAACTCTTTAGATAAGGGTGGTGAAAACTTTAAAAAGTTGTACAACGACTCTGACGTGTCTAAAAGAAACAAGAATGGCCAAACTAAATCAGGCCTTTACAGCTTGTTCGTTCCAATGGAGTGGAACTATGAAGGCTTCATTGATGAGTATGGTAATCCCGTATTTAACACCCCTGAAAAACCGGTACTTGGACCACAAGGTGAAGAAATAGACGTAGGTGTCATAGAGAACTGGGAAAACGAAGCAGAAGGTTTAAGAGGTGATCAAGACGCTTTAAATGAATTTTACAGACAGTTTCCAAGAACAGAGGACCATGCATTTAGAGACGAAACAAAAAACAGCTTGTTCAACCTTTCAAAGATATATGATCAAATAGATTACAATCAAGGTGTTTCTAGAGATGGTGTTATCACAAAAGGTAACTTTCACTGGAAAGACGGTATAAAAGATTCTAAAGTCTTTTTTGCACCAGATCCACAAGGAAGATTTATAATTTCTTGGGTTCCAGATAAACAACTGCAAAATCAAGTGATTATAAAAAATGGGGTGAGATATCCTGGTAATGAACACATGGGAGCGTTTGGCTGTGATTCGTACGATATTAGTGGTACGGTTGATGGTAAAGGCTCAAATGGTGCTTTGCACGGTTTAACCAAGTTCTCTATGGAAAACTCACCGCCTAATCAATTTTTTCTTGAATACGTTGCTAGACCAAAAACTGCAGAGACTTTTTTTGAAGATATGCTTAAGGCTCTAGTTTTTTATGGTATGCCAGTTTTAGCAGAAAATAACAAACCTAGGTTTTTATATTTTTTAAAACAAAGGGGTTACAGAGGTTTTTCTATGAATAGACCGGATAAGGTTTGGAATAGATTATCAACAACAGAAAAAGAGATAGGTGGTATACCTAACTCTAGTGAAGATATAAAACAAGCCCACGCGGCAGCTATAGAAACTTATATAGAAACTTACGTTGGACAAATGGGTGATGGTAGATATGGTTCTATGTACATGAATAGAACACTTAATGATTGGAGTAGATTTGATATAAATAAAAGAACAAAGTTTGATGCGTCTATAAGCTCTGGTTTAGCTATAATGGCTTGTAACAGAAACCTTTATAGACCAGTTGCAGATAGAACAAAAACTAAAATTGATTTTGGTTTTTCAAAGTATAAAAACAGCGGTTCAAAATCGCAGATAATATAAAATTATGGCTGAGTCAGTTGTAAAGAGTTATTTTCCTAGTCAAGTAGCTAGTGACCAAGAAAAATTAAGCTTAGAATATGGGCTTAAGGTAGGTAAAGCTATCGAAGATGAATGGTTTAAAAGAGATGGTGGAGTATACAGATTTCACAGTAATCAAGAAACTTTTCACACTAGAAGACAGTACGCCAGAGGTGAACAGTCTATACAGAAGTATAAAGATGAATTATCTATAAACGGTGATCTTTCTTACTTAAATCTTGATTGGAAACCAGTTCCTATCATACCAAAGTTTGTTGATATAGTTGTAAATGGTATATCTGAAAGGATGTATGATATAAAAGCTTTTTCACAAGATCCTTTTGGTATAGACAAGAGAACTAAGTACATGGAGTCTATTCTAAGAGACATGCAGACTAAAGAGCTTAATGATTTTGCAGAGCAAGCTTTTGGTGTAAACATGTATGAAAATCCAAAGCAAAGTTTACCTGAAAACAAAGAGGAGCTAGAACTTCACATGCAATTAAGCTACAAGCAGTCTGTAGAAATAGCTGAAGAGCAGGCTTTAACTGTTTTGCTAGAAGACAATAAATACGAAAACACAAGAAAAAGACTTAATTACGATCTTACAGTACTGGGTATGGCTTGTGTAAAAAACAGCTTTAATACTTCAGAAGGCATAAAAATAGAATACGTTGATCCTGCTAGTTTAGTTTATTCTTATTCAGAGTCACCATATTTTGATGACATATATTACATAGGTGAAGTTAAAAATGTACCTGTAAACGAGCTTAAAAAACAGTATCCTGAATTAGACGATGAAGCTTTAGAAGATATACTAAAGAAGAGTATACATGATAGAGGTCACTACAGTAACTCACCTAGAAACAATCACACTGTAGATAAAAACACGGTGCAGGTTTTATACTTTAATTACAAAACCTACATGAACGAGGTTTACAAGTTAAAGCAAACAGGTACTGGAGCTAGTAAGGTTATACTTAAAGACGATCAATTTAACCCACCAAGCGATTTAGCAGGTGAGTTTGGTAAGATATCTAGATCATTAGAGGTTGTTTATGAAGGCGCTTTAATTCTAGGTACTGATATAGTTTTAGAGTGGGGTTTGTCAAAAAACATGATGAGGCCAAAAAGTGACGATGCTAAAGTTAAAATGAACTACAACTTAGTTGCTCCTCGTATATATCAAGGTCGTATAGAATCTTTGGTTTCTAGAATAACTAGTTTTGCTGATATGATTCAGCTAACACACTTAAAACTACAGCAAGTTTTAACACGTATGGTGCCAGATGGTATATACATAGACGCTGATGGTTTAGCAGAGATTGACCTTGGTAATGGTACTAATTATAACCCACAAGAAGCACTTAACATGTTCTTCCAAACAGGTAGTATCATTGGTAGATCTTTCACATCAGAAGGTGATATGAATCCAGGTAAAGTGCCTATTCAAGAAGTAACTTCAGGTGCTGGAGGTCAAAAAATAACTGCTTTAATAAACACTTACAACTATTACTTACAGATGATTAGAGACGTAACAGGCCTCAACGAGGCTAGAGACGGATCTACTCCAGATAAAAATGCTTTAGTTGGTGTTCAAAAATTAGCAGCAGCTAACTCAAACACAGCTACTAGACATATACTCCAGTCTAGTTTGTTTTTAACAACAGAGTTGGCAGAATCTTTGTCTTTAAGACTTTCTGATGTTATAGAGTTTTCTCCTACTAGAGATGGATTAATAAACAAGATTGGTGCTCACAATACTGCGGTAATAAGCGAATTGCATGATATTCATCTTCACGATTTTGGTATATTTATAGAACTAGCTCCTGACGAAGAACAGCAAGCTTTTTTAGAAAATAACATACAACAAGCTTTAGCTCAGCAAAGTATTGATTTAGAAGACGCTATAGATATAAGAGATATCAAAAACGTAAAGCTAGCTAATCAGCTTTTAAAAATAAGAAGACGTAAGAAAAGAGAGCTTGATCAAAAAATGGCTCAGCAAAACATGCAGGCTCAAGCACAAGCTAACGCACAAACACAGCAAGCTGTTGCGCAAACAGAGGCGCAAAAACAACAAGTTATATCTCAAGGTAAAGCTCAGTTAGCTCAGTTACAGTCTCAATTAGACTTACAAAAACTTCAACAAGAGTCTGAAATTAAAAAAGACTTAATGGCTAAGGAGTTTGAGTACAACATGAGAATAAGAGGTGTTGACGGTGAAAACCTCAAGGAGAAAGAAAAGTATAAAGAAGACAGAAAAGACGATAGAACTAAACTTCAAGCATCTCAACAAAGCGAACTTATTGATCAAAGAAAAAACAACAAACCACCAAAAGACTTTGAATCTTCTGGTAACGATACCTTAACGGGTGGGTTTGGCTTAGGTTATTTCGAACCTAGGTAATAACTAAATATAGTATCCTTTAATATTTTATCTTAACATGGAAGAAGAAAACACAGTAAGCCAGGAAGAACTGGTTCAAAAAGAAGATTTAAACGACGGTGTCGTTAAAGTTGATTTTAGAAACGTTAACAAAGAAGAAAATGTATCAAGCGAAAATGATGAAGAGACCGGATTGCGGGTGCAAGATAGCGACGTGCAACTGCCAGCAAGCGGAGATGCCCCAGCCGATCAACTTGAGAGCGAAGAGCCCAGTGAAGTACGGAGCTCCGACGAAGAAGAACCCTTACAAGATGATGGAGAGCCCGCTAGCGAAGTACGGGTGCTCGAGGAAATAGTAGACGAAGAGGAAGAACCTGAAGAAGATTTAGTTGAAGACACTCAAAGCCAAGAGCAAGAGGTTTTAGAAGCAACTGAAGAAAAGGTTGATGTTAATCTACCTGAAAACATCGAGAAACTAGTTGAGTTTATGAATGAAACTGGTGGTAGTTTAGAAGACTACGTTAGATTAAATCAAGACGTAGATGCTTTAGACCAGGAACAATTAGTTAAGGAGTACTATAAGAGTACTAAACCACATCTCGATGATAGTGAAATTGATTTCTTGATTGAAGATAGTTATTCTTTTGACGAAGAACTAGATGAAGAAAGAGATATAAAACGTAAAAAACTGCTTTACAAAGAAGAAGTTCAAAGAGCTAAAGATCATTTGAACGGTATGAAAAGCAAGTATTACGAAGATATTAAAGCTGGAAGCAGGTTAACACCTGAACAGCAAAACGCGGTTGATTTTTTCAATCGTTACGAAGAACAAACAAAAGAATCATCACAGCTGGCAAAAAAGCAAGCATCGGTATTTCAAAGTAAGACAGATAATGTCTTTAACCCAGAGTTCAAAGGTTTTGAATATGAAGTGGGTGAAAAAAAGTATCGATTCAATGTTAAGGATGCTGGTAAGGTAAAAGAGAACCAAAGCGACATTAGTAATTTCACTAGAAAGTTTCTAGGACAAGACAATACTATAGGTGACGCTAAAGGTTATCATAAAGCCTTGTTTACAGCGATGAACGCAGACGCTGTAGCTAATCACTTTTACCAACAAGGTAAAGCTGACGCTGTTAAGGAAACCTCAGCACGTTCTAAGAACGTTAAAATGGACCCTAGAGGTCAACATGAGGCTGCTACACAGGTTGGTGGAATGAAGGTAAGAGCAATTAGTGGTGATGATTCTCAAAGACTGCGTGTTAAAATTAGTAAATAACTCTAAAAACATAAATAAATGAGTTTTTTAACACAGGGTGGTTTCCCAGCAGGTTTAACTCCTGCACCAACTAAAACATTGTTCGATAAGAACTATTTAAACA
>Ga0181388_1000452_pt1 | contig 13801 bp, 27 predicted proteins | sample 11SPOviralmetaG_FD_130120 | JGI IMG/M metagenome (GOLD analysis project Ga0181388, IMG submission 130120) | Marine viral communities from the oligotrophic San Pedro Time Series (SPOT) site, San Pedro Channel, CA, USA - 11 SPOT_SRF_2010-05-17 | ecosystem: Environmental > Aquatic > Marine > Strait...
ATATTCGGTAAAATATTATGTTCGTTACATATGAATAAAAAGTCGTTGCGTGTCATATTAATTCAAGTTTACAAGTTTATATTCTTTACTCTTTATTTTCTCTCTCGTCTCTTGTATGCCCTCATTCAAAAACTCATTACGATATTTTGAGGTAGTGCGAGAATAGTCCCAGTAATACTCATCGAGCTGCGTTTTTCCGTTGTAAGGTTTAAAAGCTATGATGGAGCGATAGCTTTGGAAGTATACGCCCTTATCGGTATATATTTCGAACTGATTTGCAATAGGGTTTCCAGTTCGTGGACTGGTCATCTGGTTTACTTTTATTTTTTTCATCTGTTTATGTTTTAAAATATTAATCTAAATAATATGTAAAGCGGAGCAAATATACACATAATTTTTACCGCCTTGAATGTTAACTTGTCTAACTTCATAAAGAAGTTTTCTATTATATCCTCTCTTTCGTTTCTCATCTTATTAAAAATTAAACGATACTAAATCAATGTTTTTGATGATGGTAAAAATACCGCCTAAAATCATAGGTACAAAAATTGAAATTATACCCCAGAAAATTACTTTGTCAATTGTGTTGTTGTTTACTTTTTTCATTTTATTATGTTTTATGTTGTTTTTAATTATGGTGTAAATATACACAAAAAAGTTAATAACCCAAACAAAACCAAACTATTTATTTAATTTATATCTATTCTAAATAACTACGCTCACCTATATATACTATATGTACGTGCGTGCGTTATTTACGACAATTTACCAACATATCCAAATATTAATACAATTTAGAACCAGTCTAGGTAATGCAATTACGTCAGTTCATTATTCCCATTGAATTGCGCACCGACTGAATTCATTATATATATTAAATTCACAGGGCGCACAAATCAACAGGGTATTGAATTTACTTTTGTTCGCATATAATTTTCGCCAGATAAAATTTAAAGATAACGCAAATCAGTTTCACATTTTATGTTTGCATCGTAACTAATTCCAGCCAGAAGTAACTCGGCAATATCCTCAACATCTTCATCGTAGTCTATTTCTTGGTAATCTTCATCTAATATCTCAATATCCTCAAGTCCAGCCCAACCCTCGTAATAAACACCTTTAGCAATATAAAATACATCTTTATATTTGAATTGAGTTTCAAGCCATACGGAACGAGCGTCAGCACATTCGCCTAATTGTTCAAAGTCTAACTTCTTTATTTCCTCATTTGTTCTCATATCTATTATATTTATTTTATTATTATTATTATTATTATACAATGATTATCCTTGCACAATGATTATCCTTGCACCTGTGTATGATTATCCTGTACTTCTCGAATAAATATTCGGTGCTTCTGAATATCTATATTGTACTTCTGACAAATTATCTTTAATAATTCTACTTTGTCACTGGCGTTAAATACTGCACTGGTATTTGCCAGACTTGGAATGTTTACTTTAAATTGTTTCATTTACTATATTTTTAAGTTCATCAATTTTCTCTTTGTCTCGTTTCTCCTTCTCTTGAAACGCCACCTCTATTATATTAGGCAACCAGTCCACCAGAGTATAGGGGTCAATCGTAATTGAATTGTATTCATTGGATAAGCATACGCCGTCATCATCTGCGTGGAGCGTAGTTATCTCATTTATATATATCCATTTGTGTTCCATATTATTTATATTTAACTTAATTCTATTATATCATATTCTAAATCGTAAATGTCGTCATTTACTTCCATCAATTCCATTAAGTAATTGCACACCATACCCAATAAAATAGACTTGTCATCATCATCATTTTTAGCACGTTCAATCAAATCATCAACTCCATCATAAAATGATATAAAACCAGCCCTTGAAATTAACTGAGGATAAGCCCAATCCTTAAAATCATCATTTATATATGTCATTAATTGAGTAGCCATATCAGGTAATATGCTAGCTTTTATTTTGTCAGTACTATAATTGTAGTATCTTGGTGAATCTAAGCCATCAAAAAACAATTCAACACCTGTCTTATTTGTAAATCTATGCAACCATTCACAAGCATAACTAATAAAGGTACTTGCATAATTTACATTATCATAATCAATACCATACGCATCGCATCTATTGTCAATATACTCTTCGTGATATCCATAAAAGCCACCAAAATCAATTCGTATTTCCATTTTATTTATATTTAAAATTGTTTCATCCATTTTGCGAGAAACTCACGCGCCTCTCGTTTACCTAAGCCAAATTCTTCTTGTAAATATATTCCTACTCCAAACATATTAGATGCGCCTGAATCTCTTAAGTCATTTAGGTAATTAAAAATTTGTGTTTCCATATCTTACTATTTATATTTAAAATTGTTATACTGCAAACATAGACAGAAATTTTTTTCCCAATGTTAAGCTAATGTTAAGAAATTGTTCTATATTTGTAATTCAATAGTTTAATTCATAATTGAGTACTTATTTTAAGTTTTATAAAGTACCCTATTCGAAAGAGTAGGGTATTTTTTTTATGCCTATTAAATTCACAGATATGGAACAAACAAATACAGGGGGTGTTAAATTCACAGGAGATTATTTTGATGAAGCAATAGAATATGTACAAGAAAAAGAAACGACCCCAATTAAATTCACAGAGACCCCTATTAAATTCACAAGGAAACAAACACCTGTTTATAGTGGAGTGCTTAATTATTTCCCTGATGCGATAAGAGAAGTAGCTCAATGTTCTTATATGGGAAATCAGCAACACAATCCAGATAAACCTCTGCATTGGGATAGAAGTAAATCTGGCGATGAATTAGACGCACTAACTCGCCACTTACTTGAGGCTGGTACAATAGATACAGATGGGGTGCGCCATTCAGCTAAAGTAGCGTGGAGAGCTCTTGCTAATCTACAGAAAGAGATAGAGCGTTCTAACGAAGAACATACATCCCCTTCGGAACAGAGCGAGTAAGTAGGTATTGAATTGCATACCGACTTCCGTCGATGCTGTGATTCCAATTATCCTGTGGAATACTACCCTTTAGTTTCCAAGCGTAATTATTGAACTCCTTAATTGTATTGATGGATTCTTTGTCTATAACAATATTGTAATCTTGCATTAAGGCGATTCCTGTCAATATACTTCCCTTCTTCTTTATCGTTGGCGTTATATTGAGTCCTTTAGTCTTCAGCTCACTTATTAGTCGAGGCTCACTGTTGTCGCACACTATAAGCTGTTTTCCTGCGATTCTACGGCACATCTCGAATATATTGGAGGTGGACATACCTGCTTTGTAGAAGTGCTCTCTAATCCACATTATTTTACGTGTCTTGTCTATTGCAATTTCAGTAAGTACTGAGGGGTCTGTTGAGAAACCAAAGTCGAGACCAAAGATTGTATCTTGATTGTCATCGAACTCTCCAATGCGCCAGTGAGTAAAGATGACTCCTTCAGCCCTATCTAACCAGCCACCTAATATCTGGTGCTTATATTTATCTGGTCGTCTAGTTCTCATATCCTCCACTTGCGCCACAAATGATTCAGACAAATGCATCCTGTTATCTAAGTATGTAGTGTGTACATAATTCACATTCTCATTCTCTCCGTTGTGACCATCTGGAATACCTCTGTTCTGAAAGAACCTTTGATATATCCAGTGTTCTTTTGTAGTGGGGTTTAGAATTAAGATACATCTGTTCTGTATTCCCATAGCTCGAACTGAGTAATCTATCTTATCAAACGACTCTTCATCTGTAAGCTCCTCCGCCTCATCCAATACGAATGTGGTGACACCCTGAATGGACTTTAGCTTTGCAGTTTGGTCTCCACTGGCTGTCTTGATACCACTAAAAAATATACTACTCCCTGTAAGGTTGTTTATGATTTCAGTCTTTGTGACAGTAAAGTTACCGCCAATACCCATAAGGTCTAACTTCTCCAGAAACTCTGGTATAATAGACATACTTGCTGAAGTCATAGTATATCGAGTAAAAAGTATCTTATGTCCTTTTTCGTAAGTGAGCAATACCAAAAAGGTATTTATCGCAAAAGACTTTCCACTACCTCTACCGCCAGTACATATATGGTATCTGGATGGAGATTCGAATACCGAGTGATATTTAGGATTGAGCTGAACATTTTTCATCGTTTGGTGTGAGGGTCTAAATTGCAAAATTCACATTGCTCACTACACCTGTCTCTACCAACCTCATACTCAACGCAATCGAAATCGCTTTCTTTCCTTCCATTAAAGAACGGAGAGTAACTATGCTTTATCTTCTTTGCCATCGTCTTGTGTTTCAGATTCAATATCAATAGTCTTCTCTGGATTAAGGAATGAGATTACAGGAATGTTCACCTCCTGTTTTACATTCAAATCCTTTTGTTCTTTTGGCTTACCATACTTGTACTCCCAAAGAAGTCTCAAGTGTGGGAATGAATCCTTACTCATATTAGCTAGAGATTCCCAAGCCTTCTTCTCACTGCCAAAGGCACGTTTCATTGAACCAAGAGCGAAGTTCTTTATCTCCTCCTCTTTAGCTTTAGGCTTGCGCCCTTGTCCTCTTGACACTCCCTTAACAGCTCCGTTACCTCTGCGACCATCAGAATACTTCTGGTGCTCTTCTTTTACAATAGTTGGCTTGTTTACCTTTGGTTCTGGTTTAGGTTTAGGCGCAGGACTATTCTTAGCCTCCTCCTCCTTACGCTTCTTGTCAGCTAACCACTTCTGTGTTTTGGAACTTATAACTCCCTGTTTCTTAAACTCTTGCTCTTCAGACATACGCCACCTTTAATTAAAGTAACTACTTTTTTTCATCAGTGTTTTCTTCTTTAGGCAACTTGTCAATTATCGCCTGAATCATCATATAGAGATTAGAAGTAGCTTTCTCCAGATTAGCTATCCTTTGAGCCTGAGTCCATTTCTTTTGCTTCATCGTTTATTATTTAAGTCAACGTATGTAGAACGCTTATTGGTTCTGTGGTATTGATAAGTGTTTTTCCATTCAGGAATAGGGATGAACTTCACATCCCTGTCTATCTCCTCTTTTGTTTTACGTCTTCTATTCGCCATATTAAGATATTGATTGATATACTTCTGTTTGTTGATTACGAGGCTTTATCTCTTGTTTAGCAACCTCAACTAACATACGAAGCTTGTCAGTAATCTGCTCTACCTTGTCTTCGGGCAAGTCTCCAATTATATCAGATATCTCTTTACACTCTCTTATAACTCTTCTCTGAGAACTAAGTTGAGATTCAAGAAGTTTGTTCTTTAGGTAAACATCCGAGATGGCTTCATTCTGTAAACTAATCTCTCTTGTGTACTCACTGACAACTGTATGATATCTAATTTTAACCCAATCCTCTGACTTAACAATGTTATTAAACTGGTTAATGCTATACAATATAGTGGCGTGATTCTTTTTAAACATCCTGCCTATCGCAGTGTAACTGTATCTGTGGAACTGTTGTAGGACTTTATACATAATCATTCGTGCATATACAACCTCTCTAGTTCTATTGTTTTTTAATGGGTCTACCTTGCAAACCTCTTGTGTAATATCTCTTAATATATCAAAGTCAATGTTCATCTAATTCATTTTTATATTCAACGTAAGCGTTCGTAATACCTTGACACATTTCGTAGTCTTCCATTTCCTTGAAGTGGTCGAGTAGAAGTCTTAACTCATCTACTCGTAGCACTCCAAGTCTTAGAGACAAAAGGAAATTGTCTTTATGGTCTTCAATTATTGATTTGTAGTCATCTTCTATCACAGCGTTCCTCTAATCGTGTAGTTGTGCAATTCGTTCATACCGTTCTGTATTTCGTTAGTATAAACCTCAACTGCTTGCTCAACCAAACTTTCGCCTAAGTTATAAAATTCTTCTGACATATCAAAGATTCCAATGTCATTAGTTCCCTTGTCAACTGCTATATAAAAGAAGTCAGTGTAATCCACATTGAACAACTGGCAGTAGATATACGCTTGACACATATATTTATAGTCCTTAGCACTCCAATGGAATTTGTTTATGTTCTGGCACGTTTTTAAATCTACTATGCGCCCTGAACCTAAAGCATCTGCCTTAGCTCTGAATGGCTTGCCAAACAACATCCCTGCTGCTGGAACTTCCTTCTTAGTTCCATCTAACAACTCAGTAGCGTGTTTATTGTTGGCGACTGCTTCAGCTAGGTACATAGCATTATTGTACTCCTTTATTGTATATGTCTCAGAGTTCTGGCTAAGTGCCTCTTTGAACGCCTTAGTGTTTCTACTCTGTACATCTACGAAGTTTAACTCCTGAAACTTCTCAGGCTCTAACACAGCGAGGTGCACGAGTTTACCTTGCAATAGCGCAGGGGTGTCGTCTCTTTGTCTTAATGATTTAATGTAAGCCTTTGGAGAATCCAAAAGTTTCTTTACTGAACTACTACTAAGAGCGTACTTTCCTAAGTAACCATAGTAGAAGTTGTCATCATCCATTTTCTTTAGCAGTTCATCGTATTCCCAGAACTTGCCGTCTGTAGTCATTAATGTATCTTTCATATCTATTCTGTTTCAAATTCAGCGTGTTCTCCACACAAATTACATATACCAGTGCCATCTATCCATTCAGGCGCACCGCAACAATCACTCTCTCCCATAATTCCAAGTGTGAGGGTGAAAGTCATTGAACACACTCCACAACATCTCTCTTGTGGCTTGTTGCTTTTGCTTATATTCATCTGTCTGCATATAGGCTCTCTCTTCTTTAGCCTCATAGTACTGTCGCTCCATATCCTCATAGAACGCTCTCTTAGCCTCGTCACCTGCTTCGAGTTGTTGTCTCTCAATAAACTTGATAAACTCTTCTCCTGATTTTCCCATTACTTTATATATTTAATTGTGTAACTAATAAACTTCTCTATCCAATTAAGGGCTATCCTTAATGGTGTCTCTACTCCGTGATATACAGTAAGGAGTAGGGTCTCTAAGCAAAAGAACACAACGAGTGTTATGATTGCTATAGATGCTCTTACAAGATTAAGGGGGTATCGTATAATTCTCTTTATAGTCATCTGTACTTGATTTGAGTACAAATATATAAAAGAATTATCTAATAAACAAAATTGTTAATTACTTTTTTGGATTAAACTGGTCTTTCCAGATTGTTTGGCATACGGCATAACGCTGGTCTCTATCTGGGTTTTCTTCTCCCATCTTAGCATTACCCATACATCTTTGAATGAAGTCTTTGTTTTTCTCGTATTTCTTTGGTCGTAGTAGTGGCATTAGAATTTACATTTAGGGCATTCCCATTTATAACCTATTCTATTTAAGTAACTAATTAGAGGGGGGTTGTTTTCTGTAGCCACCCATTTACCGCCATAATATACAGACGTAATGTAACATTCTGATAACGGTATGTCTTTAGTACTGTCATAAAATTTATGCTCCACCTTTAATACGCAAGACTTGTCTGTGTGCCAAGAGTCGCAAATACGCTCAAGTAACATCCTTTGTCCTGTTGGTATTTTATTACCAGATTTCTTAATCTCCATAAGAATAAGAACTTCGTTATCAAACTCAAAGACCGCATCAATATCTGTGGGGTGTATCTTTCCATTCTGCACCCCAGTAAAATCTATTGTTTGGCGAACTTCTTTTGAATTCCTAATCAAACTGCTTTGCATACTCTTTATATATTTTATATAACTTATCGTGAATACTATTTATAAAACAAGGGGTACATCTTGTTGGCTTTGCCTTCTGGTGTAACACTCTGTTATATGTAGCAATCAATCTCTTTTGCTGGTCTGCTGTAATCTCAGGAGGTGTAGTGGTAAAATACCAGTGGAGAAACTCAAACTCCTCTTCATTTAAGCACTCTGGGTTTGCGTAAGGAAACATCTTGTTTAGTATGTCCTTGCGATTTTCACACCCACAATCCTCTCCTAGAGCCCACTTAGCGATTTTATCTACGCCAGTAGCTTTGAACACCTTCTCTACAGTGTCACCTAATCCTTTACTACTTTTTGTTTTTGTACTCTTTGTAGTCTTCTTCGAGCTTTTGCCTGATTTGCGCTTTTGCATTTGATAGTGTATTAAAAATTGAACTTAATGTTATGTTTGTTTCGCTTGATATATCTCTCATCGACATATCGGTTCTGTAATATAGTTCGAACATCTTTCGGTCATACCAATACCAACTGTCCATTATTGAATCTACATTATTAAATATTTTCTCAAGATACTCTTTTCTGTCCTCTTCACCAAAATCCTCCTCACAATAGTAAAACTTCTCTAGTGATGGAATATGGTCGTCTATATTGACAGTCCTGTTATTCTTATTTAACTTAGCGTAATAAAGATTCCTCAGTGTCACATATATATAGAAAGTGTTTACCTCAGTCTCATTATACATAATCTTACTAGGGTCTTTAACGTAATCGAATATCCTAACAAACATCTCCTGAACCAACTCTTTCGAGTTCTCATCGGACAACTTAAAGGACTTCGCCATATTCAACCAATCATAGTATTTTTCAGCTAATTTATCTAATAGCTCATTCTTTGTCATAATCTAAAAGTAACAGTATTTGTTCCAACGAGTTGCACACTGCATAATTTCCACCCCACTTGAGTGAGAAATCTAACTCATCTTTCGTTAATCTCTGTTGACTCTTAGATTTGTTCCCATCTTTAAGTTCTATAAGGTAATTAGAATTCATATAACCAACTATAATATCAGGCGCACCTTTACCAAGTTGGTGTGTATGTAAAACCGATATACCTCGCTTTCTCAATTCTTGTACTATTTCTTTTTGATTTGCATCTACTCTAGCTTTCTTTCGCATCTTTTAGCATCAATATCGTTAAAGGGTGTGTACCCATTAAAGTAATATCTCTGCTCCTTCACGTTGAAGTTTATTGCTGTAACATCCTGTGGAACTCCAACTAACTTTTGTTTCTTAATCTTTTGTGTACCAAAGATAACACTTGTATCTGAGAAATCCAAAGCCCTATTTGGTCTCCATACATAAGCTACATTATCAGCCTTATCTGCAAACGTACCACCACCTTTAATCTTATTAACATCTGGCTTATAATATCTACCATCCTCAGTCTTTTGTGGTGTAACTTGATGCGCCACTAAATTCACACTAATGTCGTTGTCTATTGCAAACCTCTTTAGTTCAGACATAAACCTACTGATGTATAAGTCTTCTCTCTCACCAGAAAACATCTTATGCTGAACTGTATTGTAGGGGTCAATGATTAGCGACCTAATTCCCTTTTGACGAACTAAGAACTTAGCACGCTCAAAGATATTGTCAAGTGTAAAGTATTTCTTAGGATATATAACAAAGAAGTGTTTCTTCACAAACTCAATACCCTCTTTGTACTCCTCTTCAGTCATCTGGTGTGAGTAGTATGGGTCAGCACTTTTACCTATGTACATCTCTATAATATCGTTAAAGAAGTCTCGCATAGGCATATTCTCTGGCGTAAAAACAGCAAACTTCCAGCCATCGTGAAACGCTTTAATAGTCGCCAGTTGATTAAGAAACAAGCTCTTTCCTTCATTCTGATATCCTGTCCAGATAGTAATCTCTTGCTTTCTCCAGGTCCACGCCTCATCTACAGAAGGAATGTAAGTAGTTGTGCCTCTTTCTTGACCATTATTAAAACCGTCTAGCATAGAATCCATAACATCCGTTACTTCAAACACACCCTCTAGTTTAGGGTCGTGAGCCGTTTTAAGACGCTTTCTGAGACTATCTATCCCTTCCTGTAGTAAGACTTCGTTAGCATCCTTAAACGGTCTTAAATCAACTAATTTACATTTAGATGCGCCAAATCGTCTAAGCAATTCTCTTTCCAATAGGCGACCATTATCATCATTGTCAGTAGCTATGTAAATCTTTTTAGCTTGGTCAAACACCTCATAACAGTTAGAAATGCACTCTAACTTCTTATCAATGTTCTTGTCATCTTTGTTAGGCGCACCCATATTCACAGAAGTGTGAAAGTCAATACCTGCAACTTCCCACGATAGTGAATCTAATTCGCCCTCACATATAACGATTGACTCTGATTCTTTAACTCTGTCGTAGTTATAAATCATCGGTTTAGCATCTTTCGCCTGAGTAAAGGTCTTTCCGTTAATACCTCTAGTCTTGTAATTTATAAGGTTGTTATCTTTAAGATACGCAAATGCTACACTCTTGTTATCCTTTGTAGATACAATTTTATTCTTCTTAATCACCTCATCAGTGATACCTCTGTCATTCAAGAATTGACGACCTTCTTTCTTTAGGCTCGCCAGATAATTCTTGCTAGGAGATTTATAAACTTTCTTAGGTTGTTCCATTGTTACATAATTTTCTCTGTCATTTACTTTACCGCTAAAGCCACACTTGTGGCAGTTATATAATCCTTTCGCCAAATTAATAGAAAGACAAGTGTCCTTCCAATTCTCTTTACCTAATCTGGCGCATTGAGGACATTTCACTTTCTGCTCTACTCTATTTCCCTTCGGTTGAATACCTAATTCGGAAAATTTTATGTCAATCGTTTGCATATTTGATTTTTATTTTGTTTTTTATAAGTATTATAATACAATGTATAGTATATAGTACATTGTATAGTATTTTATTTACTTACTATACATTGTACTCTATAATACAATGTATTAAGTACTATACACTGTATCACAGAGAGAACGGTATTTCGGATTTATATAAATCTTACGCTCTTTACCATCGTTCCCTACACTCTTAGTAATCCTTGTCACAAACTCTTTCTCCTCAAGTCTTGTAAGGATTCTATAGAAAGTCCTGTCTTTGATGTCAAGACTCTCGCATATATGTTTACTAGTGGCGTAACAGTACCCTGTCTTATTCGCCAATGAGCAAACGTAACTAAATACAGCATTCTCCTGTAGATTCAAATCTAAGTCGCTCATAATTAATTTTATAAATTTAGGTCTCATAATAAAAAAGGGGAGGCGAACCCCCCCTGATTAGTTTAGAAAGGGAGGTCACTATTCTCCTCCACAGCTTGTTTAACTGGAGCACTTGCCTCGCCTTTAGGCTTCCAAGTGTTTACCTTTACGTTATGCGTCTTACCATACATCGGCTCTTTCTTAGGCTCGATTGTAAGGCGAACATATCGCTCTCCGTTATACTCATACCAATGGTCTCTTAGTTTGCTCTCTGAGATGCTAAAGTTGATTCCACTGAAATTGTCTGGCTTTGTACCAGTTCCTACATAAATTGCTTGTTGATTATCCATATTTAAAAATTAAGCGGTTAATAATTGTTCTACTTTCTTACTTACTTTGTACTTCTTTCTAATGTCTTGAATCGACACTTTACCTGTACCCAATGCAGCTTTTGCGTTGTCAAACTTAACTCCACTGTCAGGCAACCAGCTTAAATCATCGCTAGACGTATTTACAGCCGTTTTACCGTGCGTATTAGTTGCATCTGAGTCTTTGGTATCGTCAATCAAAAATAAGCCGTTTAAGGCGTATTTGCGTGCATAAGATGAACTTGACCCAAATGATTGAGCTATGTCCATACCCTTCTTGTTAGTGTCAATACCAGCTTGAGCATTAACCATAACAGTTTCGCTACCATCCGTTAGTTTAGCCGTAGCTGAAACGAATAGTGCGCCTTGATTCTCTATAAAGTCAGAGATTGTTAGAGCTAACTTGTGCTCTACTAATAGAGGTTTTACTGCCTCTAAGATGTCCTCACAGCTTCGATAGTTGTACTTACCGAAGTTGTTCTTTTGATTCTTTGGTGCTTTCAGTCTCCCCTGAATGTCCACCAACTTCTCATAAATAGTCATAGGGCAAATGTACAAATCCCAACTGACACCACCAAATAATTATTGGATTAAATCGAAATTATTGAAGTTGTCTTTGTATTTATTGGTAAGTGAGAACCTCATAGCTTTCTGACCCTCATTCTCGATTATAAAGAATCCATCGTATTCATCAAACCAAACAGCAAAGTAATCGCACAAGTGAGCTGGATAACCTCCGCCATCCCTATGAAGCGTTACTCTTGTATTATTGTGCTCAGGGTCTTTTTGTCTATCGGCACTCACATATTTTATCTGTACCTTAAACATAACTCCATCCTTCTCTAATACACAGTCGTATGTAGAGGAGTCAAGTAGTGGCATACAAACATTAAAGCCGTTCTCCATAGCTCTAGTGGCGAACTTATATTCAGCGAAACAACCCTTCTGGTTTCTATCCATAAAACTAATATACAAAAAAAAGTGACAACCTTACAGGGCTGCCACTCTTAATGAACAAAAAAATCAAATATAAAGGACTAAACAGAGAAAAACTTTATATGCTACAAATATACCCTATTGAATTCATAAAGGGGTATTAAATTCACAGAAGTTATTAACGACCTTGACCACGATTCTTCTTCTTGTAACCCTTCTGACCTACAGAAGCGTTCTTAGAGTGTACGTTTGGTCGCTTTGATTTGCTCTTTGACTTGTATGTACTAACTATCTTTCTTGCCATTTTTATTGTTTTTTTCCCAAGTTCTTCCAACAAAATACGCACCGTAAACCGTAATGAGGAGCGTTTGAAATATAGGGATATATTCCTTTTGTATCGTAAACTGTCCAATGTTGCCATCGGTAAATGCCAATACGGTAAACATTGACGTAAGAAACACCATAACAATCGGTCTGATGTTTTTCGATAGAAAGCTATCACTCTGCATATCGAGCTTCCAGCGTTCTGTAACTTGTGTTTGAGCATCATTATCTGCTTTTTCAAGTAACTCTTGTATGTTTTGCTTGGCTTGTAGGCGTTCCTCATCAGTAGTGGTGACCTTGTCTATAACGTCACCTATATCTTTCACAAGACCTCCTGTAATAAGTTGTAGTATCTTTTTCATTAGTATGTCCAGATTACTTGACCATCTTTATCTTCATCATCAATATCAATATGAATAAAGTTGTTTGCTATGCCAATACGAGTAATCCCATACTCTATAAATAGGCGCACCAAATGAAATCTATCCCTTGAGTTAGTACACGCCACATCACAAGCTAAACCCTTTAGGTGGCTTGAATTAAGTTTCCCACCAACCTTAGCATTGTGGGATTCCGTTCTGTACCCAGATGTAATGTGAATGGGTCTTCCGTAGTGCTCACGAACTTCTTCGAGTATCTCAAGAAGCTCTTTGTCCATTAATTGACCGCTTCCTTGTATATCAGGACTATCGAATTCAAAGTAGTTAAAGTATTTCATAATTTATCTATTACCTGTTGTATTTCGTTTAAATCTACATCTAGTCTAAAAGAGAGGTCAGCAGCCCATTGCCTAACCACTTTATTTTGCTTTAGCACCACTATAGTAGGTACTGTTTGAATTTGTTCCTTTAGCTTAATGCCCTGCTCTTCAAGCCAAACAAACTTAACGTCACAACCTCTTAGTGTTTTTAAGTTTATGTTTTGGTGCTTATTCCATTTAGTGTTTACGTGTAACACAGTTACATCACTTGCTACTTCCTCACCTAAAGATGTAGGGCTAAATAACAAAAACGCTAATACTATTAAAAATCTCATATCTATCTCAATTCATACAACCTTTGCTCTATTGTTTCAAGCTTTTCAAAGTTCTTTTCTATTAATTCTCTATTGTTCATAATCTCACTACGAATAGCATTGTCTTTCAAGTCGTATTCTTGTCTTGATATAACAGGTTCAGGTAACATCATAGCTTCGTCTATCTGACCTTTTAAGCTAAAATAAAACGCTGTAACTGTGCTTATGCCCACAGCA
>Ga0181388_1000455_pt1 | contig 13740 bp, 6 predicted proteins | sample 11SPOviralmetaG_FD_130120 | JGI IMG/M metagenome (GOLD analysis project Ga0181388, IMG submission 130120) | Marine viral communities from the oligotrophic San Pedro Time Series (SPOT) site, San Pedro Channel, CA, USA - 11 SPOT_SRF_2010-05-17 | ecosystem: Environmental > Aquatic > Marine > Strait...
AAGGAACACGAAATAATATGGGTAAGTTTATTTGGAGAATAGACCAACCGCCACGACGAATATTAGAACCTCAACCAAAAAGTGACTACACAAAAAATTTGATTTCTGAAAGGTTAAAATCATTCTTTAATGACAAAGGACATTGTGAAAAAAGAATGAAACAGATACAGAAACAACACTTGACTAAAAAATATGACCGTTTTAAAGATGTAGTAATTGTTGATGATGATATAGATAAATATATTCGGGTTCTTAAAAATAATACCAATAATTCCGAATATGTTCGTATCGTCATTAATAATAAAAGAATCACAACTTTTGTAGGAAAACATGAAACAATAGAAGAAATTAAAATAAGAGCGAAAAAATTTATATTAGAAGTGAAAGAATTGCAACGTAGCCAAATTGCGGGAAACTTTTTAGAGCCCCATACTACCACCCCATAATGGAAACATAATGGGGGAACACGGTTAATTGCCGTACCCAATGGTAAAAAAGTATGGGGATTAGACAATCCGCAGCCAAGCTCCTAAGTCCGTTATGATAGGATATGGAGAAGGTTCAGAGACTAGACGGTTACGGGTCTTAAATGAAGGTTTAATCAACCAGATAAGGCACAAGGTATAGTCCGTCCCCTTTGGAGACATTGGGGGTTTATTTTGGCACGATGATAGGTGTCAAAATAATAATGGAGATGAATTTACATATGCCCCAAGATGTTGAATCTGAATCAGAACTTCTAAATCTTGCAGCAGTACCATATCAAATAATTAGCCCAGCAAATAATGCTTCAATTGTAGGAATTTTCCAAGATTCTTTGTTGGGTGCGTATCGTATATCACGTGATAATATTAATTTCAATAAGCGTGATGCAATGAATCTATTAATGAATTGCAATGACATAAATGTGGATTTATTTGCGGAGGAAAAAGATAGAATAAATAGTTTTGAAATATTAACACAAATTACACCCCCACTATCAGTGCATCATAAAAACAAACAATTTAAGGATAGTGAGGATAAAGAAAAATCCAATAATATATTGGATATAAAAAATGGAAATTATAGCAGAGGTCAATTAGATAAATCATTGTTGGGTTCAAGAAGCAAAGGTCTTCTTCAACGAATTTGCAATGATTTTGGAAATCTACAATCAGCAAAGTATGTAGATGATTTACAGAATATAGTAACCGATTACATGAAAGTAAGTAGCTTTAGTGTAGGTATAAGTGATTTAATTTCAAACAAAGAAACAAAAGATAAAATTGTAGATATTATAACAAACAAGAAAAATGACGTAAAAGATTTAATTGATAAATTGCAACTGGGAACATTTACAAATGATACAGGAAAACCAACAATTGACGAATTTGAACAACAAGTAAATAACTTATTGAATGAAGCAACAGGTCAAGCAGGAAAAGTGGGTTTGACAAATTTAGATAAAAATAATCGTTTTGTAACAATGGTAAATGCTGGTTCAAAAGGTTCAGAATTGAACATTTCATTTATGATTTCTTGTCTTGGCCAACAAAATATCAACGGAAAACGTATTCCTTATGGTTTTGAAGATAGAACATTACCCCATTATTCAAAATATGATGATAGTACAAGTGCACGTGGTTTTGTTGAAAGTTCTTATATAGCAGGATTAACACCTCAAGAACTATTCTTTCATGCTATGGGTGGTCGTGTTGGTCTTATAGATACAGCAGTAAAAACATCCCAAACAGGTTATATTCAAAGACGACTAATTAAAGGTATGGAGGATTTGAAGGTAGAATATGATTTAACTGTAAGAAATAACAAGGGAAAAATTATTCAATATAAATATGGTGATAATGGTATGGATACTGTTAAATTTGAACAACAACATTTACCATTATGTGATATGGGAATTGATGATATTTATGAACACTTTTACGTTTCAAGTGATAAAGCAAATAAAGGAATAAAACCATTTACAAAAAGTGTTCAATCAAAATTAAATAAAGAAAAAAAAGATTGCGATGTGTATATTAAAAATTATATAGATTTTACAATGGAAAAACGTGAAATGTTGATAAAATATGTTTGGAAAAAGGAAGGTGAAACAATAATTCACGCACCTGTAGCATTTAGTTATATTATTGATAACATTAAAAATCAATGTAATTTATCTGCGAATTCGCTAGTAGATATTACTCCCTTAGAATGTTGCAAAATGCTTGATAAAACAATGAAAACATTGGAAGGAATAAGATCTTGTCCTCCAAATGATTTGTTTAAAACTCTATTTACATACTATTTGTCCCCAAGAGTTCTACTATTTATAAAAAGATTTAATAAAACTTCATTATCTTTGCTTTTGGAAATAATCATTAACACATATAAAAAATCAATTGTATCACCTGGTGAAATGGTAGGTATGATTGCTGCTCAGTCAATTGGTGAACCAACCACGCAGATGACACTTAATACATTTCATTTTGCTGGTGTTGCTTCAAAGTCTAATGTAACCCGTGGTGTTCCAAGAATTGAAGAAATTTTAAGTCTTACCGAAAATATTAAAAATCCATCTTTGACTATTGCTTTGCGTAAAGAAGATGAGGTTGATAGACAAAAAGCATCACAAATTATGTATGCTATTGAAAAAACAACTCTTAAGGATTTAACTAAAAATGTGAAAATTTGTTTTGACCCAAAAGAAGAAGATAGTATTATTGAAAAAGATAAAGATATAATAAATAAATATAAATTGTTTGAGCAAATAATTGATTCTTGCGAAGGAATTGAAAATATCAATAATAATGAATGTAATGATTCAAAATGGGTAATTAGAATTGAATTAGACCCTGAAGTAATGCTTGAAAAAAATATTACAATGGATGATGTCTATTACACAATAAATTCAGTATATTCAAATGAAGTAAGTTGTGTTTTCAGTGATTATAATCACGATAATCTAGTATTTAGAATAAGAATGAAAAAGCAAGATAAGAAAAAACCAGAAACATTAGATCAATCGGATGAAATATATGTTCTTAAAAATTTCCAAGATTCTTTAATGAATAATATTGTATTACGTGGTATTAAAAATATAAGAAAAGTTATTCTTAGAAAAGTTCCCAACGCAAATAAAGATGATACTTGGATTTTAGATACTGATGGTTCTAATTTATTAGACATTCTTGCTCTTGATTACATAAATTATAAAGATACATTCACTAACAATATCAGTGAAATGTATAATGTGTTAGGAATTGAAGCAGCAAGGCAAAGTATTTACAATGAATTAGCTGACGTTATTGAATTTGATGGAACATATATTAATGCCCACCATATGAATTTGTTGGGTGATAGAATGACTTGTAATACAAAACTTGTATCAATATTTAGACATGGTATTAATAATGATGATATTGGACCTATTGCGAAAGCTTCATTTGAAGAAACACCAGAAATGTTCTTACGAGCGGCAAGACATGGTGAGTTAGATTTAATGACAGGTATCTCAGCAAATGTTTTATGTGGTCAAGAAGCAAATTATGGTACTAATATGTTTAGAGTAATGGTTGATAGTGATAAATTAACATATGAAGTAAATCTTTCAAATGAAATGGATAAATTTAACTATGAGGAAGAACTTTATAAAGATGATGATGATGATAATATATGCTCAATTGATAAAATAAATATTCAAAATAATTCAATTCATATTAAACAAACAGATTTAGGACAAGATGATGATGATTATAATATTGATATTTAATTAAATATAGAAAATTCTAATATATTATTTAATAATTTTTTATTAATAAATAATAATAATTTTTTATTAATAAATAATAATAATTTCCATTAATAATGTTAAATATATATATTAAATTATATTAAAGTTATTTAATATATTACATTAACTATATAATTAATATTATGTTAAGAAGTGTTAATAATAAAAGAAAAAGCAAAAGTTTAAGAAATATAAGAAATAATAAAATAAAGAAATCGTATAATTTTTGTTTAGATTTAAAAGATTGCAACTTTTTATGTGATGAATATATTTTTTCGCAAAGAATTAAACATTTATTTACTTTGTCCTGTTATTATATTTTAAAAAATAAATATAATATTGATATTATTAATTATAAGCGTATAGAAAGCATTGACTCAAATTGTGAATTTGATAAATATACCAGTGATATATTGTCATTTTTTGGACTTTTAATTAATGATATTAATCATTATTTAAATAAAGATACAAATAAAAAAAATGAAAATATTTCTAAAATTAAATTTAGAAAATTAAATAGCTTAAATTGCAACAAACTTTTTTTTATTCACAATACAGATGAATTGAAAAAAATAATTAATAACATATTTAGTGAATGTCAAAATTTATATTTTAAATTAATGAGTTTAAAAATAAAAATTCATTATAAAATATCAAAAATATATGATTATGATGAAGATTTACGTTCTAATAAATTAGATACTATTAAAAAAGAACAATTATTTGAAATAATTGAAAATAAAACAATATATACATTTAGAACATCTGATCTTGTAAATATTATTGAAAATTCATTATCTTCTTGTGAATATGATTTAATACATAAACCTAATTTTCCCAAAAATCCTTTTACAAATTTAAATTTATCACTATCTAATTTATATAATTTATATTTTAAAGTTAAATATTCATATTTAAAAATGCCAATTCTTTTTCATAATTTTTTTTTATGTCATTTTAATTTAAGAGTATTTGAAGTATCTTATGATGTTTTGATACGTGATGAGGCAATTGCCCATTTTTTAAAAAATTTGAATGAACAACAATATCATTCAAATATTATGAATATGTTAAAATTTGTAAAGAGAACAATAAAAACTGATAACAAACAAATAATTAATATTTTTTCAAATATTGATAAGGATTTTCCTGTTGATATTTTAGTAGAATCGTTAAAACGTTATTATCATTTATTTGTAAATTATCGTAATACTTTAAATAATTATAAATCTGAAATTTTTAAAGATTTATTTATAAAGCATATTCGCGCTTTTTATGAATATAATAAAATTTTTGGAAGAAAAATACTAATGTATAGGGAAAAAGGTTGTAGATTTATTACAGATTATTTAAAATTTAATGACGTTAAACAATTTTTAAAAGATAGAGAAGAAAGTGATTACTATGAACCAGATACAATAGAACAAACTAATATTACTAATAATACCACATCACTAATTAGTAGGCCACTAGCAACATCTGAATTTGAACAATTCAATGTTGGTAATAATGAATATCAACTTGTTACTATAGCATTTCCAGATATGCCATTCAATAGATATGTAAGAAATATGACAACTGATACTGGACGTGTTAACTTTGAAAACCATTTTACTAATTTAACTTATACAGACGAATTTCAAAGTTTGCCACATCAAGAAGCACGCAATAGAATCAATGATATTATTGATAGATATAATGCAAGTCATAACGAAAATTATACTGAACGTAGTGATAGCGATGATGTTAGTGATAGCGATGATGTTAGTGATGATGATATTAATATAATATTAAATAATGATGATAATGAAACTATTATTAACGAAGAAGTAGAAGATGAGTTTATGGTTGAAGACGAATATGATAGAGATTTATATTATGATAGTGATGGATTTACTGGTTAAATAAAATTATAATAAAATAATTATACAATTATTATAATTTATAAATCTTCAAAAAAAGTTTTTTTATCAAATCCACCACCGCGTTGTGTTTTTTCTATAGGCATCCGCGGTAAAGTATATACCTTTTTTTCTTCTTTTTCTAATTTTTGCATACGTAATTTCCATTCCTTTTCAACATGAAGATGTTTTACATTTACATTAAAAATATTATCAAATTCTTTTAAAGAACTTCCTACCACCTCACATCTATTTACATTATTTTGTCTAATTCCATCAATATTATTTGGAATATTTATTAAAATATTTTGAAAATTAGGTATAAAATATCTACCTGTTACTTTAATAACGTGTGAATAATTTTTAATAGTGTTAGATTTATTGTAAGCCCAATTAATTTCATGCATTTCGTGGAGACCTTTTGAAGATGTATTTTTTAACATATTTTGAATACATAAATCATAATCTGTATAATTATAACTTATTACTTCAATATTAGGTGCGTAATATGGTGATTTTTTATCTTTCAACTCTTTAAATTTATAACCTGAATTTTCAACAATAATAACTGGTAATTCACTATTTTTCCAATTATTAATTGTTTTTAAATATTGTTGCAATCTTTCCGAATTATTAGTTTGATTTGTCATTACAACTTGGGGTTGAATGTTTACACAACAAGTTAATAAAATAACAGGGTTTATTTTTTCAACATCATCATTATTTTTGAAATTTTCATTATTGTTTATAGTGTTTATATATGAAAATATTATTGTAATTATAAACATAAAAAAAATAAAAAGATATATATTTTTTTTTAAAAGATTTTGCATAACTATATTATTGTATATATAATAAATTTATATAATATTTATTATACTTTTAAACATTTTCTTCCTGATTATTATTATTTTTTCGTTTTCTAGTGCCTTGTTGGTTTATTTTTTTTAATTTTTTTGTTTCTTTAATTCTTTTCTTTTCCTCTTTCACTTCTTTCTTTCTCAGTTTTTTGTCTTCTTTATCTTGCTCGATTCTCAGTTTTTTGTCTTCTTTTTCACGTTTTTTGTCTTGTTTGTCTTCTTCGTTTCTCAGTTTTTTGTCTTCTTTTTCACGTTTTTTGTCTTCTTTTTCTACTTTTTTTTTATCAGCACAAGATTTATAACCTTCTTCAATACATATTTTTTCTGCTTCTTTTTTTAAAATTTTTTTTTTCAATTTAACTTTTTCTTCCTCTGCATTTATTTCTATTGGTATACATTTTTCTAATTGTTTATTATACCGAGTACCCCTAGGACATTTTTGCTGTTTTTTTTCCTCCTGATTTTCTAATTTAATTTCATCTTTAATAGTAAAATCTAATCTTAATTTATCAAAATTATAACCATCATTATAATCTAATATATATAAATTTTCTGGTTGTGATGTTTCTGAAGTTTTATTTTTTTTTATATATTTGTTGTTGTCAATTTTATCTAAATTATATAAACTTTTTACATTTTCTTTTGATAATTTTTCAATTAATGTTCCTTGATCATATAAAATTTGATTTTTTTTTTCATTATATTCACTAGAAAACATTAAATATTTATTATCTATTGTAATAAATTTTCTTATTTGATTGTGTCTTATTAATTCATCAATTAAACGTTTTAAATATTTCACATCTAAATTATTTTCACTATTTTTATCTTGAACTTTTTTTATTAAAATTTTATATATTAATTCATATTTTTCTTGAAAATTTTTATTACTTTCTAAAATTTGTATAATATATAACTTATCGCTTCTCATATTTATATTATTTAATAATTTTTTTAAACTATATATTTGTGTTTGATAAGATTTATTATTTTCAAGTATACTTTTTAACTTTAAAATTCGCCCCTTTTTTTTCTTTTTAGTGCTTGTATAACTTTTTAAATTCTTATCTATTTCCATAAAATTTTTATCATTACCATCTTGTGCTATTATACTATAATCTTTTGTTACCTTTGTTAAATCATCATTAATTAATTCACTACTATTAATTTTTGGTTCTATTGGAATAAAAAAATTATTATGTGTTTCAATACCAATAACTTTATTATTACTTTCAACACGATTTTTATATAAAACATTATATTCATTTTCCGTTTTTCTATATAAAAATTCTAAATCTTGCTTTGTTGAATTATAATCTTTAAACTTAATATCTTTACTATTCATAGTAATAATATCAATATCATTAATTATACCACTTTGCTCACAAGGTGCAAACAAATATTTTTTTTCTTTAAAATCATTATCTTTATCATTATTTATTTCTCTATTATAAAAAACTTTAAATCCAATAACTCTACCATTATAATAAATTATTTGTTTATCAACTTTAAATCCATATTTTTCCAATATTTTTTTTACTTTTAAAGCATTAAATTTTTGAATTAATATTTCTTGAGGTAATTCTTTTGTAAATACCCCACATAATTTTTCACTATTATATATTTTTTCTACTCTATTAATAAATTGATCAATATTTGTTTCTTTATTAAAACTAAAACTGGGAATTAATTCAATCTCTTTGTATTCTCTATTATTCTCAGTTTTTTTTATAGTTACACATTTTGATTTTTTTATTAATATTTCATAATTATTTTCGTATTTTATTAAAATAATGGAATCTTTTTTCTTATCAAATTTGTTACTTGAATAATAGTTTGTAGGACATACTAGTCTTGATGATGAATCTAATTCTAAATTATCTACTTCAATTATTATTACATTTAATCCATTTTTAAATAAATCTGTTTTCATTGATACTAAATCCCATAAATATGTATGGTCTATTAAAACATTATCATCATTTAAATATTTTTTAAAATTTAGATAAGAAGATATAATATTCAAAAAATAATTTTCTTTTAATTCATCATTTTCTTCAACTTTTTTATAAAAGTTACTTTCTTTTATATCTTTATCATAAAGTGTTCCTTTGTCTGTGTCATTATATTCATTATAAAATATTGTTGGTAAATTTCCATTGTGTAATTGTAAAAATATATCCAAATTTATAACTTTATCTATCAAATAATCTTTTTTAAATTCTTTATTACTTTTAATTTCTTCATTGTAAAAATATTGCATACGTTTCTTTTTATCTGTATATTCCTGCATATCAGTAAAGTATTTTATTGTTTTGATACAAGATATGAAACTTTGTGTAGGATGTATTTCAACACCTAAGCAAAATATATTATCTGTATTTCCTTTTATTAATAATTTTACATTTAAAGGTATATTTGATATTTTTGACTGCTCTATTGGAAAATTATTATATGCTAATGGTTCTATACATAAATTTTTTATTAATTCTGGTTCTTCCTTCTTACTTTTTTTCTTACTTTGTTTACTATTATTATCTTCATTATTAGGAGGATTATTTACAGATTTTTTTTCTAAATTATTAAATTTATTATTTAAACCAACAATTTTGCTTTCGGGACATTTTTCTTTTGCTTCGTCCTCTTTATATTTTTTTTTCCCATCTTTACTTTTTTTAAAACAGCAAGGAGCACAAAAATCCCTTGAAGCAGGAAACCAACCAAATTTGCTTTCTTGCTTTCCAGTCCTATGTTCAATAACTTCTCCATATTCACCATCACTTGTTTTACATTTATCACTTATAAGTTTACCATCTTGTTCTTTTACCTGTTCTTTTGTTAAAGTTATATTTCCTTCTAAACACCAATACTTAGGACATATGTAATAATTTTGATGTTCACTATCACTACCTGCTTGATATATATCTTCTTTTAATTCTTTATATGAATCAGGATTTTCTTCTTTTATATAATTTACTTCTTCTTCCGTTAATGCGATTGGTTGTCTATCTTCTGTTGTAGCACATTTTCGGCTCCAATTATTTTCAGGTTTAAACGCATAAATTTTATCATTATATTTTATAAAATTCGGATCTCTTTTATCTATTCTATCTTTAGCATAATTTCTTGGAAGATTTCCTCTGCGATAACGTGAACCTCCTTTTAAATTATAACTAGTTCTTCCTCCTCCACCAAAATTACTATTATTATTATTATTATTATCTTCTATTGGTAACCCAAAAGCATCTAATTTAACTTCTTCATCTTCATCTTCATCTTCATCTTCTTCTTCATCTTCATCTTCATCTTCGTCTGCATCTTCATCTTCATCATCTTCGTCTTCTTCATCTTCTAGAACAATACTTTCTGCCTTATTTTTTTCTTTCTCAATATTATTTGTCATATTATTTAAATTTCCTTTATTCTCTTCATCATCTTCGTGTTCATTATTTTCCTCTTTATCTATACTTAAACTATTATTAATTAATTCTATTTCTTCTATGTTTTCTAACTTTTTACCACTATATAAAAAATGTAATACTTGTTCTACATAATCAAATATATTATCCAATATATTTATTGTATTAATATTTGCTATTGTTATTTTTAAGTGTTTTGGAGGAGATTTTTCACGTCTTATTTCTATTATACATTTATTATTTCGTACATTAGTATCATAACCATTGTATTGATATTTAACATATTCTAATTCATTTCCTTCTTTATATTTCATTATTGGAAGTAATTTTTTTTTTATTTTATTTAATTTTTTAAATAATGAACGTATGTCTTGTAACTTAATTATTTTAGAAAAACTATTTTTACTATGCTCTATTTTTTTTTCATATAAGCTTTTAAAATAAGGTAAAAAATTATTTTCTTGATTATATTTTTTATTAATTTTTTCAATCATTACATTAAAAACATCATTCATAATTTTATTCATATCAGACTCTTCAAAAAATACTTTATTATAAATTTTGCTTTCAATTAAACCTTCGTTTTGAATGGAAATATAACATTTACCATCTTCATAAAACTCAATAAAAACAGGTACTATATTTTTTTTATGCGAATAATTAAATAAAAATATAACAGACCTTTTTTTTGTAAAAACACCTAATGTTTTAATTAGATCTGTTTTTTTCATACTAATTCCTGAATCATCAACAAATAATTTTATTAAACTATTTGAGCTAGAAAATCCATAAGAATATTTAATTAATGGTTGAGTTTTACTTGTATCAAAAATATTAAATAATACGTCAAGTGAAATAAACATCTTTTCTTGAGGTAGCAAATAAAAACCTAATTCATCAATCACATATTTTTTTTTACTAATAAAAGATTTTTGATTAAAAAGAATATCTTTTAATTCAATTGTGATATCATATTTTTTTTTATTTGGTAATGGTTTTTTCTCTTTTTTTATTTGATTTAATTCTTCTTTTGTTTTTACGTTTTCTTCAATTAATAAAGGATAATATAATTCAAGTAACTCCTTTTCTTTGCTTTTATCTTGTAAAACATCTTCTGCTAAACAAATAAATATTGTTACATTATCATTATTTCTATATATAAAATCACCTAATTGTTCATTAAATGAATGCTTAGATTTAATTTTTTCATCAATATATTGATTATTATAATTAAATGGGTTTACAAAAATATCTATTGTATCATCTACATTTATTGTTAATGGTATTTTTTCTATTTTATATTTCTTTTCTTTTTGAAAATCTTTTAATTTTGAATAAAACCAACTATGACCTTCTATTCCATTTAATTCATCATTTATTACTTTGTCTTGATAATTATTATGTATGTATCTTTTAATTTTATTAGTATTAAATACATCATAATTATGTGAATTTTCATTTATATTTTTTTCAAAATCTATTTCTTCTTCTAATTTTTTAACAAGATGATAATTGTAATCATCAATATTAATATCTTCAAAATTAGTAGCTTCATAAGTATATAAATAAAATTCACTTAATTTATTATCTATTTGTAAAATTTCTCTTATTTTATAACATAACATGTAAATAGTATCATCTAAATTTATTTGTATATTTGAAAATTCTATTATATCCTTTAATTCTACTTTATCAAAATCTATTTTTTTTAATTCATCTAATTCATAATAAGTAAAATATTTCTCATATAATTTAATATCATTTGTGAATGATAAATTTAATTCATCTATTTCACTATTATTTTTGTTATCTAATATAATTATTATTTTTTTTACCTTGTTATTTGATATTAAAAAAAAATTTCTTTTTTTCATACTTATATTGATGTATATTATATACAATGAAAATCATTTAATATAATATAATTAAATTAATAATTTATTTCTTTCCACTTAATATTATTTTTACATATCATAATATGGATTATCATCTATTTTCATACCACAATATTGCTGAGGTGATTTTTTAAAATCTTGTGGGTTGTAAATATTTGATTCTTTTGCATTTTCAAGTAAAAATTTAAAATTATCCCAAAATTCTTTCTTATGTCCTACGCTCTTAGTCATAATATGCGCTAATTCGTGTATCGCAACAAATGTTAACGTATCCATATCTATTAATTTTGTTTTCTCTTTTTCTTTTAATAAACATAGTGCAATTTTATCTCCTTTATTCTCACTATATGCTGTTAATGTACTTGTTGGTAATGTTTCTTGTATGATTGTATCAGAAAATCCTTCTACTAAACGTTTAACTTCTTTTTTATTAGGGTATTTTTCTTCCATAAATTTTACTAATTTTTTACATCTTTCTTCCACTTTTGCTAAAAGATCTGATGCTTCATCAATTTTTTCACGTTCCCTCAAACAATACTTTTTTCCATTTATATCAGATATTACACATTTTAATTGAAAATATGATGATTCAGTGTAAAATTTATAGGATATAAATAATACAAAAATAATTATAATATATGTAAATATAGTTTCTTTTTTCATATATTATTTCTAAATATTAATTTTTATAATTATAAATTGTTTATGCACATGGTGCACCTAATTCAAGTGTTGTGCGACCAGCATCAGGACCAATGGTTGGTTGATTAAAAGGACCAGTGCTTGAACCAGAAGGAATAGGGGGGTCACTGCGTAATTGTAAATTAGCGTTGCGAAGAACTTGGGAAGTCATACCTAAATGATGACCAGCTTCTAATCCTGTTACTTGTGAAATATCACCTTGACCAGAAGGATTAAGACGAGCCCATTCACTATTTTGGTCAGTTGGCAATAAATCAGAAGGATTATTTACTGATTTTTTATCAGTAGCAGGTAATCCAGCACTTGTTGTTTGAATGCCTTGAACTCTGGCATAATCAGCATTTGTTCCAATAGGACCAGCAGGAGAAACACCTGCGCTTCCTACACTTCCTGTACTTCCTGCACTTGATGCAGTTGCTACTTCTTTAGCAACTTGAGAACCTTCTTGAGAACCCTGAACAGCACGATTTGATGTCATTGTATCAGACATACTCATTTTAGTAAAAGAATAACGTCCAATACCAACTACACCTACTAACAATGCTAATATTACAACCCAGTTATCTAAAATTATTTTTTTTAGTTGTTTCAAAACTGATACCATTTATATACATAAAATGATAAAATATTTTTTTCAAAATATGAATTAATATTTAATTAATCCTTAATATTCACTTATTTCACTTCCGGAATTACTTATATTATCATAATCATCGTCATCATCACTACTTTCACTTTCTAAATCATCTAACATATAAATATTTCGAAGTTTTTTAGCATTTGCTAATAATTTTATACTTTCTAATTTAGCTTTTTTTGCTTTTTTTTTAGCATCTTTATACTCTTCATATCTATTTCTTAAATCTTTGTCATGTAAATTAATATCAACATATTCTAAATCTTCTAAAGATGGGTTAATTTCTTCTAAACTAAATTCATTTTCTAAATTCATTTCATTTAATTCTATATTTTCACTTAATAAATTATTATCTGTTATTTCAATATTTATTTCCTCAATATTTGCATTTTCTAGTATTCCTTTAGTTTCTTCATTTGTTTCTTCATTGGTTACTTCATTTATTATTTCATTTGTTACTTCATTTGTTAGTTCATTTGTTTCTTCATTTGTTTCTTCATTTGTTACTTCATTTGTTACTTCATTTGTTACTTCATTTGTTACTTCATTTGTTA
>Ga0181388_1000456_pt1 | contig 13716 bp, 14 predicted proteins | sample 11SPOviralmetaG_FD_130120 | JGI IMG/M metagenome (GOLD analysis project Ga0181388, IMG submission 130120) | Marine viral communities from the oligotrophic San Pedro Time Series (SPOT) site, San Pedro Channel, CA, USA - 11 SPOT_SRF_2010-05-17 | ecosystem: Environmental > Aquatic > Marine > Strait...
AAAATTATCTCAAATTTGTGGATTTCGTAAACATTCTGATTTTGAAAATCATATAATATGGGAAACCGAATTTGAAGAAAATGTGTATGATATTTATCTATTTGGTAAAACAACTGGAAGAGCAAACACAGAAAATAAATATGAGTTTCCACCACCAGTTGAGAATATTTTATTTTTTGGAAATTGTTTACTAATAGCTTGCTTTAATGGAACAGAAGTTTTATCTGATTTAACAATTAAACAATGGGATAAAATGTATGAACATTTATTTGGAGGTTTTGAAGATCTTGGTTCTGAAACAAGTAGTGAAGATGAATTAGAAAATGTTCCGGATGAATTGAAAACAGAAGAAGGTTACTTAAAAGATGATTTTGTAGTTGATGATAATGATGCATTGTCAATCGAATTAGAAGCGTTGTGTGATGATAGTGATGAAACATTGCTTATATCAGATGATGAAAGTGATGAAGATTCCGATGATGATAATGAAATTGAATTGAATGAAGAAGCATATATTTATACAGATGATGAAAATAAATAAAAATTTGATAATTAAATATAATATTTATTTTGAACTATTCATAATAATATTATACAAATTAAGTATTATTTAAAAAATTGAAACTATATAAATATTATTTGTTATTGAATAATAAATAATATGAAAATTGTATCAAAACCTAAAAAATTTAGACGTGATATAGTAAAAAATATTGATTCAATTATTGATAAACCATTGTTTTCCAGAAATCTTGAAATTGGTATATTTAATGCTTCTATACAAGAAGCAACAACATTAAAAGTAATAAAAAAATGGGCAAATCCATACTTTGTTGAAATATATTTATTACATCTTAGAAGTATTATCAATAATTTAAATTCATATATCATTAGTGAAATAATGTCAGATACTATTAAACCACAGACACTTGCTTTTATGACACATCAAGAGTTGAATCCTGACAAATGGAAGAAACACATCGAAAATAAGATGAAAAGAGATAAAATGAAATATGAAACAAAGATTGCTGCTGCTACTGATACATTTACGTGTAGTAAATGTAAATCTAATGAATGTACTTATTACCAAATGCAAACGCGAAGTGCTGATGAACCTATGACAACATTTGTTACGTGTATTAACTGCGGTAAGAGATGGAAATGTTAATTTATAAAATTATATAATAATATGTGTGCCTCTATTTTCACGTCTATTAAATGCTAATATTTCTTCAACATTTATAATATTATTTTTATTAATGATTATTATGTTTTTTTTAAACATTTTCATAAGTTTATCTAATTCTCTATTAAAAGATGTTTTAGTTTCATTTAATGCTATATAATTTTCATGTAATAAATCATATATATTTTTTCTTTCATAGCAATAATAATTTAAATGATTTAAACTTGAACGTAATTTTAATAACTCATCTTTATAATATTGCAAATCGTATGATAATCTTTTAACCACTTTTGTTTGCATTAAAAATTTTTTATTTATTTTTTTCTTTTCTTTTTCCATATATATATTGAATAAATACATTATATTCCATATAATTTATATCATATATTTATATTCTTAATTTATTTAATATAGTATTTATTTCTTCATTTCTTTTATTATCTATTAATGTAATTATATCAAAAAAACGAGTGATTGTAAAATTCAGCATAAATGTAGCTAATAATAAATATAGAACAATAAAATAAAAATTAAAATTTTGTTTTCCAATTAAATTTAATTTTTCAAAATAATTTTTAATTAAATAAACAATAAAAGTAGAACCTATTATATTTAAAACCCAGTGGTCTGTATTTTCAATATAATTTAAATCCGTGTTATATTTACTGCCAAATATTATATCACATATATCTGGAAAATAATTACTATTTATTTTTTCATGATGTTTAGTATGATAATGATTAGATTTAAAAAAGGTATAATTAAAAAAATGAACTGATGAATAAAAAAAGAAATAATATAAAATAATATATTTATCATATAAATAATTTATGTGGTCAATATTATAAAAAACTGATAATAATATGATAAATAATGTAATGCCTAAAAATTCCATTATTACTTCTTGATAAATACTTGCATAATCATCGTGGTCGTGATGATATGTATGAATAAAATAAAACACTAATGAATATGGACTATGATAAAAATAGTGTCCAATATAAACATAAAATAGTCCTAAAATTGTAATTATGTAACCAGATACAAAATTATTATATGATAAAAAATATGGAACTAACAAAAGTGCTAAATATGTTTTATAATTAATTGTAATAGATTTTACTATACTATTTATGTAATTTTTATTAGAAGAATTATAAATATCAAAAAATTTTTCACATTCTTCAATAAATAAAATAATTTCGTTTTTTTTTTCCATTACTAAAAATATATAATTATAATAAAAAAAAAATATTAACAAATAAAAAATATTAACAAATAAAAAATATTAACAAATAAAAAATATTAACAATAAAAAATATTAACAATAATGCGATTTAATTATTAGTTTTTTGTGTATTTTTATTATAATGCAAGAAAAAGAAGATACTTATAATGATAATATTTCAGCAAAAGAAAATATAAATGATTTAAGCAATAATTCAATTGATATAGATGTAAAACAAAATATAAACCAAAAATCAAAAGACATTCCACTTCGTGTTAAACAAAAAAAAGAATTAGTTAATTATATTCTTAATGGTATAGAAAATTCTAAGATGCCAAATAATGTTTGGTTGTTAATAATAAAGTCTATACATATAACAACGCCAGGTTATTGCTTAATAATTTTTCTTCTTGGTTCATTTGAATTATCTATGGTTTTTTTAACATTATTAAATATAACTTTACTTTTATTTTTGTATTTCAATGGTTGTTTTCTAACAACAATTGAAAATAAATTGCAAAAAGATAGTGTTAATATTATTGATCCTTATATTTATTTTATGAATGGTATTCCTAATAAAAATAATCGTTTTTACTATACTTTACAATTAAGTTTTTTCTACTTTTTAACTACAGCTTTTATTTTATATTATAGACACTTTAACAAATTAAATAATTTAAGTTTTTTTAATAACTTAAATATTTTTAATAACTAAAATATTTTTTAGATTATTTCTAAATCATCTAATTTCCAATATTCACAACCACCACCCATTGGTAAAGGACGTTTAATTATGAAAGGTATTTTTTTTTCTTCCAATTCTTGAATTGCTATTAAATAACCATCGAATGTTTTCATTTTAGGTTTAACAAATATCTGTGACCCACTATTAATTTGACTTGCCCTCAAACCAAGAATACGTGCTTTTTCATATTTTGTTAGTATAGGTATTGTTTTATGTAAGTCGTCTATTACATTATTATTTTTATCTCTAATTATTGTTGTTAATGCTTTTACTTCTTGGTCATTATGTTCTATTACCGATTGATGATAATTTTCTACATAATCATTTCTTTCAATATTTTCAAATTTTCTTAAATCTTGTCCATAATCATCATCATCATCATCATCATCTGTATCAATACTATTAATTTCAGCATTATTTTTTATCAATTCATTACCATCAACATCATAATCTTCATATTCGGGAGGTTCTTCATCATCTTGTTCAAAATCAACATCATCTTCTGGACCTTCATTATCGCTCAAAATATTATCTACCTCACTTAGAATTGAAGCATCTTCAATATCTTCAATATCTTCAACATCTTCAATCTCTTCAACATCTATTTCTCCTTCAGCATTTATTTCTCCTTGAACGTCAAGTTTTTCTTCAAATTCGCTCATTAATATATTTATATATAAAATATACTTTATTATATTATAAAATTCAATTTTTAAATAAATTTATAATTTAGAATAAATTTATTTAAATAATTATTTAAATATTTATTTAATTTCTTTTTGATTTTTTAAATTTACAACTTTATCCATAAATGGTGTGATTTCAGGATCATGAGTAATAATAATTAATGTTTTTCCTTTAGTCATATCTAATATCATTTTTATAACTTTCTCTCTAGTTGTTCCATCTAAACCTGCTAATGGTTCATCAAACACATATATTTGTCCTTCCTTTAAAACTCCTCTCATTAAAATAGTTACCTTTTGCATTCCACCAGAGAGATTTGTTCCATTCACTCCAGCAGGACTATAAATCCCTTTTTCTAATTCAGAAAATACTGATTCTAACTGATATTTATTCAGTAATGTTTCAATATGTTTTTTTTCTATATCATCATTTCCATATGCTATATTACTAATTATATCTTCATTAAATAATGTCGTGCGCTGATTTACATAAATGACATTATCACGAATATATTTTTGCTTCATTTTTGATATATCATTATCATCTATTAATATTTGCCCTTTTGATGGTTTATACATTGAAATTAACATTTTCATCAATGATGTTTTACCACTACCAGATGGTCCAATTATTGCTACCTTTTCACCACCTTGTATAGTAAGATTAAAATCTTCAAAAAGTTTATTTTCTTGTTTTTTATAATTATAACTAATATTTTTAAACTGAACTTTTCCTTTTGTTATACCTTGTTCTTGCGTTCTTTTATTATTTTTTGCAAATATTTTTTCTAAAAATGGTTCTGACGCTTTTATCATACCATAATGTGAAAAACCAAAATCTAATACATCATTCGTTAATGTGTTTGTATAATTCATATAATTATTTAATAATAATACTGCTGCAATCATCTCAATTGTTGATATTTTGTTTTTACTAAATTTATGATATAATAATATTATTGACAATGCATATGTTATATTTGTAAAAAAGTTTGATGTAAATACTAGTAATGCTTCCCCAATTTTATGTTTTGAGTATTCAACACCAAATTTAACATTTTTTGCTTTATTTTTTTCACTTTCACCATCTTCTTTATTATTTAAATATATGTTCATTAAATTATTCATACTATCATTCATAGATTCACTTAAACCAAAATAATCTATTTCGCGTTGTTTAATTACTTCTATTAATTCCTCTCCAAAAATATAAAAAATAGTTATTAATAAAACTATATTAAACGTCATTATTCCAGATAAAAGTTTATCATATTTCATAAAAAATATTATTGTTGCTATTACTGCAATGATATTAGGCAATACATCAGAAAATGTCCAACTTAATATATTTCTCATATATCGTGTTAATTCTAACATTCTTGTTATATATTCACCAGTTGGTATATCTTCATAATCATTTGAAAGACTATCTATAGTTTGTTCAAATATTTTACTACGTGTAAAAGTAAAAAAATCTGGTATAAATATTGATTCAGTCCAACCTTTTGCCATATGTGTGAATTGTAAAATTAACCAAACCAATATTATTTTTAATATAACGTGTGGCGTTGTACTTCCAAATATATTTTTAAATATTTCAAATGAAAACATTGGTGTTTTTTGATGTTCTATATTGCTAAACAATGTTGAATATAAATGAGGTAATATTAATGCTTGAAATGGGTAAGTAAATAATGTAAAACAAATATATAAAAAAAATATAGAACTATTCTCTTTTAAAAAAGGTGTAAAAAATTCTTCCATTAATAATTTTATGGGCATCTTATAATTTGTATATTATTATACAATATAAAATATATATCAGATAATTTCATTTATAAATTTATGTATTATCTAATTTAAATAATAATATAAAATATTATTTAAATATAAAATTGATTTTTCTATCATAATGGCAGGAGTAGATATGAATATAATGTCGGTTGCTTCTGAAATAGCTGATGAAGATTATAACAATTCTATCGAAACAACTAATACTTTTCACGCATTGGCAGATAAATGGACTTTATGGGCACATTTACCACATGATACAGATTGGACTATGAAAAGTTATAAAACTATATATACTTTTCAAAATATGGAACAAGCTATTTCACTATGTGAAGTTATTCCTGAAAAAATGATTCAAAATTGTATGATGTTCTTAATGCGTGATGGTATAATGCCATTATGGGAAGATAAAAAAAATAGAAATGGTGGTTGTTTTTCATATAAAATACCTAATAATTCTGTTGGTGAAACTTGGAGAAAAATATTTTATAATATTGTTGGAGAAACCACAACAAAAAATAAAGAAATTATTATTAATGGTTACACAATAAGTCCAAAAAAAAACTTCTGTATTATCAAAATTTGGACTGAAAATTGTAAAGTTCAAAATCCTAAAATATTTAATGTTGATGGTTTGAGTGAAATGGCTTGCTTATTTAAAACACATCAAGCACAATATTAATAAATATGCTGTTTAATAATTTAATAAAAAAATTCATATAAAAACAAAATGCATATTTACATTTATAAATATGCATTTTTTTACTTGCAATAGTAATAATAAAATTACTAAACCTAACACTATTAGTCAAAATAATACTGATGAAAATAATAAAACTATTCTTTCAAACATAGAAAAATATAAAATAAATATGGATATAAAACTTCAAGAGCTTGAAGATGCCCCTATGCTTTCTTTTGAAGGACAAACAATTAAGGCAAAAGTTGTTTCAGTTTATGATGGAGATACAATAAAAGTTATTTTTCCTTTAAAAGACTCATTTTATAAATGGAATTGTAGATTAACTGGTATTGATACGCCTGAATTACGTACTAAAAATGCTAATGAGAAAAAATTTGGATATGAAGTTAGAGATATTTTAAGAGAAAAAATACTAAATAAAATTGTAAATATACGTTGTGGCGATTTTGATAAATATGGACGTCTTTTAACAGAAGTTTTTTTCCTTGATAGTAATAATTCTGTAAACGACTGGTTAATTGACAATAAATATGCTTTTTCATACGATGGAGGAACAAAACAATGCTGGGAAGAATATTTAATTGCACAAATAAATTGCACGCAAGAATCTAATGATTCTGAAAATAATGAAACAAATATTAATGACCCTGTTAATGTAGAAATTATGGAAAGGGATGAAACAAATATTAATGACCCTGTTAATGTAGAAATTATGGAAAGGGATGAAGCATATTTTAATGACCCTGTTAATGTAGAAATTATGGAAAGAGATGAACCAACTATTTATAATGGTGATAATCTAGATACTATTCTTGATGAAACAAGTATTTATTAAATAATAAATGAAAATATAGTATAATATTTAATACTTTTATTAAGTAGAAAAATAGGTTGCACAATTTTTATTATTTAATGTTTTATTTGAATAAGGTAAAACATGGCGTTTTACACCTGAATCATTTTCAGTTAAAAATGTACTATCGTTTCTATTTATAGTTGAACCTGGCGCTTCAATATCTCTTAATGTTGGTTTAGAAGTTACTACTGGATTGTTAGGTGTTAATCTTTTTCTGTAATGTTTTAAAGGTCTTGCTTTTCCGGGTGGGGCAATATAATCTTGTGCATTATTATGACTTCCATTTGTATTTGGGCGATCATTCATTCTCGCTGCAGCATATGATGTTGTTTCAGCAGTTTTTTCTCCTTTTGAATTCATTTTTGTTGTTATCAAAGTGTTTGAAATCATAAAATTTAAAGGTCTTGACATACTATAAATTATATAAATATTAATTTATTATTTAATTAAATAATTTAAGTTTTTAATTAAATTATTTATTTAAAGAAATAACGCGTTAAATTATTAAATATGACTGAATATCCAAATAATGTTCTAACAATTAAAACTGTTCAAATTGCTCCATTTCGTGTTTTAATGACAGCTCTAAAAGATATTTTACTTGAAACTAATATTAGTTTTCAAAAAGATGGTATGAGAATTATTAATATGGATAAATCACATACTATTTTAGCTCATCTTTTTCTTGCCGCTGAAAATTTTGAGCATTATGAATGTAATGAAGAAAAAATTATTATTGGTGTTAATATGTTTCATTTATTCAAATTAATTAATACTATTGACAATGATGATACATTAACTATGTATATTGAAAATTGTGATTATAGTGATGGTGTTACTTCATATTTAGGTCTTAAGTTTGAAAATGGGGATATTAAACAATGTAAGACACAAAAGTTGAGGCTTATTGAACCTGATACTGAAGAACTTGAAGTTCCTGATGTTAAATTCTCTTCTGTTATTAATCTTCCATCTAGTGATTTCCAAAAAATTATTCGTGATTTAAGTTGTATTTCTGATAAACTTGAAATTAAATCTATTGGCAATGAACTTATCTTTAAATGTGAAGGACAATTTGCTTCTGCTGAAATTCATCGGGTTGAATCTGATGGAAGTATGAAATTTATTACTATTGAAGACGAAAATAAAATTATTCAGGGAGAATTTTCTTTAAAGAATTTAGGATACTTTATTAAGTGCACCAATTTATGCAGTCAAATTGAAGTATATTTAGAAAACGATTTGCCACTTGTTGTTAAGTATAGCGTGGCAAGTCTTGGTGTCGTATCTCTCTGTTTGGCCTCACTCCCCTCTGTCTAGACTAAATACCAATAAAATATAAATAATAAATTTAATTTTTATATTAATTTAATATTGAAATAATATAAAGATTTAAGAGTAATAAAACTATGCCTACTAAATATAAATATCAAGAAGTTCAAGATATATTTACTCAAAATGAATGTAGTTTAATAAGTGAAGAATATAAAAACCAGTTAGGGAAATTAGAATATACAGCAATCTGTGGTCATAAAAACGTAACTACATTAAAGCAATTCATAGTAGGCGTTGGACGTAAATGTAAAAATTGTGCTTTTAGAATTCCATCATATGATGATGTTGCTAAAACATTTAGTGATAAAAATTGTAAACTAATAATGTCTCGTGAAGATTTTGCTACAAATTATAAGAATAATAATTCCAAAATTAAATTTATGGCATCTTGTGGTCACGAGAATAATGTAAAATATTCAAACTTTACTTCATTAAATCAAGGTATAAATTGTCCTAAATGTGTCAATAAAAATACAGCAGGTAAATTGAAAGAATTTAGAACTGGTGAAAATAGAAATAGTCTATTACAAGAATTTAAATGTATTGAATATTTTAAACAATTAATAGAAACCAAATATATAACAAAAAAACTATTTGATGGTTGTAAAGCAGATATTGCTATTAAAACATTAGAAGATTTAAAAGATTTATGGTTGGGTATTCAAGTAAAAACAACGATTAAAAAAACAGAAAGAGAACAATATTATTTTAGATTAAATTCTGGAAAATATGAAAATTGTTTATTGCTATGTATTTGTGATGAAGATAAAAAAATGTGGTTAATTCCATACGACGATGTAAAGGGATTTAAAACAATTGGAGTTGCAAAAAAATCAAAATATAACAAATATGAAGTGAATACAGAAAATTTGTTTGAAAAATTAGAATATTATTATAATTTGATAAATAAGTTTGAATACGACGTAATAAATACACCAACAAGTAAATCAGTTAGACAAGAACAAGAATATTGTAATATAAGAAAAAATAAAATTAAATGTATTGATTTTACACCAAATAATATGGAAGGATTAGTTTATGATTTTATGATTGGTTCAAAGAAAGTTCAAGAAAAAGTAGGAACAATTTGTCATAATAATATTAATTCATATTTATTTCATCTTGCAAAATACGATTGTAGAGTGAATGGGAAATGTAAAAAAAAATCTTATGAATGTGGTGATAATGATTTATATTGGTTAAATTGTCATAATGGTTCATTTTATGTAATTCCAGAAGATGTTTTATTTAAAAACGGATATATAGGTGAAGGTTGTGGAAGAAGTATATTATATTTATCATTAACAAATTCTCACACAGAATGGGCGAATAATTATTTATTTAATTATGATGATTTAGATGAAGAACGATTTTTAAAAATTGTTATGTGACTTCATATATATATATAATTTACTTAAAGGGTTACCAAGATTTATATTATAATGTGTAATAGTGTACTTTGTGTTTTTTTGTTTTTATTTGTTGCTCCTTTTAATGTTTATGGAATGAGTTGTTGGTGTCAGAAGGGTCCTTCTACTTATCAAGCATTAGTTAATAGTGAATATTCTTCGTCTTATACAAATTGTTATTTGTCTGGTAATAATCCTTCATCTGATACTTGTTATGATGCTACTTGTCCCGGAGGGGATTGGGTATTAGGTAATGCATACGCTGCTGGTGAACAATTAGTATCTGCTACTGATGGTGACGATTGTATATCGCAATGTTCTGCACTTGGGGGAGATTTTAATATTGCGAATATGTTTTCTACCTGTGGTAATAGTAATGATGATGATAACTCTTACGGCAGTTGTAATGTGCTAACGTGTCCTAATGTTTGGGACGGACATTGTGGTGCTTTTAATAAACCTACCAGTAAATGGTGTGATTATGATGGACCTGGTTCAACCGCAAATGTGTGTTGTGCTGATGATTATAGTGAATGTTGTGAAGCTGATGGAGGAGCTATTGGCGGCACTATCGCAGGCGCTGCTGTATTTATTATATTTTGCTTTTGGTATTGTAGACGACGTCGTGATAATACAAATGACGAACCTCCTAATTTTTGCTATAAAATTTTCTGCCCTCCTTGTGCGGTATTCGGTTATCAAGGGTGTGAAAGTAAAAGTGACACATGTATGACGTGTTGTTGTTGTTGGTTTTTTACTGCTTGCTGTTGGGAGCCTAAAATTGTTGTTGTTAATAATGACATTGAACAGCAAGATGTTCCGCAATATGTTCCACAAGCATCTATTGAATTAAACGTAACCAAGGCAATTTAAATTTCACAAATAAAAGTCTTTCAATAATTATATAAAAAATATTTAAAATCAACTTTTTGTTTTTAAATATTTTACAAACTAGGGTCTAAATTAATCGGTAAATCATCTTTAATAAAATATACATTTCCATCACTTTCCCATTTACACACAAGTGCTATTAATTCTACACCAGCATTTACTGCTTCTATTACAGCAGCTCTATATATTGGGTCAATAATTGAAGGTTGAAAAGATGATATATCTGTTCTTTGGATTACAAAACATAGAAACGTTCTTATATTTGTTGTTTGCCGGATTTCTTGCAATTCTTTTATATGTTTTAATGCTCTTGGACTGACAACATCTTTTTGCTTTTTTCTATATCCATCTGGAAAATAAGATACTTTATCTTTATAGTCATATTCTGTGTAATCTCTATTTTTTCTATCTTTAGCATAACAATCATCATAATCTGCCAAAGGCACATTTTTTACTTCTAAAATAAATTCATTTCTATCATCATCATAACCAGCAAAATCAAATCGCGAATTTAAATATGAATATTCACGCACATATTTATGTGTATTTTTAAATTTGGTTAATAGTTTTTTTTTCAAACAATTATCTACTATTGTTTCTGCTAATTTTGGGTCTATGCCAATATATTGTTTATATCCTCTTTCTTCGTGTAATGATAACATTATTTTGTAAGAACATACATTCTTTTTATTTTCTACCTTTGTCATTAATACTTTTGCACCTGTATCTGCTAATCCACAACAACCTAAAGCGGCAGTATGTGCCATAATTTCTTCTCTATCTTCTTCTTTTTCTTCATAAAGTTTAACATCTGCAACATATGGTGTTTTGCAATGTAAAGAAGGACGTTTTATAACTATTCCTTCATACAATTTTCCAATATTGAAAAGAATATCTTCTTTTTTTAATGAAATATTCATTATTTACATTTTGTAATGTTAAAAAATATAATTATATTTATTTCAATTTAAATTTATAAAAAAATAAATATTTAAAACATATTTAAAACATATTAAAAAGATATTGGAATATAATAATAATATATATGAAGCAAGAATATTTAAAAGCATTTAATAATCAATTAACAGAGTTATTAGAAGAAATATTAAAAATATTTCCAGGACACGTTGATATTATATCATTAAAAAATACAATGTATACTGTTCGTAGAGCTAACCCCAGTATATTAATTAAAGCTTGGCACGAATATATTTTTACTCCATACGCTGATAAAATATATAGTGGTGACCTAGATTATTTCTTAAATAAAGATTATACTAATGATACACGTGATTTAACTAGTTCAAAAAAAACACGCACTATTGAATCTATTAATATGATTAAAGAACCTATTAAAAATATGGATAATGAAAATAAAATTATTTCAATGCAATATATATCCAATATAACTAAATTATCTGATTTGTATAAAGGTTGTTGTTAATTTTAAAAATAATATATAATAATTAAACTATTATATATTACACTTTGGCACATTAAAAATATATTTTTCATATTACACTTACTTCAATGAAGCATATAACTTCTTATAGCCGGATACATCATTTTTATTTATTATAGATGTTAATTCTCTAAATATTCTATTCTTTTCTCTTCCTTCATTCATCCTTGAAATCATAGCAATTACGTTTGTTGGAGATAATGTTTCGCATATTAAATTATTTATCATCATCTTACCATCTTTCTCGAGTAAAACATTATATAATATTTCACCATTGTATGGAATAAAATGAACATGTTCACAACCATCTACTAACTCTTTCGCTTTTACCATTTGTCCTTCAAAAAATACTTTGTGATTATTGCTAATATGTGTTGTTTGTGATGGAACATTCTTTGCTAATGCATCTTTTTTAATCGAAACAATGTGTTTGTTTAATAATCGTGTTTGTGTGATTGCTACGATAGATTTTCCACGAATAGTATGAATATGCGATTTTAATTTTTCAATAGGAATATTTCCTTGGTCGGTTGTTACAGGTGTTCCAGCAGGGAAACATATTGCTACTGGTGCTGCATGTTGGAAAAAAACATTTGTACCAAAAAAATCTCCATTAGTTCCAATTTGGTATGTAATGCTATCAATTATTAAATCTTCCTCCAAATAGACTGATGTAAATGTTGTATTTTGGAACGCATTACTTCCAATACTAGTGACAGAATCAGGAATAGAAATAGAATTCAAACTTGTCGCATTTTTGAATGTATAATTTCCAATAGTTTGGAGTAGTGAATTTGCACCAAAAGTAACAGAAGTCAAACTTGTCGCATTCAAGAACACCGAACCTCCAATACTAGTAACACTAGTGGGAATAGTAATAGAAGACAAACCTGTATTCATGAATGATTCATATGCAATAGTAGTGAGTTGAGAACTTGCACCAAAAGTAACAGAAGTCAAATTTGCGGCAAGTTTGAATGCGTGTGCTTTGATTAATGTTACAGAATCAGGGATTATTATTGATGTTAATCCAGATTGTTGAAATGTATTCACATTAATCTGCTGTAAATTTATACCTTGCTCAAAGACAATATTTCCTAAACTACTACATAAACCAAACGCATTATTTCCAATAGTAGTGACACTATTAGGAATAGTAATAGAAGACAAACCTGAACCTTTGAATGCCAAATTTCCAATAGTTTGGAGTAGTGAATTTGCACCAAAAGTAACAGAAGTCAAACTTGTCGCATTTTCGAACGCCGAATCATTAATACTAGTAACACTATCGGGAATAATAATAGAAGACAAACCTGTATTCATGAATGATTCATTTGCAAAAGTAGTGAGTTGAGAACTTGCACCAAAAGTAACAGAAGTCAAATTTGCGGCAAGTTTGAATGCGTGTGCTTTGATTAATGTTA
>Ga0181388_1000458_pt1 | contig 13699 bp, 8 predicted proteins | sample 11SPOviralmetaG_FD_130120 | JGI IMG/M metagenome (GOLD analysis project Ga0181388, IMG submission 130120) | Marine viral communities from the oligotrophic San Pedro Time Series (SPOT) site, San Pedro Channel, CA, USA - 11 SPOT_SRF_2010-05-17 | ecosystem: Environmental > Aquatic > Marine > Strait...
AACCTATTACGAGTCCTGTACCTTGTAAATCAAACGTATCATTACTATTATTTGAGGCGTGGAGATTTAATATCTGTTTAACATTATTTAGATAGATATCTTGAGAACCACTAGCTGTCGTACCCGGTCCTTTATGGACAATTACTAAATGATACCATTCATCTGCGACAACTGCAGTAGAAGGAGTTTGTACTTCGGAATACCAATAATCTAGATAAACAAATCCTTGGTGGTGACCAACGGTCATTGATTGCCGCGAAGTGGTCGTCGGACCCTGAGTTCCAATCACGAAGAAGCGATTTGTAGCTGTATCATTCATTCTAAACCAAAGTGAAATTGTTGGTGTAATTCCTGTACCAGTTCCTAAACCATGTGTCCCCGTAATATTACCAGTTATGGATCCATCAAAAGTGAAAGCCTTATACGTTGTATCAAACCCGACACCAGTTCCGGCTGTCCCATTCTGGTCCCCACCCGCCTTATCTATAACTCCGCCAGGCCCAGCGAAATCTGATGGCTGTGTGTAGTCTTGTCCGTCATAGTAGACCTCCAACCAATCCGTGTTGGGAACGTTGGCCACAGACTTAACGGTCACATCAGTCCCGTGAGCGTCGGGGTCGTATTCGGGGACGCCGAAGAGCGACAATCTTTCTATATGTACATAATTATAACCTGTTGTATTTACCGTAACATGAAGTAAATATCTATCGTAAAGAGTTGTATGTGTAAAATCTACATGTGCAGGAACAAAATTTGTATAAGTTCCTAAATTGTCAAGACTTCCAATATTTATCCACGTACTACCATTATTACTCGCATATACTGAACCCGAGGTGATTAGCTGTGCTAATCTATTCGAGGCCGCAGAAAATTCCAAGTATTCAAGCTTAATTTTAGTTGGTAATTGTATACTTATCCACGGTCCATTAACATCGTTAAATCTATCGGGAGCGCCATCAAATGAATTAAGTGAAGATAACCAGTGTGAATTTCCTCTAAATGCTAGGTACGCACCATGATCGCTCTCAGATGTGAATACAGAACTTTGGTTAACTATATATCCCTCGTAACCTCCTGCACTTGATTGTGCGGCACTCGTCAAAGCCACCCTTGGGTACTTAATAAGCTTTTTCGACCGACTAAACTCCGTGACCACATTGGAGTTCGCTTCCAGCTTGGCGGTGTTCGACGTGTACTGGAGATCCACCACCGGGATTTTCAAGGTGGCGTTCTTAATTTCGAGTGTCCCTGTGGGTGGGTATATCGACATCCTCTTTCTATTATTGTGGGAGATTTAAAAGAATGGCGCCAGACGTACGTAAATGATTGAGTCGACACTACTAAAAAGGTATCACATCTACGGTGAAAGATCCAGTGGAACAAACTTCCTTGACCATAGCATAAAAGATAATTTCGATGCAATTAACGTTTTCGACGATGTAAAAGATGTAGATGATATAATTGAAAGATATCGAACATATGGTCATAAACACTGGTTCGGCGACGATCTTGACTTGTCAAACACAGATGACGTACTTTTTTTATGTATCGTAAGGGATCCCATAGATTGGTTAAGATCCATTTATAGAACACCACGCAACTTATATGAACCGATGGTAGAGTCGCAAGAAAGATTTTTATTCGGTAAATATGCATCAACAGCCGTTTTTTATGATGAAAAAGTATCATTTAAACTTGGTGGGTATGAATATTGTAACAATATTTTCGAAGTTAGACACATAAAATTAGAATGGATATGTGAAAAACTTCCAAAACTTGTTAAAAACTACATGTTAATTCGATATGAAGATTTGAAAAATGACTTCCAAGGTACCATGAAAAAAATCAAAGATATGGGACTGATTAAAAAAAATGATATTAGCGAAGACATCGTGAAAATGAAAAAGTGGATGAAAAGAGATGGCCTCAATGATCCCATCGCTACATTTGATTTTGCACAAAAAGATCCAAAAGTAAAATTACAACCAACGTATTATCGTCCAAATTATAAGCCGTTCAATTTTAGTATAGAGGACTATCCAAGAGAGTTTCTACACTATGAAAAGGTACTAGGTTATTTACAATAGGGTTTACGGTGGTAATGGCCACGTGATACTCAGTAACTCCAAACCATCGTCAGCTAGGGTTGGTGTCGCACCAGAAGGGAGGTCTCTAAGGGCCTGGCGGTACGTTTTCCATTCTTGGAGCTTCTCGGTGGTCATCGAGGGAATATCTGGTCCGAAGATCCAATCCGTCTGCCTTATGCGAATGTCTCGCTCTACCCTGAGCCTCCGCATGGGTTCGAGGGCGTAGAGTTCTTGAAACCTCGCCTCGAAGACCTCTTTGGTGGGCTTCTCAAATCCTTCATCGACTTCGAAGGATTCCCAAGTTCCTTGGGTGCAATTATAATATTTTGGTCTAGGCTCCATCTCCATGAAAATTTGCCTCACAACGTATTCTTTACTCATATAGAATAGAAGCTGATTATTTATGCCGTCCTTTTCCACATGTAGGTCACGATATAGGGTTGCATAATATTGTGTGATGCGGCGGCTCCACTACCGTTACCAATTGGATTAGGGATATCGGTACCGTCGCCGGAAGGCTTCCTGTAATTAGCATTGGCGCCACCGCGACGGAAAGGTAATCCATTGTATTGCCCCGTGGTAAATGAGAGCCACTGCGAAGCATTCTCACTATAACCGGGAAATTCTTGAATATTATGCTGATGAGGAGGTATTTGACTCCTCGTTAGGGTGTGTGTTTTCGCACCACCAGTTTCTTCTGCCAAGTCAAAATCGGAATCACCGCTATTCAAACCTACCAGGGTTCTTCCAGCACCGAAGGCCACCCAGGTAGTACCCGCCCATATTGTCCCAGGATCAGCCGAGTTTACGGAAATGTACACAGCACCGATTGGGTATACGAGATTCACTAAATTGGGAACGCGTGCAACATCTAGTGTTCCAGATGCTATATTAGTCGCGTTAAGTGCTGTAAGAGCGGATCCGCCACCCTCAAACGTCGTGGCTTTAACCGTACCGTCTACGTCCAACGCCGCCCCCGGACTCACCGTCCCCACCCCAACCCTATTATTCGTGGTATCCACGTGGAAGGTGGTCGTATCTACCGTGACATCCCCACTGAAGGTTGCACTCCCAGTCACGGTCAACTCCTTCCCCACGGTCACGTTCCCCGTCGTCGTGAAGGCCGTGTGCGTGTTCGTGAACTGAATCGTGTTGGACATGGAGTTGCCGACGTTCGCGGTCTCCTCGAGGGAGTTCCCCGTGCCCACGAAGATAGACCCGATTTTTATGTTCTGGGTTTCGAGATTCGAGGTCCTGAGCGTCGCATTGGCGATGTCTAGGTTACCGACGGGTGTTCCGATAGGCATATCTATTATTGGGGGAGGTTTTTTATAAAGATGAAAGGTATTCACCTGTAAATCCATTGTAATATGTAGATATACCAGCGGTATGACTGTTTCCGTGTGTACATGCAAATAAATCAAATGTTCCTCCAACTGAGAGTGATACTATACACACGGCGGACCCGGCTATTCCGTCCCCTTGAACAAATGCGCTCCCCAGTAAATTTTGATCAGTACCGTCATTTGTCGTATTAAAAGATGGCGACCCGTTTATTCGTGGTTTAATTTTAATTGAATCATTCACATTTCCTCTCGCAAAGTATGAGAATTTATATCTACCAGCGATAGGCGCCGTGAACGTACCGGAACTTGTACTAAAACCTCCACCCCGTGATTCGTCGAGTGTGTTCCACGCTATGCGATTACCGGCATGTGAAGCGGGTGCACTAGCGGTCATCCGTGCAGAAAAATAGACTGGGCATCCACCACGTATATCTCCACCCACGCTCAGGTCCGTGCTCACGTGTGCGTTCCCCGTCACGAACAGGTTCGATGTGATCGCACCTTCCCCTTGATGACCGACACCCAGACTGAGGTTCTGCGTGTCGATGACGACGTTGGCGTTGGCACCGCGAAAGATGAGCTTATTCGTCGACTGGAAATCCAGCACGCCGTTCGCTGCCATGTTATTATCAACTCAGGTTATTTTTAGGATTCGAGTGCCGCGAGTCGCGCGGTGACCTGCACGGTGAACCGCGTGAGGTGATCCTCGAGCATTCGTACCTTTTCCTTCTCGGCTTGGAGTTGGCGGTCGACCTCTTGCAGCGCAGCTGTGGCGACCGTCCAGATAGCGTCTTTCTTTATGAACACGAAATCGTCGACCTCGCACCCAAACACGTACAAACTATTTCCCTCACCCATCGTTCCATCTTCATTGAAAGAACACGTCCAACCTGATAAATCTTCTTCGACCCGAACTCTGTGCGCGTCTATGACAGCAGTGATCTTGATTTTATGCTCTGCGTGATTTTGATCGTGAACTCGTAGTCTTTTACCAATTTCTAAATTTGATGTATCGAAGTTCGTGAATGTGAGCACGGTAGATTCGGAGACGGTAGCTACTTCGGTGATATCCGGTATAAATTCTGTTCTCAACTGCGTAGAGTGTGGAAGTGTTTCTCGAACCTCTTGTGCTATAAAACCCCACACAGGATCCGAAGTTTTTTTATACGTGTCTATGTATTTATATTGTTTTGGTTGTAATTGTCTGAGAGTCTGCAGAGCTGCCCCGTCGTCGATATCCACGATATCTTTCTTAATACGCCGATCGGATGCACCGAAAGTTCCGTTTATAGATAAAACGAAACCATGACACATTATATCGTCATCTGCAAAAATACCAACATTATTGTGATTATTACCCCAGGTTCGGAGGTCATAGTCGTGTCTAAACCCCCGATGAATGGATGCACCTGTGTTTGTCCCACCGTATCCGCTCACGTGTAATGGACAATCCGGGGTGGTGTTTCGAATGCCGACACACCCATTATACGTAATTCGCATACGTTCAGTCGCTTGGTTACTGCCGGTGTTAGATGATCTCCCACCGAATACCAAATCTCCATATGTACTACCCGAATTTACTCTCTCACGATATCCGATATAAGAAGGGGGGACATTTGTTGCAGAAATGTTATATCCGAACCCAATCCGCCACTCCTTTGCTACCCCATGTTCCGCTCGTCCGAGTAATAAGTAATAGTCACTCGCTGTCATATTACCAGATTTCGCACGGCCTCCACTACCCGCCGTATCACTTCCGAGATGTAACATAGAATACGGAATCATAGTATCGATACTCAAGTCTCCTTCGTCTGATAAGCGCATTCTATCAACGCCTCCACGGTACCATCTTAAATCGGTTCTATTCGCTCCACTGTAATTGTACCACGGGTGGGTCGTCCCGGTTTTAAAGAAATCTATACCGACTTCATCTGCTTCATTTGATTCAACTCGAATAAAGGAATTCGTACCAGTTGATGTTAAGATGTGAACAGGTCTTTCAGGGGCCGTTGTCCCCACACCAACCCTATTATTTGTGGTATCCACGTGGAAGGTGTTCGTATCCACCGTGACGTCCCCGCTCGCGACCAACGAAGTTCCCGTGTTGGTGAGGGTGAGCGTGCTCGGGGTCGAAGCGCCGAGGGAGGTGATCGCTTCTAAGGTGTGGCGCGCGGCGACGTTGACCACGCCCATGTTGAGGACGCCTCCGACCGATATGTCGGAGGTCACGTACGCGTTCCCGGTGATGTAAAGATTCGAACTTGGCGGGTCGGTTCCCGTGATGCCTATGCCGAGGCTGGAGTTGACCACGTCCAGTGTGATGTTCGATGTGGCGCCGACGAAGGTCGCCTTGTTGGTACCCTGAAAGTTAAGGAGGCCGTTGGTCGCCATACTACTATATTAGTTGGATAAATATTTAAGCTGTTCGTTTCCACATATACGTGACAATGAAAGGTTGCATATTATTGTGTGCCTCTCCACCGCCCCTGTTGTTGGTAGTATTACTGATATCATTAGTAGCGATATTTGGATTATATTGAGCTGTAGGATTTGGATAACCACCCTGCGTAGACATAGACCTAACTTTATCGCTAAAGGTGTGGTTGTGTGCGGGTATTTGAGCGACAGTCAGTGTGTGTGTCTCCGCACCACCCGTGGCCTCTACCGTTGGGCGATTCGTCAACCCACTTCCTTGACCCTGACCTACCAAAGTCCTCCCCTCACCAAAGGCCACCCAGGTAGTACCCGTCCATATTGTCCCCGGATCCGCTGAGTTTACGGAAATGTAAACAGCACCGATTGGGTATACGAGATTCACTAAACTAGAACCCAAGTTCCCAGATATGTCCAAATCACCCCCCACAACCACGTCCCCGGTGGTCACCAGGGAAGTTTCGGCGTTCTGAAACTCGATCGTGTGCGGCGTCGTGTTTCCCGTCGCGGTTATGGCCGACAGCGCGTGCTGCGCCTCGACGGTGACGGTTCCCATCACGAGCGTGCCGCCGAGTTCCATGTTCGTGCTGACGTGGCAGTTCCCGACCACGTGGAGGTTCGCGTCTGGACTGTCGACCCCGACCCCGATCTTTCCTGTGGTCGTGTCGATGACCGCGTTGGGTGCGGCGCCCACACCCTCGAAGGTGACCTTGTTGACGTTCGTGAAGTTGAGGTTTCCGTTGGTCGCCATTTCTATTATGAAGGGAGGTTTTTTCTTACCGAATAAGCTCGAGCAAAACTTTACTAGTGCCATCGGTATAAACTGCCTCACTAATGTCACCCGCACGTCGAAACAATAATCCTATATGCGGCGGACAATCGGTCGATGTAACGTTCCAATCGACATGAGTAAGGTCTACTATGGTAGTAATAGCAATACTCACATGGTCGTGGCCATCGTATAAACGTATATACCCTTCTCCTATAGGACCTACACCGACTCCATCTTTTGCAGAAAATCTAATTTCGGTCGATGTACGCGAAGCTACGGCATCACTCCTATATAGATAAACAGTCGCGGTACACCTATAAAAACCAGGTGCGGGTACTATGATTCTCTGTCCTCCAGAACGTGCAGAAAATCCACCCCCGTACGCTCTGTTTACGGCCACGTTATCCGCTTCAAAAATATTATATTCACCCCATGCATCAGTTGCACCTGCGTTTATATTTACATTGGGGTTTAAATTCGCCTCATATATAACCGGTGTAGTAAAACATGGTGGTTTATAAATAGGGGTCGTTCGGGTAGGATTCAACCACCCTACAGCCATGTATTCATCCCAAGAAGAAGCCGCACCGTCTTCACTTTCAATGCGTAAAACGAATGGGTGGTCACTCGTAAACCTCCAAAGTGTAGATGAAGCCATACTACCCGATAAATTGGACCTATTACCATCGAGTTTACCACCTACTTGCCATGCCCTCTTCGGTATAGCATTATACGCGGAAACCCCGGATTTAGGTGCGTTATGGGCAGTATCGGTATACCATTGGCCACCGTGATAATATTCACTCGTAACAGTCTGTCTATTTGTGAGAAACCCGATCATATACCCGGGTATGATATGTGGAATATAATATATTTCTCCGACTATTTCGTGTGGAATGATACCAGTAGTATCTCCGCCATCACCGTCACCACCGACCGACGAAAAGTGAGGAATTCCCGAAGGTGAATAAAACGTAGGTCCGTTTTGTATCACATCCGATGAAAAACGGTGCACCGAACCCTCATCCCCACCACCTGTACTAAATGCGTCGTGGTTCTGATAATTTCCACCACTACTCGTCAAGTTATACCCTAAAGTACTCGCGGGGTATAGAATTTCATGATCACCGTCGGGGGTGTAGGTGGAAGAAGTTCCGGACTTAGATGCCACGATTACTCCGTTCACGGCTTCTATCGTGTAACTGTAATTATCTATACCTGGGTTTATACTTCTGGTTGTGACCGTTTGTTTCGTGAGCGTAAACGTTTCTGTCGGCGTTTCTGTGATTGCCTTATCGAGATATAAGTTTACGGTAACGTCTTCGTATGGAGCATACATGTATACGACTGTTGGGGGGTATCTATAATTTGTGTAACCTAAGTAGTACCCTTTACATACGAAAGGTATGACGGCATAATTATAACCGGGTATTGTTAATACAAAAGGCTTTGCACTTGTCGTGTATATTTCCGTACCCGTGGTAAGAGCTATACTTCCTACCGTATCGGCCGCACTTGTACTGCTTATGAGGGTCGTCGTCGCACCTGTACTAGGAACGTATTGGTATACAGTAGTCCCAGAATCGGGAATTGCATATTTAGCGTTCGTCGACACCGGGAGATCGGATGTTCCTTCTACGACTACATACCGAAACTCTGTTGTGGGTGTTAACCGTTCAGGTCGTCTATTTTCGAAATCAAACTTCCATCGACCGTCTTCTTGGTGAATATGACCGGCCACCGTCAAATTAGAAGAAACGGTCGCATTTCCGGTCACGGTCAACTCCTTCCCCGCCACCACGTTCCCCGATGTCACCAAAGACGTCCCCGTGTTGGTGAGCAAAACGGTGTCCGCGGAGGTGTTCGATAGGGCGGTCACGGCGCCGAGACCGTGTGTCGCCGCGGCAGAGATAGTGTTGATGGTTAAATTTCCACCCACGCTCAGGTCCGTGCTCACGTGTGCGTTCCCCGTGACTTCGAGTTTGGCGGAGGGAGTTGTTCCGCCGACGCCCACGTTTCCCAACGTGTAGCTCAGAGCAGTTGGACCCGATTCGATGGTCCACGGCGTGCTCACGAAGGGATTGCCATCTTCACGTAAGGTCCCAGTAAAATTTATGTCACCAACAACATCTAGTGTGTGTAGCGGGTCTGCGATACCGATACCCACGTTTCCATCGCTGTAGTGGATCTTGGGGCCAGTCACAGTTGTCCACTGACTGAGGGTCCCGTTGATCGCCGAGGATGGGATCCCGGTCAAGAGGGCGCCATCTCCATCGAAGGCGGTCGCCTTCACCGTGCCGTTGACATCTAGGGCTGTCGTCGGTGTGTTGGTCAAAATCCCGACCTTCGAATTCTCGGTATCGACGAAAAGGTCATGGTTGGTCGTCCCAACTTCGATGTTCGAGGTTGTGGTGAACGCCGTGTGTTGATGTAAAAACTGAATCGTCGACCCCGTCGAGGTGGTCGTGACGATCTCCAATTGCCCCAACTTTAAACCGTCGGCGTGAACGTTGCCGTACACTCTCAGATGAGCATCGTTGACGTCGAGGAATGCGTCCTCTGGGGCGCTGAGCGACATGTTCTACTATTACATAAGATATCTTATTATCACGATTCCCGAACCACCTGCACCGGCGGCCCCATTCGAACCCGCACCTCCACCACCACCACCTGTATTCGGCGTACCGTCTTCACCGGCGAGTAGGGTACCATCAGTACCGAGAGCCGCAACATTGTTATGCCCTCCACCACCACCACCACCTAAACCACCTGCTCCATGCGTCTCTGGTACTGAGTTATTAGCGGCGTAACCAAGGCTATTATACGGGGAATTTTTACCGGCCTGTCCACCACCGCCACCGCCAGCGTAATATGTGGACGTTCCCGATATCGATGATTGAATACCTACCCCACCATCACCCGAAGATCCAGATCCACCGATTGCGCTATCCAAACCGCCGCCGCCAACTGCGCCAGCACCACCTCCACCTCCAGAAGCATTTTCATTGGATGTATTCCCATCCGACGGCATACCATTAAGACCACCTCTATTTCCCTGACCAGATATTCCTGAACCATAATTTGACGCCGACGATCCTTGTGAACCTTCACCGCCACCACTACCACCTGTTCTTCCGTTAGCGACGGTGGTTGTGGACGAACGCGCACCACCCCCACCACCTCCAGTGGCGATAAACGTCGAAAACGAAGAATTCGATCCATTAGTACCTTGAGTATCCACAGTCCCTCCCGCACCGCCACCCCCCGCTCCGACTGTAATAGCAAACGTTGATGCCGAAATAGTGGTGGAACTTGCGAGCATACCGCCAGCACCTCCACCCGCACCCGATGCACCGGAACCCGCGCTTCCTCCGCCTCCGCCTCCACCGGCGACCACGAGGTAGTCAACATCACCACCGGAAGTCACCGTAAACGTCCCATCACTCGTGAATGTATGGATACGGTAGCCGCCAACCTCTGTGACTGTTCCACCAGTTGCACTTATTCCACCGATGGATTGCCAAGCAGTTCCGTCATACACTTGTAATTTATTCACTGTCGTGTTAAACCTAATCATTCCCACAGCAAGACCAGTAGAAGGTAGTTGTGCCGTCGTACCACTCGGAACGGTCAAAGCACCTGTTCCAGAAGTTCCCACGAACCCACTCACCGCCACATTCGCACTCGCGACAAGTTCCTCGGTCACCGTGAGATCTTTCGAAACCACCACGTTCCCGGTGACCGCGAGTTCTCCACCTACGGCGACGTTCGAGACGGTCGATAGACCCGTGGTCACGTTATTTAACTCCACCGTATCCGTGGTCACGTTAGATTCGGCCGTCACATCGTTGAGGCCGTACGAAGGCACGATCTCGAATTGGCCGAGTGTGACTTGATTACACGCGACGTTCCCGTCGATCACCAGAACGTTCGAGCCGGCATCCTCCACGTAGAGATTCGAACCCACGCTTAGGGTATGTTGAGGGTTGGTATTGGCGATACCCACATTACCAGTGCTGTAGTGGATCTGAGTGGTCCCGCTGATTTCGGTCCACGCACCCCCACCACTTCCACTTCCACCTCCACCGAAGGTTTGTACCACCCCACCCTTACGTATATCCCCCGTGAAGTTGATATCTCCGAGAACATCGAGGGTGTACGCCGGCGGTTGGTTAGATCCGACCCTGACACTCCCCGTATCGTAATATATGTCGTTCCCCGTCGTAACCCATTGACTACTGGTAATATTGTTGATATTCGACCCGTCACCGTACAGGTACGTCGCCCGTAAATCGCCGATGACATCCAGCGCCTTACCCGCGGCCGGGGTAGCCGTGCCCACACCCACCTGCCCCGTGGAAACGTCAACAAAAAATTTGTCTGTACCGACAGTGAGATCACCACCCACCGTGAGAGTCGTCGAAAAAGCGCCCGTACCCGTGACATCGAGTGTGGAGTTAGGGTTTTGGTTTCCTATACCTACGTTTCCCAGATCGTAATATATTTCGTTCGTGTTCACATCCGTCCATTGACTGAGCGTCCCGTTAATAGCCGATGATGGAATGTTCACGAGGGCCGACCCGTCGCCGTGGATGGACGTCGCGAGAAGTCGCCCCGAGACGATGATTTCAGCTTCCGTCGAAACCACCGAGGGCGTACCCGCCAAACTTCCCATCGTCGTGGGGTGATTGACACAGTAATAAAAGAGGTTCGAGGGTGCACCCACAGAAACCTTGAAGGTCGTCTTTGCACCCGCCTGTCCCGGCGTTCCCACACTCGTCACGCCCGTAGAATACGGTGTACCGCCGTTGACGGCTTCAGAGAACGCGATCGGGTGACCGCTGTTTGACACGTGTGATTGGTCGAAAATATACGTCTGGTTTTCGTGGAAGGTAAGCGCGGGGCGACTCACCCCGTCTATCTGGAAAACACCCCCGACCACTTCGACCACGAACGTTTTCGTCGCGCCGAAAGTCGCCACCTTCTGGTCCATCACGATCCCGGATCCGACCCTAAAATCACTATGGACGTAGGTGTTTCCATTTACGTGAAGGTTCGCTAAGGGGTTGGTGGTGTTCAGACCCACCTGGTTTTGTGCAGTGTCCACGAAAAGCTGACCCGAACCGACTTTCAGGTTGTTATTCACCTGGACCTTGCCGCTGAATGTCTGGATGTTTATGTCCGACATTCTTATACAACTACCTTAGAAATATTTGATTCGATTATTTGCATCCTCGCCTCTATGTTGAGGAGCTTAATCTTGGCGACGTCCAGTTCGGTCTGCGTGTTCCGAAGCTGGGTACGAGTCGTCTCGTGGAGGGTGCGTTCCTCGACCAGTTCGGTTCGTGTGGTTTGAAGGTCCGCTTTCAGTTCGGTTTTGGTGGTTTGGAGATCTTCTTTTGTGGTTTGGAGTTGGCGGTCGACCTCTTGTAATGCTGCTGTGGCAACTGTAAAAATGTAATTTTTATCAATACTGTGGAAATCATCAACTGTTTGTCCCCAAACAAATATTTCATCGGCTATTTCACTTTCTTCTAATAGTGCTTTAAATTCATCATCATCTTCTATTTCGAGCTGTTTAGAATTTAATACAGACTTTATACTCAAATGTTTTTCTACTTCACCATTATCAACTCTGCATATTATGTCTTTTGTTTGATGTAAGTTACCTGTGTCAAAATTTTCAAATGTAATAATCATTTGTTCTTTATCAAAAGTTGCATTTTGATATATGTTTGGTATTTCTCCTTCACGGACTTTAACAGCCTTTGGCATTAATTCTTTTATTTCTTGTGCAATAAATCCATAGACACTATGTGTACCTCGTCTTGGTGTGTCTATATATTCATATATTCTAGGTTTTATTTCACGAATTAAATTAAGTGCAGTTGTATCATCTGCGTGTACAATATTTTTTTTCATACGAGTATCACTATGACCATGATAGGCATATGAATAATTATTACCATAAACCGAACAATTCTTGGCATCATCCATACGTAAACTCCAATGTCGAATACTATTTAGAAACCCTATTTCATTACTTGTAGTCCAATGTATGTATCCACGTACAGTAGCAGTATGAACAGTTCCAGCTATTCCACCGTTAAACAGACCGGTTCGAAAATACATATCCTGGCGGTCCTTGGGGTAAATATGCCAACCATTACCGTTTGATGTACTTTCCCAATGATGTCCAGAGTTACCTCTCGAGCGAAACCAATTTTGGGCATACACTTCTGTACCTGCGTCGACATAACCCGTACATTTAATATGCCCATGTTGGGCATTTAAACCTATGCGAACGTCACCATCTGATGCGACATACATTCCCCATCCACCTGTGAGTAGTGAAGTGAAGTTCCCATGCGAATAGCCTATACCGTACATATTACCAATCGCATTGTCTCCAGTTGGCATATAATTTGATCCTATAGTGTAAATAGGATTCACCATAGTGGAGTTGGCACCGACACTATTATACGAACCAACCATGTATCCACTATTGTGACTCGATCTATAGAGGTATGGCGTGGATACGTAAGTAGACGCTCTAAACGTTCCATCCACTTCTAATTTATGACCCGGATTCGTCGCCCCAATCCCCACATTCCCCGTAGACCTATAAATATCCGATCCACTTAACGTGAAATAGTTGGTTCCATTGGTTCCATTAGTTCCATTAGTTCCATCTTGTCCAGTCGGACCTTCAGGAATATTGAAATTGAATACCGCATTTTCAGATGTCCCGGAATTGGTAACACTCACACCACTCGCATGCGTCACCGTGGTTACCGTACCAACGGATAACGTCCCCGAAGGTCCTTGTATTCCTTGAATTCCTTGAATTCCCTGGTCACCTTTTGGGATCGTAAAATCAAAGACAGCGGCTGAGGTCGTACCAGAATTTGTTACCGAGGCATCCGTTCCCGCGAGACCAGTCGTCGTCGTTCCGACTGCTATTGTTGCCGCGGCTCCATCCGCACCCGCCGGTACATTCTGTAATAAAGAGCCATCACCTTCAAATGATCCTGCTTTCACACGTCCAGCTGTTGCGTTTA
>Ga0181388_1000460_pt1 | contig 13682 bp, 13 predicted proteins | sample 11SPOviralmetaG_FD_130120 | JGI IMG/M metagenome (GOLD analysis project Ga0181388, IMG submission 130120) | Marine viral communities from the oligotrophic San Pedro Time Series (SPOT) site, San Pedro Channel, CA, USA - 11 SPOT_SRF_2010-05-17 | ecosystem: Environmental > Aquatic > Marine > Strait...
CTATTACTACGTCACTTAAGTCGTCTAGAACTTGATTAAATGGGTCTGGGTTAAAACTTATTACACCCGTGGTACTGTCGTAGCTAAGGTCTCCAGAAACTGATATAGCACTTCTTGCTCGAGCGTCTGTGTAATATAAATTACTAGTGCCTTCTGTTATGTTATCAGTTGTCTGTGTAGCTAACCACGTATTTGCAGTACTCGTAAAATCAGAAATATTTAGCTTTGAATTTAAACTATTTGTAATTGTTGTTGAAAAATTTTCGTCATTACCAAGAGCGGCGGCTAGTTCATTAAGGGTATTTAAAAGCCCAGGTGCTGAGTCTATTAATGTGTCTATTGTTGATTTTACAAATGCAGTAGTTGCAACTAAAGTTGAATTATCCCCGGATGCTTGTGTAGTACTCGAAAGATTTGTTAAATTTAATGTAGCTGCTTGATTTATACTTATTTGGTCAGTTGGTGATATATCTATAGTAGAATCTGAAGTTAAATTTATACCTCCTACATTTGAAGATAATGTTACCCATCCGTCTGTTGAGTTTTTATAATAAATCCATTCATCAGTATTAGTTTCATATCTTAATAACCCAGACGCTAGACGATCTATTGAACTTCTATCACTACTTGTACCTGCTGTTCGATTATCTAACACCTGCGCTGACCTACAATTTATATTGTCTATCAAGGGGATAGGCATTTATTTATAATATAATATAATATAATTAAATTGAAATTTTTACGTCCGCGTCGTCTCTCAAAGCTATATTTAATGTTATTTTCCAATAATCACCGTATCCATTATAATTAGATACAGACACCGCTGTAAAATTAATATTATACCATGCATTTGTTATAGACGCATCATATTGATAAACATTCTGAGGTGGTGTAGTAGTTTTTGCTGGAACGTGAATATCGTGATCCCATTGATGATCTATAATTATAACATCTGAAGTATTTGAAAAAACTTTAACTGTCCTTGGTAAACTTGGATTAGAACCTGCCGTAGAACCTGGTTGTAAACTTGTTGTTATTTCAGCCTGATTTATATAAACTGGTTTATAAACACTCCACGTTTTAGTGCGCGTAAATTCTTGTTCAGTTGGCGTAGGTGTTGTTATAACTCCATAATTATTGTATACATCACCGGTTGATGTACTTGATGTAATCATGGAAGCATTAAGAGTAATGTTTCCCCAAACATTAAAAGTGCCCGCGCTAATATTTTCAGAATAATATACAACACTTGGGCTAGAATTTGTAATACCAGTCGTTGTAATATTAGAATTTGAGTTTGTACCGTTAAAACCAAATCCCGTATTTAAAACTACTAAATTACCATGGTTATGAGGAAGAGTTGTAGCGGGTGTTGTACCATCGGATTGAAAAGCGTTTGTCCAAGTTCCTCTATTAAAGCTAATAGATATACTAGTTGGATAAGCGGTTCCAAATTTAACATGTGCATTTGACGTAGTTATATTTAATACCGCCCCAGAAATTGTTGGAACTAACGTGGGAGGTGCCTGTATATCTAACATTCTTGCTATAACACTAGATAATGAATTTAATTGTTTAAGTTGTGCAACTGTCATGCTATGTGGAATTGTACCAACTGAATTTTGAACTATATGCGTATCGTCGTGGTCTTCAAATAAAGGTTCGGAGCCTCCTCCTAATTGTATAGGGTTTCCACTGAGGTCGTACAACCCGCCTCCCAAATATATATGATTATTTACGGATATATCCGAACCAATCGTTGCACTATTTGTTGTACTTATTCTCCTTATATTTTTAATATCATTCCCTCCTGCATTTAAATGCCCGCTTAAAGGATTTCTTAAGGAGTTTGTTAATAGCCCATTTATAGCCGATCTGTGATGTAAATTCTGTTCATGAATTGCTACAATTGCATCTCTATGACCAACACGTTGACCATTTAGCGTCGCAGAGGGTGGCATATGTTATACTATATTTATACTATTTAAAAATACTTAATTAAATGTAAAATTAAATAGTATAATATTTAAATAATTTAACGTTTTAGACTTCTATTTAGAAATACGCACCTGATGTACTATGTGCAGAGCTTGTAATTTGAACTTCTACTATCTGTTGTGCAGTTGTATGTTGTGATACTGTAAAAGCAGTATAATAACCATCAGTAACTGCAATTCTTAATACTACCTTATTGTCACTAGACTCATAAACGTCACATGTATGAGTACCATGGGTACCAACGTTTATTGTTGACTGTTGATTTGGATAATTATAAAATACTAAATGTGCATTAACAGGCTTGCTTGCTCCATATTCGTACCCTTTAAATTCAAAAGAATACATTTGGGATGTACTACCGGTCGTTGAAGCATGAATTATATCTGTTTTAAGATGAATAAAGCTTACGCCAATGTTTTGTAGAGTTTTGAAACGATAAAAGTGGGCTATATACGTAGGATCTGTAGTTCCAGAATAATGTTGGGTTGCATGGCGGACCTGAAGTCTGCCGAGTCCTCCGCCTCCAACAACTACGTCTCCATCAGCTTCTATAGAAAATCTTTCTGTGCTTGGTGAAGTCAAATGTCTACATCTAAATCTACTCGTTGATGGTATATCAAAACTTAACAAATTACTTGTATAACCTATTGTAAATCCAGTTGCATCATTGTTATTTTTAAACGTAACAATGTCCGACGAACCATGTGAATCAAATGTAGTTTTTTGAGTACTGTTTATATCAATTATTGTTCGAGGGTCTGAGCTATCTCCTTTTCTTGCCTGTATCTGATGAGTACCATACACCCCGTTGCTGGCTCCGTTTACAGCCATTTTTAAAGTACCATCATGATTTCCAATAAAACTTTCTTTTAGATATCCTGTTGTAGGGCTATCTAAACCGTTAGCGTTATTTCTTATAATAAGTGTACCGGAATGTGTTACTCTAATCCTTTCATCATATATACTTCCATCTCTGGTTTTAAATATTATATGACCTTGTTTACTTGCAACGTCATCTACTATCGTTGCTATAGTTCCGTAGAGCGTAGGATTGGAACCACCCGAGTCTAAACCTCCGAAATTTATAATGCCTACGTTATCTCCATCAGCAGGTGATGCATCTGCTCTTTCATGAGTAAGATCTAGTTGAGCCCCTCCTGCTGTATTATTTGTACAAGTAAATTGAGCTATGTCCCCAGAACCATATACTCTAAATCTTCTTCCATTCGAACTTGATATCCCAGCAGCTATACTACCATCGGATAATACACGTATTCTTTCTATTGGACCAGTACCCTTGCCGGTTGCTAAAACTATATCTCCTCTCGTCCAATTAGCGTCTGCTCCGCCCGCTGTTTTTATTCCATATATACACGCATAAGTATGATTATATGTACCGGATGCAGATTTTGCACCAAAAGCTATTAATGGAGAAGGAGCTCCACTGGTATTATCATTGTTGGTCAATTTCAGACCCGCCGCAGTTCCGGTTCCTATTGCAGAAGAATTATGTACAACTGTAATATTAACATCAGCGTCAAATGTGGCACTACTACCGTTTAAATAAGAGAGGTGGTCGCCATCCATGTCAAGATTTATATGCAATCTTGATTTAGGAGTTTCAGTTCCTAATCCTAGATTTCTTCCATTTAAAGAACAATAACCGTCAAACACCCCCTCGTTATAAGTATATAAACTTAAACTTGAGTGTAATCCATTATTAGTGTCTGTATTACTGTTTTCCATTTTAAATTGAATTGCACCAGATTCGTGGAAAGTAGTTCCTACACCCGCGGTGAATACTTCTTCCCTGAAAGAAATGACAGTTGTGTTTTGATTTGTATTAGAATTTGACCTTATATTTTCCATAGCAAAACAAGTTGTTGGGTCTCCGTCTCTATTCACAAGATGAAATTTTCTTTGTGGTCCGGATGAACCAGTGTCTATACCGAATCTAGTATTTGTTATATTAACGAAAGGATCATTATTAATTTCGTTAGTGGTGTCTGCTGTATATATGAGTACTTGAGTTGCAGTGTTACATTCTGTTCTTCCTCCGCCTATTCTAATTATATTAGAACTACCACCAGACCTACAACCTATTAACATTATATCTTCTTCCGATGGATCGTAATGCCTCGATACTATTCTAGTATCCTTCAATGCTGAAGTAGCCGATTCAACCGAACTTAATCTTATTTGACCTCCAGTTGTTACACCTCCTACAATGTCTAATTGTACATTTGGAGTTATCGTATTTATTCCTACTTTACCTTGATAGTCTATGGTGAATATTTGAGCTTCGGCATCAGAATCTGGATAAGTCCCCTGTGTTCCGCTTTTTGCTATATGAAAATTACCAAAATTAGTATCCGCTGGACCTATTCTCCAATTTCTAACATTAGAGTTTGTATTTGTGCTTTCAAATATAATAGTAGGAGACGTTGTCCAGGATTGTGAATCACCTTTTAAATGTAAAAGACTCTGTGGATTATCAGTATTAATACCAAGATTACCTAAATGGTCTATGCGTACATTTTCCACACTTGAAACTCCTGTACCACCTGGGCTTGTATGAAATGTAATGTAACCTCCCCCTGAGTTTCCGCTTCCCGGCCCTACTTGATGTGCAACTTTAATTTTGGCTATACAATAACCTACATTAGCATCATCTTTAGAACAAAATTGAATTATACCGCATTCGTCATCGGCGCTTACATTTGTACTTGGATTATGAAAAGTTAATAGGGGTGGATTGTTATCTCCTCCTATTATTAAATCTCCGGGGCTATAAGTTTCTCCATATGTATATGGATTTGTTATGGAATTATTAATCCTTAGAGAACCAAAAACTACGTCACTTGTTGTAGCTACATCTTGCCCTATACTTATTACATTATTTTGGTCAATATTTACCCCAGTACCTGCTGTATATTCAGTGTTTGTATCAGTTGCGTCTATAGTAAGTGTACTTGGAGTAACAGTTTCGTCAAGTGTAATTGTAACGTTGTTTCCGGCTGTTAATGTCGTGGATGCAGTCCTATTTAGTGTACTTCCATAAAATATATTACCAGAATTTAAATTGGGAGTTGCATTGGTTCTTCCGGCACCTCCAACCTTAATAACACTAGATGAAGGATGAGCTCTTTGTAGTTTACCTATATTCTGGATTAAATTTGATTCTCCAGTTGGAGGAGCATTTGTATATTCCCCTGCTGTTGTAGACGAAACATAAAGTGTATCTCCTAATGTAAATGTGATTCCAGATGGTAATGTTATTCCTTCTAACGTACCAAAAGTTACAATTTTAATTGAATTTCCATTGGTTGCTTGTTGAGCTGCGATACCAAAAGCAGGCATAGTATTAGAACTATTTGCTTGTGCAAGTGCAACAGTTGGTGTAGACCCATTTCCTGCTGTACCTGATATATAGACTACCTGACCTTTTGAAATATTTACACTCGCTACAGCAGAAAAAATTATAGGAGATTCTACTGTATTAAAAACTACGTCACTTGTTGTAGCTACATCTTGCCCTATACTTATTACATTATTTTGGTCAATATTTACCCCAGTACCTGCTGTATATTCAGTGTTTGTGTCTGTAGCATCTATAGTAAGTGTTCCGTTAGCGTCGACGTATGTTAATGTAATATTTGTGCCAGCTTGTAATAAATCATTTACTCTGTCATCAACTCTTTCGGATGTATGAAACAATTTAGTGGTACCTTCTGTTATGTCATCTGTAGTAAATTCTGTAAATTCTATAGAAATGTCATTATTGTTTATAGTAATACCATTACCGCCTGTGTAAGTATCATTATTATCATCAGTCGGTGCCCAATTTGTTCCATTCCATGCTAATACTTGTCCTGCATTTGGACTGTTTGTTGTAGTGTCTACATCATTTAGTGAATTTATAGTATGATTTGTTATATCTGTAATTTGAGCTTCTAATGTAGCTAGACTATGATTTGTGAATGTAAATTCATTATCAGTTGGAGCAGTTGTTAAATTTTTAAATAATTTGTAACTACTCACGGACGCGTCCCATACCAAACCTGTATATAATGTTGTATTTCCAGAAATGTATGTACCATAAAAACCAATGTCATAAGAATTTCCATTATTTCCATTTGCAAGTTCAATGAGAGGGTCTGCTATTACTTTGGTAGTAGAATAAATGTAAGTAGAACCTCCGTTTACAGTTAAGTCTCCGTTTATAATAACATCACTGGTTGTTGTAATTTGATTAAATGTAACGTTGCTCGTAGGAGCTACATCTTGTCCTATCGATATTTCCAATGTATTTGCTGCTGCGTCTTCGGTAAGAATTACTCCAGTACCAGCGGTTATATCATTTCTTGTTATAATTCCATCTTCTAAAACAGATAATCTAAGCGTAATGTCTGATAATTTACTAGTATGACCGTGTGAAGTTTCTGTTATATGAGCAAGTATGGTCAAAGCGGCCTCGTCTCTGTAATGTGTTGTAGATGATATGGTGTAAGCTGCCATTTATATTATAATAAGTAAAATATTTTATTTACTTAAGCGCTTTTTAATTGAATGTTTTTAATTATTAAGTAGTTTCTTTATCATGACTATCCCTGAATTACACTGTAAACACTTAATAAAATTTTATAAATCATTTATTTTGGCTCTTTAAAGCATGTAACTCGCTTTTTAATTCATCTATTTGTTTTTGTTGTTCTTGTAATGCTTTTACTAGAAGAGGAACAAGTTTTGAATGATCTATACTTTGCATCTTTTCGCCATCTTTCTCCCCTGAAACCGCATTTGGAACTATATCTGACACTTCATGTGCTAAGAATCCATCTACTGTGTCATTCTCTGTTTTAAAATTAAATCTTGCTGGTTTGAGTTGTTTTAATCTTGTTGAAGCATCCCACTCATAATTTACATTTTCTTTTAATCTATAATCAGAAGATGTATTAAAAGTTGTGGCTTGCCCATTTGATTTAATAGTTCCAATGGTTCCATTAGGATTTCTAAATTCAATTAATTCTAAATCAGATATGCTTGTTGTTGCGCAAATTAAATTTTTTCTATCATTAGTATCATTGCTAAAAGTTACACCGCCTCTTGTTCCATTAGCTTCTGCTCCGCCAGTTCCTATATGCACACTCCCACCGGAAGCTGCTCCGAATAAAAAACTATCATCATTGTGATTATATCTAATATATCCCGGGTCGGCAGCGGCGCCCGAACTACCACGTGCAAAGTTTAAATAACCATAACTACTTACACCGGAGTATATTGATATCGCAGCACTTCCCAAGCCGTCTCCCACTGAAAGAAAAGATGTAGCACCCGAATTAATAATAGTTGTATTTCCAATTAACACGTGTCCCTCAGGCGTTATACGAGCTGCTTCAAGTGAATTTGTACCTGAACCTTGTAATAATACTTCCCCCGCAGACGTACTTGCATTCGGTGAAACGTGAAATGATATACCCTGATCATAATACATTTTAATAAAATGAGAATACCAATCCTTGTTCTTCGCGACAATTTGATTCTCAACAGTAGTTACTTTAGTATTGTGACCAAAAATTGACATTGCACCAGATACTGTACGGCCTATGTTTGTATAATCATCTATAAATATATTTTCAGTATTTACATTAAGGTTTCCAGAATTTTCAATTTCCATTCTTGTGGTTCCTGCAATTTGGAAATCCATACTGGCTCCGCCTGCGTCTGTATCTTGAGAATTCAGTATTACTTTACCATCGTTTTGTTGACCAGTTCTGGAGGTTTGAATAGAAAGACCTCTATTATTTGTTCCAGAAAATACAGCATGAGTATTGGTCCCTGAACTAGTTCCTCCTCTTACATCTAGTTTTGCATTTGGTTGGATAACCCCTATTCCAACGTCTCCGTTGGCTTCTACCCTAAATACCGCAGCACCTCCGTTTGGATGTATATTAAATCCATGAGTTCCGCTAGTTGTCAATTCTACGTTACCAGTGGAGTCTTTTAACATTATACCTCCGGTTGCATCTGTACTTTCAAATTGTGCTGCGATGTTTGTGCTACCAGAATTAACATGGAGCTTATTTGATGGGTCTGCTTCGCCAATTCCTACAGATGTAGCATTATTAAGTGTATCTAAAACTCTTGCATCTGTATAGTATAAATTAACAGCCTCTGATATATTATCTGTATTAAACCCAGAATGAGAAAAATCAACAGTAATTACATCATTTGTAATAGATATACCATCTTGACCGGTTAATGTTGAACCGCTTCCACCGCTTTCTAATAGAGAGATTATATCTTCTTCTAATTTAGTTATTCTATCGTGGTGCGCATTTATATTACCCGCAGTTTGCTGGTGCGATTCTGTAAGTTTACCCATTAACATATATACTGATTCATCTGTAATACCGGGTGCCATTTAATTTAATATAAGTAAAATATTTTATTTACTTAAGCGGGCATTTGTCTAAATTTAAATTTATTGTGGTGATATTCTGCAGAGGGATTTACTCTTCTAGAACGTTTTTTATACATTCTTTTCTTTAAACATAAAAAAACTTCTATTCCTCTTAAAAAAAATCCTAAAGTTTTGCAAAAATATTTTTCCATTCAAATCTTGTTAAAAAATACAAATATTAAAAATACATTACATGTAATTTATTGAAAATGTTGGGACCTTATTTTATGGACATCGAAATGCCTGCTCGGCCTCCATCGCCTCTTGTAAACGAAGCGCACAATGTAAAAGAAGTATGGAGTGGAAAAAGATGGTACTCTTCTATGAGATGCGATTATCAAAGAGCTGTGTGTGTTATGTGGGAAGATGATACGATAACAGTAGAACCTATTTCTAATTTAATCGATTTTGTAAACAGAGAAATCTGTAAGAAAGCTATACCTGTCTTATACAATTGGAAAGTATCAGTGCAGAATAAATTATGTAAAACAAGACTTTGTGCATTTTGCATAAATGAAAGAAAACATGACAATTTTTTGTGTCAAGATTGTGAAAAATCTACCGACTGGTTAAATTTATTCATAAATAATGAACAGATAATCAGGGAAAATATCTACATTTCAGAAAGGTATTTTGGAGAAACTAAATCTATATTTTCTCCAAGTCCTGTGTGTATTAAAGTACCAGAAAGTCTTCTCCGTAAAAGAAAATATCCTGAACTTGAAGAGAATCTTAAAAATTTAGACAGACTTCTTATGGACATTAGTATTTAAAATTAATATAAAAACTAAATTCATAAATCTCTTAGGAGATAATGGCACTAAGTTTTGATAATAATTTTCAAGATGCAGATTTTCTACCAAGTGTCGAAGAACTTAAAAGGTATAAGACAAAGCTTGAAAACGAAGACCAAAATTTGAATTCTAGTCCAAAGAGACATCGCCCAAAATTTCCAGATGAGTACGATATTCTTGGAAGAAATATTACAGAACAAGAACGTCGTCAAAATAAAGTTCCGTGGGTAAAAGTTAAATACATTTCCGGAAGACTTTTTATTTCAGAAGACAAGAAAAGTATTTTGCGTTCTATGGGGCTCATTTAAATTAAAAATAAAATATAAAGTAAAGAATAATGGCAGGAAGTTCTGAAGCAGATTTAGCACTAGCTGAGGTTAAAATGGCTGGGTTTAAGAAGAAGGTTAATGCCGATTCTTGGAATGATGATTATGAAAATCTACTTACATCATGGGGTGAAAAGGCAGCTGGGTTAAGATTTATGCATGCTAATTCTTCGGGATACTGGAGAGGTATTTCAAATAATCTAACCTTGTATTCTATTGTAGCAACTACAGTTGCATCAGCAGCAAGTTTAGTAGCTGGCAGTATTGATTCTACTGATGCTAAGGATGTTGTACTTTTTACAGCAGGTGGTATAGGTTTGGTTACTTCCTTCATTCAGAGTCTTAAGAAGTTTTACAATGCAGATGAAAAGGCAGCCGAGCACGGCGCCATCGCTAAGCAATTTGGTAGCTATTACAGATATATCACACTTCAGATGGGTATGTCGCGCGAAGATCGTCGACCATCGGATGAACTATCCGAATGGGCTTTAAAGGAGTATGAAAGACTTCAGCAAGAAGCTCTTCCTCTTAGAGGAGCCGATGTTCAGTTTTATAAGAAGACTTTCAAGGGTTCGAACCAGGCTATGCCAGATAATTGCAGAACGGACTACTCTATTAAGATTTATAATCGCGAGCCATATAAGCCACCTGACCATATGGACATAGAACTTGCGAGTTCCACTCCTTAATTTTGCAAAAAAAATTAATCTTTAGGATTTAAAGAAATAAATAATTGTAAACACATCATGGATTTTGATTCATTATGCGAACAAATGTCGAATGTGTCTGTTCAGCAAAAAGTTAATGAAAAATTAGTTGCTGATTTAAATCTGATTATAACAGAAATAATAAAAACAGGTCATTACAACATTGACGTTTATGAGTTGTGTGTTAATTGTGGACATTCATTAACGTGGGACCAAGAATATACAGTGTGTGCTTTTGATATAAATTGGCTCAAAACAACTGGAAAAATTTATTTTTATGAAACATTAAATAATTACATAAAAATAGAAACAGTTGAGATATACAATCTAGTAACAAAATTGTATGAAAATTTACTTGAACTTTTTAGTTTACAAGTAGAATAAAATTAATCCATTTAAATAAATAATTTATTATTTAAATGTATTAGATATGTCTATTCATCTTATAACCGGATGCATGTTTTCAGGAAAAACATCTGCTCTAATTAATATTGCTAAGATGCAAAAACTTTTAAATAAAAAAGTTCTTATAATTAATTTTGAAGGAGATACTAGATATTCTTCAAATAGCAAAATAACTACGCACGATAACGTGTCTTTTGATTGCGTCCCTTGTGCTAAAGACTTATTGTTTATGATAACACAATCTAATGATTACGTTAACTCTGACGTAATATGTATAAATGAAGGACAGTTTTTTGATAATCTAGTTTCTTTTTGCATACAATGTAGTTCTAAAAATAAAGACGTTTATGTATGCGGTCTAGACGGAGATTATCTTAAAAGACCTTTTGGAGAAATTTTAAACCTGATTCCTCATTGTGAAAGTGTATGCAAGCTTCAAGCTTTGTGTATGTCTTGTAAAAATGGCACCCCTGCTAGTTTTACTAAAAAACTTACAAAGTCTGAAAATCTTGTAGAAATAGGTTCCACTGAAACTTATATGCCTGTTTGTAGAATTTGCTATGAAAATTAATTTAAAAATAAATGTATATATATAATTAAATGTTAAAACAGGCTCTAGATAACTCTAGACTTAAGCGTCAGTTATTGGACGAAAATCAAGAACAAAATACACTTTTATCAGATAGAGTAGAAGCACTTGAAGAAAAGTTAAATTTAATTCTAGATAAACTAAACTCTGTAGAAAAAGGAACAAATAAAATGGAGTCTCATATAGATTTTATAAACGAAATTTATTCTAAAGTACAGACTCCGCTATTCTGGATTTGTGACCGTGTAAATTTTATGCGTGGTTATAAAATGACATGTGTAGAAAAACAATTAGTCACAAATAATTCTTCAATTGAAGACCAGGATTAAATTTGCAAAAAAATAATTTACTTAGAGTCTATTTGTATAATATTTCGAAAAAGGATGAACATCAAAGAATTTCTTGTTCTCAAAGCGTGTGATGTTCTTCCGACTGATTTGAAATATTATATTCTTGATATAATTCGCCAGGAAGCAGCAAGAACTATTCAGATGCTTTATACTTTTAGAGTCAGTAAAAACGTAGACATTTTTATTAAGTTCATGTATATTTCAAATAATCTAAATAGTTATCAATGGCATTATGTAAATATATTCATTGAGTATGCCGTTAAAAATATAACATACACATACATACAAGAACCTGGTACATGGATTGATTATCTTGAAGACATTCGGTATAATTATCAGCAATTTAGATATTTCCATGTTAACAATGTTAATTGTATCATGAATAATATTAAAAATGCAAATGTAATTTACAGAAATACTGGTATAGAATACTGGAATAATTTCTAAATAAATGTAATAACTTTAAATGGTAAATCTTAGAAAAACATGTATATCAGGAGGGACCTTTTGGGGTTACGAAACTTACGTTGACATAGATGAGATAGAAACTTTAGAGGATATAATTAATAAAAGTATATCAAATTTAAAAAATGATTTAAATAATCTTAAACTTGTAGAACTTGTAAATAATTTAGACCCTCGGGTCTTTCATATACATTCTACAGATTTAGGAAATATACTTATTGGAGACCCTGACATGATAATTTATATTTGCAATCACTGTTAAAATAAAATGTATTGTATAACTAAATGGATAAACATATAATAGAGTTTTTAGGAACTTATATAGTTTGTACAGTTACTTTATTAGTCTATAAATATACGACAAATGTATATGAAGGTATTACAGGAATAGCGATTTCTATTGCTTTAGCAGCTTTTTTCTTTTCATCTGGGGAAGGGGATTTTAATCCGGTAATAACATACATAAATTACATGGACAATAGAAGAAGTTTGATTGATTTGATTTCTTTTACAATTTTACAATACATCGCGGCTTTGTTATCTATTTTAACAATTAAGTTAATTTTTTAATTTTTTAAAATGTTTATTTTAAATTAAAAATGAATACCGAAATGATTTTAGGTTTATTTCTATTTGCAGTAGTTGTAGTTGCCGCGTCTATTTATTTTACTAAATTTATAAATGACAAAAAAGTAGATATTTCTAAGGTCCCAGATTCTGCTTTAAGACCTCTTTTACAGAAATTAGTTGATAAACTCGAAGTTATGGAACTAGAAGACAAAAAGCATCGTGATAAGATTTCTGCTTTGCAGGTTATGTCGGGTATAGATAGAGAACAAACAAAATATCTATCTGCTAATGTAAACGCCCTTGTAAAGCCGCCGCAATAATTATATATTATTTTTATATTGAAAAATAAAATGTATAATTATTATTAAATTACTATTATGTCTTCGCAGGATATTAAAAATCTAATAACTAACGATCCTTTTCTATATAATCTTTTTTCAAACGATACTAAACATGATTTTAAATCTGGAAGACCTATAAATTGGATTAAAATACCAACTAGTTTTACTTCCGAAACCGGCAAAGATTCTTCGATTAGCATGATGTCTGTTTATACATACACCGGCGACGAGTGTTCTCAAATTTCTAATTCTATTAAAGATGCAGGTGATATAGTTTTTTCAAATGATGGTCACGTCGCTGTAAACTTTACAAAGAAAAAGACTCAGGCCGAATTTTTTTATCCAAATCCAACTGTATCTGAAAATACGGGCGGCGCTACCGGTAGTCCTCCTATAGGAATTGCAAATACAGTTAAAATGCAAAATACAAATTTCAACACAAGTTTCTTTTTTGATGATAAAATTTTATTCTCCGAGAACTTGAAATGGATATTATATCAACTTCCTAATATGTATTACATAAAATCTAAAGATTCTTGGAAAATTACCCAAACTAAAACAAGCAGTACTGTACCAATGTATGTATTATTATACAATACCATACATCGTAAAAATTTCCAAGAAGTATATGGTAAAATAATAAACTTAACGGATGATCCTTTTTCAACACAACC
>Ga0181388_1000461_pt1 | contig 13679 bp, 13 predicted proteins | sample 11SPOviralmetaG_FD_130120 | JGI IMG/M metagenome (GOLD analysis project Ga0181388, IMG submission 130120) | Marine viral communities from the oligotrophic San Pedro Time Series (SPOT) site, San Pedro Channel, CA, USA - 11 SPOT_SRF_2010-05-17 | ecosystem: Environmental > Aquatic > Marine > Strait...
AAATCATTAAATATAAAACCAAAGATGGTGAGCCTGGTGAAATGAAAGCCGGTTCTGCTAAAACTATGCCTAAAGATCATCCAGCCAAGATATCATATGATAAGATGCAGGACGGTGGTGATGATAGTGAAAAGGATTCTGGCGGTAAGCTAGGTGGTGGTGATTTCGATAGAGACGGTGATGATGATGCTGACGATATGGATAGAGATGCGAGATTTGATGCTGATGATGATGACGATGATTATGAAACTGCAGAAGAAAAATCTGAAAAAGAAAATAGTCAGATAGGAAAAGACCTCAATGCTATGGAAGGTGATTTGAATGGTTTAGGTATAGATTTTTTGGATTCTGCAATAGATGATGGTATGTATGCTGTTTTAGTTGATCCTGAAAGTGAGGGTGAACCAGATAAAGAAATGGCTGTAAATGCTTTTCCTGATGGAGAGGGTGTTGGATATGCAGTAAATATTGGTTCAGGACATAAGATGATTTACTTTGACAGCAAAGAGAAAATGCTTGATGCTGCTAAAAAACTGGTTAATGATGATAGAATTAGAAAGTCAATGGATAAAGATGGTAAGGAAGATTTAGCAGATTTAGGTGATTATGCAGAATCTCTTTTGAAAGGTAAAGAGGATAAACCAGAAAGTGAATTAGACGCATTGGATAAGAAAATAAAAGATACAGAAGCAAATATGAATATGGCCGCTTCAAATTATGGTGATCCTCAACAGCAAGAGTTGGCCGGTGAGTTATCCCAAGACTTAGAAAAACTAAAGGCAAAAAGAGAAAAGCTGGCTGGTGGTTCAGATAAGAATGAAACCAAAGTTATTAATGGTGTAAAATATAAACCAATAAAGGAATCAAAGAAACATCCTCTAAAAGAAAATTATGATAGAATATTTAGGAGTAGAAAATGAAACAACTAATAGTAGATTATCTACCATTTGATATACAGGCCGATCAGATAACTGAGGCTATGAAAGAAAACAACGGAAAGTTAGTTGTTAAAGGTGTTTTGCAGAGAGCAGACACCAAGAATCAAAATGGAAGGGTTTATCCAAGAGAAATACTAATGCGTGAAGCTAAGAAGTATTTTGAAAACTTCATTGGACAGAAAAGGGCTATGGGTGAGTTAGACCATCCTGAATCTTCTGTTGTCAACTTGGCTAATGTATCCCACAATATTACAGAGATGAATTGGAATGGTGATGATTTGATTGGAACTGTAGAGGTTTTACCAACTCCAAGTGGAAACATCCTAAAAGAATTATTTAAATCAGGTATTAGGTTGGGTATTAGTTCTCGTGGTATGGGTTCTGTTGAATCTGTTAATGAGAGCGGGGCACAAGAAGTGCAGGATGATTTTGAACTAATCGCATTTGACTTCGTATCCAATCCATCTACGCATGGTGCTTTTATGTATCCGATGAATGAGGGTATTGATAAGAATGTTGCTGTTCGTGATACTAAGTATGGTAAGGTAGAAGCAGTCATTAACGATATAATGAGAGGCTAAATGCCATCCAAGTCCAAACAACAACAAAAGTTTATGGGAATAGTTCGGTCAATCCAAAAGGGCGAAGCACCTGCTGGTAAATTTTCAAAAGCAGCTCAGAAGGCTGCTAAGTCTATGAAGAAGAGTAGTGTTAAAAAGTATGCTAAAACAAAACATGATGATTTACCAAAAAAAGTAAGTGAAAAAGTAAATTCTGAATTGAAGAAGATATACCAACTTCTTCTCAAATATGGAAATAGCGGAAAAGATGCTGCAGCTATGATTAAAAATAATTTAAAGTATGTAAATAAAACATACAGGAATTCAACTCCGAGAAGTAAAGCTATAGCACTTGTAGGACTTTCTAGTTTAGGTGAGGCTGTTAAAAGAGACTATAAAGCAGAGTATAAAAAATTTCAATCTTCTACGAAGTCTAAAAAATACAGAGCAGAATTAAATCAATATAATCGTAAGAAAGGAACTTATGGTAATGGTGATGGTAAGGATGCTTCTCATAAGGGAGGAAAAATTGTGGGATTTGAATCAGAGTCTAAGAACAGAGGAAGGGCTGAAAAGAGTCGTTTAAAGAAAGAGGGTAAGTTAAACGAAAATCCAGCAGCTATGGCAGCTGCGACAGCGATGACAAAAATTAAAATGAAAAATCCTAAAACAGGTAAGGATGTATCTGCAGCTAGTGCTTTAAAGAATAAAGATAATCCAAATCATAAGAAAGCTAAGAGTATATTTCAAAGATTAAAGGATAAGTTTTCTAAGAAGAAAAAAGAAGAACCAAAGAAACAATCTAAAGCAGATGCAGATTTTTATAAAAGGCAGTATGCTGGTGAATCTGTAAATGAAGCTAAAGATCCGGATGTGATAGCTCAAATAAGAGGTGTTCTAAAGAAAGGATACTCTAATGTAAAAGATCCTGTTTCTGGTAAAAAAATGAAAATGGATAGTTATACAGCATCTGCTATAACTCAAGTATATGACGCTATCAATGCATCAAATAAAAAGAAATTTTCTAAACTACCAATACTGAAAATGCAGAATATTGCTTTCAAAGTTATAAAGAAATAAATGATTAAGATAAAAGATATATTAGAAGATTTAGAATTAGGTAAAGTCTATACGGATAAAGATAGACCACCGTTCAAAGTAGAATCTATAAATGAAGCTGATGATCACGAAGGTAAGATGGCTAAGGCTCAATTAGAACGTTCTATGAAATATTCTAAGATGATTTACAAAATAATTGATAATGTAGGTAAAGATGGTGAGGTAGAAATACCGGCTTGGGTTCAATCTAAACTAACTAAATCTATGGACTATCTACAGAGTGTATATAATTACTTAGATGGTAAAGATGGTTTAGAAGATAAATTTCAGAAATAAAATTAGGAAAGTAGATATTTATATCTAAGGAGAAAAGAAATGGCTAACATTAAGTTAAAAGATTTATTAAAAGAAGTATCTGCTGCTGGCGGAATGGTATCTCATAATCCTTGGTTAAAGAAAGAGGATGATACACCACAAATTGATGTTAAAGAATTGGTTAGTAAGATTAATAATTTCAGTTCTTTAGGTGAAAATATTTATGGCAGTGGAAATCTGAAAGAAGTCGCAGAATCACTATCATCGATTGCTGAAGGTGCGTCACAGCACACTTTATCTGAAGCCGATGATATGTTCGACAAAGTTACAGTTAGTCGTAATATGAAAGAATTAAAGGGATTATCAAAGCAATTTGGTAAAGTTGCTTTAGAAGCAAATTCTCTACAGGAAAGAATGAGTGGTTTATACGAAGATATGGGAAATATCTTAGGTAGATATTACACAATTGGTGAAAAGCATGTTCCTGGTCATGATGATGAGGATAGTGAAGCCAACGAAGGTAAGGATATGATGTTTAGAGAGGATGATGGATACAAAGAATTTTTTAATAAAGCTATGAAAAAATTTGGAATTAAGTCTCCTAAAGATTTAAAGCCAGAAGATAAGGATGATTTCTTTAACTATGTTGATAGAAATTATAAGGCGAAAAAAGAAACAGACTAAGAGGTATTTATGTCAATAAAAGTTGTAGTAAAGAATAATAATGTTGAGAAAGCTATCAGCATATTTAAGAGAAAAGTAAAAGACTCAAATATGATGTATGAGCTGAGAGAAAGAGAGTTTTACAAAAAACCATCTGCTATTAAAAAAGAGATTAAGAACAAAGCAAAAGCTCGTAACCATTGGAAGAAAATAAAACTAATGGAAGAAGATAGTCGAAAAAGAGGAAGAAAATTTTAATTCGTTATATTTATATATATCAAAACTAAACACACCGTTCCTATTGCATACGGTGTAATCGAAATATAATAATTCTATTATAGTTCCCAATAACTATACTAAATCCTAAATAGGAGAATAATAATGGATGATCTCTTAAAAGAAGCAATTGCTGACGCAAAAGCTGTCCGTGAGACTGCTTTAGAAAACGCAAAAATGGCTTTAGAAGAGGCTTTTACTCCAAGATTACAGAATATGCTCTCACAAAAAATCCAAAACGAAATCGAAGATGAAGATGATGATTTAGAAGAAAGAGGTGATGATGACGAGATGGAAGAAAGAGCTATGAATGATGAAGATGAAGATCCTTCTGATGAACATTCTGAAGAAGAAATGAAAGAAGAAGAGGAAGATGATGTCGATGAAGGTATCATTGAAATCGATGGTGTGAAGTATGCACCTGTCGTTTCTGAAGAAGAAGATGATGAGATGGATGAAATCGCTAAAGATGAAGATGATGATATGGAAGAAGATCTTGATTTAGAATCTGTAATTAAAGAGTTAGAGTCTGAGCTTGAAGAAGGCGAAGAAGATGACGATAAGGAAGAAGTTGAAGAACAATCTACATCTTCAGGAATTGGAAAAGGAACTGGCGTAAAGCTTGCTTCTTCTTCCGATGAAGAAGATCCTCAGGGTGCTAAACTCAAAGAGGGAGAAGAAAAGGATGAAGATGAGATGGATGAAGATATCGATCTTGATGAAGTTCTTAAAGCTCTTTCTGAGGAAGAAGATGAAGAAAAAGAAATGGATGAAGTTTCCGAACTAAAATCTGATCTTGCTGAACATCGTTCCGTAATCGAAACACTTCGTGGAAAGCTTAATGAAGTTAATTTGCTAAATGCTAAACTTTTATTCACAAACAAACTATTCAGAAAGTATGGTTTGAACAATGAACAGAAGATGAAAGTCGTTGAGCAATTCGACAGGGCAGGAAGCCTAAGAGAAGTCAAGTTAGTGTATTCTACACTTGGTGAATCTTTCGTAACTGTCAGAAACAATATTAATGAATCTAAGGGAGCTGCTTCTAAGCCAGTCGCTTCAACAAAGTCTGAAAAGAAAGTAATTTCTGAAAGCACAGAGTTGAGAGATAGGTTTAAGAAATTAGCTAACCTTATTTAATTGGGAGACATATAATGTCAAACTTTAACGATGTAAATGATGTAATGGGTGGACATAACCCACATCAAGAGCTTCTAAAGCAGACTCGTAAATTAGTCGGCAAATGGGAGCCAACCGGATTGTTAGATGGTATTGAGGACTCCACTAAGAAAACAGGAATGGCTGTTCTTTTAGAAAACCAGGCAACGCAGCTTATTAAAGAAGCTTCAGCGACAGGCACTGGCGGATCTAAAGAAGAATGGTCTGGTGTTGCTTTACCATTGGTTCGTAGAATCTTTGGTGAATTATCAGCACAAGAGTTTGTTAGTGTTCAGCCAATGAATCTACCTTCAGGTCTAATTTTCTTTCTAGATTTTAAGTATGGAACAGCGAATCAAGCTAATATCGCACAGAATACAGACGTGTTTGGTAACACATCTGCTTCTAATGCTGATGCTAGTGGTGGTTTATATGGTTCAGGTAAATCTGGATATTCAATTAACGACAAAGTAACTGCTATACAGATATCAGGTTCTGTTGCTTCAGGACAATTTACTGCTGCTACAGCTACTTGGAAAGATGTAGAATTTGAGCCAGATTTAAGTGCTTCAGTTCACGGTGGTCTTATTAGAAAGATAACTGTTGATAATGACGCTTTTACTCGTCATGATAAAGAAGGTGTTAAAGCCTTTGAAATCAGCGGTTCTTTCATAGATGCTGTCTATCCTGCATACACAACTGTTGCTTCTAATGGTGACGTTAGTTTCTTTGTATTAACAGGCGAAGTTGCTCCTGCAGTTATCACAAAGGCACATGCTACTGCTTCTGTTAATTATCATCAGCAGCCAGTTGCTACAAATCGTGGTGATTTTGAAGCTTCTTCAGCTGCCTCAGCTGCTAATCCTGAAACTGATATCAACATTCCAGAAATTGATATTCAACTAAAGAGTGAAGCTATCGTTGCTAAAACTCGTAAGTTGAAAGCTGTTTGGACTCCTGAGCTTGCTCAAGATCTTAACGCTTATCATTCTGTTGATGCTGAAGCTGAATTAACTGCTATGCTTAGTGAATATATCGCTATGGAAATCGACTTAGAAATCCTAGATATGTTAAAGCTAAACGCTAATGCTAAAACACAATACTGGTCAGCTAAAGTTGGCTTTGAGTATGATGGTTCTGGAACAGGCGCACCTGCTTTTTCAGAGATTAGTGGTGCTTCTAACGCATATACTAAAAACCAGTGGTTTCAGACATTAGGTATTAAGATGCAGTCTGTTTCTAACGCTATACATCAGAAAACATTACGTGGTGGTGCTAACTTTGCTGTGGTTTCTCCGGAAGTTGCAACAATTTTAGAATCAGTAACTGGATATGTTGCTAGTGCTGATGGCGCAGGAAAAACCTATTCAATGGGTGTCGAAGCAGTTGGTTCGATTAATAATCGTTTCACTGTTTATAAGAATCCTTACATGTTGGACAATAGTATCCTTATGGGTTTCAGAGGAAGTAATTTCTTAGAAACTGGTGCTGTCTATGCTCCATATGTTCCGATGATTATGACTCCATTAGTATACGATCCTAAGAACTTTACTCCACGTAAAGGTGTTATGACTCGTTATGCTAAGAAGATGGTTCGTAACGAATTCTACGGAAAAGTTATCGTTACTGATATCGACCAAGTTTAATTAATTTTTTAATTAATTAAATAACTTAAAAAGGGAAGAGAAATCTTCCCTTTTTTTGTATATCTTATATTTATTAATGAATAAATACATCTTTTTTTTAGGAGAATATAATGGAAATAGTTTGGGCAGGAAGTAGTTCATTTTCATCTGGTGATACGCCATATGGATTTTATGATACGGATGCACAATTTGGGACTGGTTCTCATTCCGTAGATAAGTTTGCTGATTGGTCTGCTAAAAGGTTAGGGTATCCTATAGTAGCAGTAGAATTACAAAAAGAACAATTTTATGCTTGTTATGAAGAAGCTATTACAGAATACTCAGCACAAGTAAATCAATTTAATATAAAAGATAATATGTTAGCATTGCAAGGGCAAGAAACAGGTTCTGGTGATACAAAAACAAATTTAACACATAGAAAGCTAACTCCTACAATTGGTAGAAATATACAACTAGCCGAACAATATGGTTCAGAAGCTGGCGTTGGTGGGACAGTAGACTTTAAAACAGGCTCAATAGAAATATCAAGTGGTTCTCAGGTTTATGATTTAGATGTTCTTTATGCTGATGTAAAAGAAGGTGGTGATGACATAGAAATCAGAAAGATTCACTACGAAGGCACTCCTGCAATAACCAGATATTTTGATCCTTATGCCGGAACAGGCGATGGTTCTTACAATATGCTAGACTCATTCGGATGGGGAAATTATTCTCCAGGTGTTTCATTTATGATGATGCCTATGTATGCTGATTTATTAAAGGTTCAGGCTATAGAGTTTAATGACCAGATAAGAAAGTCTGCTTACTCATTTGAATTAAGAAATAATAAATTAAGGATTTTTCCTAACCCTACAAGCACTTACACACTTCACTTTGACTATATAGTAAAGAAAGATAGAAACAATACACTGCAGGGGACATCGAATGGCGTAATAACAGATTTTTCAAATGCTCCTTTCAATAATATGGCATTTGCTAATATCAATGAAGTTGGAAAACAATGGATTAAGAAATATGGATTAGCTCTTTGTAAAGAATTATTAGGAACAATAAGAAGTAAATATGCTTCACTTCCAATACCTGGTGCTGAAACAACATTAGATGGCGATACACTAAGAACAGAAGCTCAAACTGAAAAAGAAACATTAGTAACTCAGCTCAGAGAAATGTTAGACCAAATGAGTAGAAAAGCTCTTTTAGAGGCTGACAAAGATGAAGCTGAATTTCTAAATGAGAAATTAAATAAAGTTCCAATACCAATTTTCATTGGTTAAAATAGGATAACAATATGGCTGGCAGATTTTTACCTCAAAGTGATGTGGATTTAATTACGAGAGTAACTAAAGAATTGGTAGGGGATAAACAAAATAATAAAGATGGTATTATAAATCAGGAATGTGTTATATACAAACCATCGCTGCAAGAATCTGCTACTAATATGTATGGTGAAAGCGCTGGTGGTAAGAAGTTATATAAGAATGGAGTTCAAATGAATGCATTGATAGAAGCTGATGACTTTGACTTCAATCAAGATGATTTTGGAGTTAATAACAATCAATCAGCAAAATTTTCATTTCTACGACAATCTTTTATAGAAGCTTCAATGGTATTAGAGATTGGTGATTTAATAGATTGGAACTATGGATATTTTGAGGTTGGTTCTATAAACGAAAATCAGTTAATAGGTGGTCAATTTGACCAGAACTATTCGGTTATAGCAAACACTTTCTTAATAAGAAAGAGTTCTATACAGATAGAAAGAGTTAGGAGCATTTAATGGCACGAGACAAACCGTTACCAAGAAATAGAAGAAAACCTATAAATCGTGGTTTAAAAAGGTCTAGAAATAATGATAAGGTAAAAAATATATCGATTGGATTAATGGATATTGATTCAACCATAATGTTTTATTTTAACAATGTTATCAAACCACGAGTTTCAGAAAATGGTTCATTAGTAAAAGTTCCAATTATGTATGCTAATCCTGAAAGGTGGAATCAAGTTCAAAAAAATGGATTTCTCTACGATAATAAACAACAATTAGTTATCCCGCTTATTGCTTTCAAAAGAACTTCTATTGAAAAAGATGCTGGTATGTCTGTTGATAAATTCAACCCACAAGATCCACAATTGTTCTATAGCTTTCAGAAAAAATATAGTAATGTAAATAGATACGATAAATTTTCGGTTCAACAAGGATTAAATAAATCAAAAGAATTATACAAAGTTGCAGTTCCTGATTATGTAAAGCTAAGTTATGACTTTGTTGTATGGACATCATATACAGAACAAATGAACTCTATAGTAGAAAAATTAGTTTATAGCGAAGGCGCTTATTGGGGAGAAGATGGTAAGTTTAAATTCAGAACACAGATAGATAATTATACGGATGCTAGTGAAATAAATATTAATCAAGAAAGAATTATTAAGACTACATTTAGTGTAACTCTAAATGGCTATTTGATTCCTGATGAATTTAATAACAAAGTAACAACCGAAAAATCATTTTCTCCTAAAAGAGTAATTTTTAATTTAGATACAACATACACACCTGATGAATTAAAGAAGGCTAAGGGAAAAGATTCAAATCCACCAGTAAATCCAAACTTTGCTTTATCTACAACTTTTCCATTGAAATTTGTAGGTGGTGAAGGTATATCTATAACCTCTGATTCTGCAGTTGGCTTTGATGGTTCTACTCCGGTTACCAATACCTTGTCATTAGGTCAGCATATATCTACAACATCGGATGTTACATTCAACGAACTTTCAGTTGGTCAGTTAGTTCTTGGTAACCCAACTACATTTGGTCATAACTTTATTAGTGGTAGTATGCATGTAACCGGTTCTTGGAATGTTGGCGGTGATATGTCTATTAGTGGTGATGCAATTATAGCAGGAACGTTAACGGTTTCAGACTACCATACAAAAATTGTCTCATCTTCATTTCTTTTATCTAGCGGTTCTACAAAATTTGGTGACTCATTAGATGATAGACACAGATTTACAGGTAGCCTATCAGTCACAGGTTCAACATTTACATTAAATCAAACCACTGTTACTAAGATAGAAAATGATGGTGGACTTATAACATCTAGCGCTTCACCTCATAAGCTAATAACTGAAAATGCTTTAACTCAATTTACAGGCTCTAATTATACTAGAGATGTTGCTATAATTAATTATCTTAGAAAAAATTACTACAAGATATCCAGTGGTATAGTAGGAGTGAATACTGCAAGCTTTAGTGCTGTTACCGCTTCAGCTCCAACTGGCTATACATCAACCACCGAAAATGATTTCATATTTTTTATTAATGGTCAATATATGGAACACGATGCTATATCATTAAAGCAGAATGGTTCTACGCTCCATCTACAAGTAGATACTGGTAGTATAGGTTATAGCTTAGAGGCTGATGATGAAATAGTATCTTTCGGAAAGTTTAATAGTTAATAATGTCCATAGTATTTAAAAAACCATTAACCTTTGAAATGGGATTGGGGGTAACTGGTAGTCTCAATGGAATACGAACAGATAGTTTTTCAATGGGCGATGTATCAGACGATTCAAATACAAACTTTAAAATTGCACAGGCAGTAGACCCTACTGCTTCTCCTGTATTCAACCAAGTTTCTGCCAGCGGTAATTCAAGCAAAGCAGTTACTATTGGAACAAAAGATAGACACATAATTTTACATTATCATGGTATATCAGGTTCAGGCGATATGTATCATGACTTAGTTATATCAGGCGATTTTAGTATGATAAAGGGTTATAATCCCTCGCCAACTGCTGGTTTATTCGTTGGTGGTAAGGTATCCTCTAAAAATCTTATAGTGCTTCATGGCGGAGTAACCTCATCAGCAATATTTAGAAGCGGATCGACATTATTTGGCGATACCAACGAAGATGTCCACGGAGTATCCGGATCATTCTCTATGACTGGAGAACAGACAGGCGATATTAAATACAGCACTTTTACTTTTAATAATCATACCATCGATGACTTTTCTCAAAAGCCTTGGGTAAAGACAATTGCTTATGTAACATCCTCTTTCAGAGAAATGGGATTAGCTTATGGAGAAAGTAGTAGTAGCTTGGTTAGCGAATTTACCGCTCGTAACTATTTGGATAGTATACACAACTATAAACATTTAAGAAAGAATTTTGTTCATACAGGAAGTATACAAAGCGGAGATACAGTTCATTTCACTGCCGTAACTGCATCCGATGATTTTAGACTAAAGGCTACCGATTTAAACGATTTTTATTTTTGGATTAATGGGATGTTGATGGAGCCGGATGCTCTTTCAATTCAACAAAATAGCTCTATCTTTGCTTTGAATGTTAATACTTCATCTTTAGGATATTCTTTAGATGCTTATACCGATGAAGTGGTTACTATGGGTAAATTTAATTCGTAAAAAAACAATAGTTCCACTTTTCTTTTACTATTTTCTTATATTTATTAATATGAGAAAACGCCATTGGAAGGATAGAAAAAATAGAAAATGTCCTGATTGTAATAGATTAATCTATTATACCAGAAAAGATTCTTTTGATAGAGCAGTAGGTAACAATACAGTCTGTAAATCGTGTGCTCAAATGGACAGAAAGTTAGCCTTAAATACGATTGAAAAGATGAAACAGCCAAAAACCATTCAACACAAAGAGAAAATATCAAAAGGCTTGCAGAAGTGGTGGGAAACTAAAAAAAATATCGATGTAGAGTGGAGCAATACAAAAAGAATAGATTAGTTATATAAATTAATAAATAAAAAAATACACTTTAGTAAAAAAAAGTTCTATTTATATCAATAGATATATAATAAAGTTATAAAACTTAAAAATAAGATATATATTAAAATAAATACAAGGAGTTAAAATTATGGCTGAAATTAAATTCACCGAAGAGGATATAGCATCATTAAATGAGCTTAGTCAAAAATATCAATCAGTTCAAATGGGATTTGGTCAAATTCGTGTCCAAAAAATTCTATTAGATCAACAGAAAGCTAATCTTGAAGAAGCTGAAGCTAAATTAGAAGCTGATTACATTGATAATCAAGATTCAGAACGGTCTTTGGTATCGGAATTGAATAAAAAATATGGACCAGGCACATTAGATCCACAAACAGGAGTATTTACACCAACAGAAGAAGTTTCCGAAGAGGAAGATAAGTAATAAATAGTAAAAAATAAATTCCTCAGTAATTGTATTTGGGAATTGTAAGTTATATTTATATGTAACCAAAATTTTATTTAATTTAACTTAGGAGAAATCTAATGGCAGAAAGAATTGTCAGTCCTGGTGTTTTTACCAGAGAAAGGGATCTATCTTTCTTACCTGCAGGTATAGGAGAAATTGGAGCAGCTATAGTAGGACCAACAAAAGAAGGTCCTTCATTCGTTCCAACAGTAGTAACAAGCTTTGCAGACTTTGAAACGAAGTTTGGATCTTACACTACAGATTACTATACACCATATGCAGTTCAAGAATATTTTAGAGGAAACGCAGCATCAGTAACAATCGTTAAGGTTGGATATATCGGTGGTTATAAAGCTGATAGTATGAATGTTATATCGAATGGTCGTGTTGTAGCAACATTTGCACCATCCGCACAAAATTCATCAGGCGCAGGAACTATTACTGGTTCTCTTGCTGCTACACCAATAGTAGATGGTTTTACTATGGGGTTAACCGGAAGTGGTGTTTCTGTTGAAGCTAGTTTAGGTGTTACTTCGATTCATAGTGGAACTGGCTTAACTTTAGAAAACGCTGTTCATGATGATGCTTTGACTCCAAAGCTCGGTAACGTTACAACTGCTGGTTATATGTATAGAAACTTTAGTGACCAACCGATAGTAGATTTAATTAGAAACTTTGGAGCTGCAGCCACTCCCGTATCATTAGAGTCGGTGACCAGTGGATTGAATTTCAATAGTGGAACAGAAACAGTAAATTCTACGACTTATAAATCTACCATTACTGGAAACTCAGATGCTGCTGCTGCTAGAACACCTTTTATAATTGCGCAAGATAGCACCGAATTGTTTAAGGTTTACAACAGAATAGATGGTATCGAAGGAAATCAAAACATTGTAACAATTTCTGATGTTACCAGACCATTAAATGGCAATTCAAGTCCGGATTATGCTCAATTCACACTTACAGTATCAAGAGTTAGTGCTGGTAAGGCTTCTCCATTGGAAACTTTTACAAGACTAAATTTTGATCCTGATTCATCTAACTACGCTCCAAAAGTAATTGGAGATCAGTTCAATACTGTAAGCGCTGCTGGTGAAGTAACTTTAAATGGTGATTATGCTAATCAATCGCAATATATCAGACTTGGTGATTATGATGAAAAAACATTTACTGGTAATAAGAGTCTTATGCCTATGGGATATGCTGCTCCATATAATCCGGTTGCGACTACTAAAACTGTTCCATTTGTAACAACTTCAAGTATTCAGGCAAAAGACACAACGCCGCTTGTATACAACCCAGATGTTCCTTATGGATTTAAAATAGATGAAACATATTTTCATTCAATAAGTTGCTCTCTTAATCAGCAATATCAATCTGCTATTCCATCAGGTGCTACTACAGGTATTAATACTAATTTTCTATTGACAAATATGTATGGATTTGGTAGTGCTGGTGGTTCAGAAGGTATTAATGGACATAACACTCCAGCAGCTGCTGGTAGAGCGCAGGGTGATGCTACAGATCAGATAGCTAAATATTCTGGATTTGTTCTCGCCGCTTCAAAGCTTACAACATCATCTCCAAAGGTTCAGTTGAAGTTTGCTGTTCCAATGCAACATGGTTTTGATGGAAGGTCTCCAGCAATTACACCTAATACAGGTGGTGATATAACCGCTGCTAATGTAATGGGATTTGATTGTAGTGCTTCATCAAAAAGTGGTTCAGTTGCTTATAAAAAAGCTATTAATACTATAAGTAATCCTGATGAAATTGATATTAATATGTTGGTAACACCAGGTATTATTCATTCATTACATCCATCTGTTACGAATCATGCTATAGATAAAGT
>Ga0181388_1000469_pt1 | contig 13501 bp, 18 predicted proteins | sample 11SPOviralmetaG_FD_130120 | JGI IMG/M metagenome (GOLD analysis project Ga0181388, IMG submission 130120) | Marine viral communities from the oligotrophic San Pedro Time Series (SPOT) site, San Pedro Channel, CA, USA - 11 SPOT_SRF_2010-05-17 | ecosystem: Environmental > Aquatic > Marine > Strait...
CTTCTGGTCAAAGGAATCACATACTGTTGGACAATTCTTTGGCAAAACATATGAAGAAGACGTGGGTACTGTTGATCCAAGTGATTTAGATAAACTAACTGAAATATATAAACCAAAACTACAGGGTATAACTAAACTTTCAGATGAACCAAAATATGCACACAACAATAGTCTAATTGAATGGAATTTCGGCAAGCCTTTATTTTTGGGTATTGTATCAGCCATTACCCTAAAACAACAACATGAATTATCAACAGGTATACGTTATGATGTGTGTATATGTCAAAGGTTTGATGTAGTAACTGAACCATTTTCACCTATTGAAAAACTAATTCGAGAGTTTGGTATAACAACTGAAGTAATTTACTTTGCTTGGTTCACAAAGTTCTGGGACGAGGATGGCGCCTGGGGTGCTGGAGACTTCTGGTTCGGTGGTGACAGTTATAGTATTGATATGATGTCAGCAAACATAAGTCAGTATCTAATAGACGGCAATAGAAGTGATGTGGATTTAAATGAATCACAACAATTTTTAGGACCAAACGTTATGTTGTTTAATGCGGCCAAGCGTACTAATAGTTTATTAAGACTGTTCCAGGGATTGAATGCAGGTCCGGTTCGTCCGGAAGCAGATTTAACTTTGGATGTAATGGATAAGTCAACTGCTAAAAAACATGTTAAGTTTTATGTAGATAATCATCCGGGTCTATAATGATTATTAAACAATTCATAGGACACTCGGGTGCCGTTGTTAACTTAGTTGAAAATGAATTGGGTACTGTTGTGGAAAAGACTGGTGTAGGTATTGAACGCAACTATAATCGCATCACTAGTTTACGCAGTATAGTTGATCAACCGGAGATATTAGCATATGATGGCAATACTCTAACAATGGAATATATACAAAATACAGACGTAAAAAATTATTTAATTGACGGTGAATATAAAAAATTAATTCGTTTTATTAAAAGTGTATATGATAGGTTCTCAAGTTTTCCTACTGGTGTTTGTGATTATACAAGTGTATACGAGCGTAGGCTAAGTTCAGCATCTTGGCTACCCACTAGTATTGATAACCTAATGGACGAATTGCCCAGACACTTACCTAAAACTGTATATCATGGCGATTTAACTTGTAATAATATCCTATATGATTATAACCGTAGTCGCTTTGTATTAATAGATGCTGTTGATATTGACTTGGACAACGTACATTTTGACATAAGCAAACTAAGACAGGATATTGATTGTGGTTGGTTTATACGAGATTCACACATACTATTAAGTAATAGATTATTAAGCATACAACAATCACTAAGTGAACATTGTGAACACTACAATAATAATGCCATGGCAATACTTTGCCTACTGAGAATTTGGCCCTATTCAAGTCCACAAGACAGAACATGGCTTGCAGAACAAATGGAGATACTATGGAAAAACAAATGAATATTATTATATTGGCCGCTGGACAAAGCAGTAGATTCCCCAATACTAGACCCAAGTATCTACTAACTGCCTATGATCATAGACTAATGATTGAACATTGTATTGAATGTTTTGCGGACGTTGACAATCCAAAAATTACTGTTGTAATTCTACGTGAACATTGTACTGAATACCAAGCTGACGTTTTTCTAGCAGAAGCTCTACCCAACGTAAATGTTTTAATATTAGAACAAGCCACAAACGGTCCGACGGAAACAACTCTCGAGGCTATACAACAATTAAATATTACGGGTCCTGTATATGTTAAAGACTGTGATACATTTATTAAGTTTGAAAAACCCATAACAGCGTGTAATGGCATAGCCGTTGGTAGACTAACAGACTATCCCAACCTATATAATGTAGCAGGCAAGAGCTATGTTAAAGCAGACACAAATGGTATTATAACAAGTGTAATTGAGAAACAAGTAGTAAGTAACCTGTTCAGTGTGGGTGGATATCAATTCCGTTCAGCTGATGCTTTTGTACAGACTGCTCGTAAACTATTAACAAATAGCCAACAGGAAATATATCTAAGCAATGTTATTGATTCAATGATAGCTGATGGTGATGTATTTGAAGTAGTACATACTACGGGCTTTGAAGATGTAGGCACAATATCAGATTGGATTATGTTTAATAGACGACATCCAGTATTATTTTGTGATATTGACGGAGTATTAGTTCGTAATCAGAGTCGCTATGGTAAGAATAAGTTTGGTACGGCTCCGGAAGTCCTACATTCAAATGTTCAAACTTTACTTGAACAACAGGCACAAGGTGCACAGTTTATCTTTACTACAGCCCGTCCAAGTGCGTATGATGTTGAAACAAATGCAGTACTCCTGGACTTGGGATTTACAGATTATAGACTAATTTCAGGTATTAATACAACAAATAGAATACTAATTAACGATTTTGACTTCTCAAATCCGTTTCCAACAGCAGAAGCATACAATGTCAAAAGAAATTCAGAAGAACTAGAGAGATATTTTAAATAGTATAAATACATGTAATAAAGGAGAGATAACTATGGCTTACACATTTACAAGTACATTAACAAGCAAAAACTCTAACACATACTCAACTGTAAACGAATGGATTGCAGAACATGGTCCATGCGGAACTAATTATGATACAGTAACAACTGGGTCATTAACTCTTTCAGAAGATGGTGCATCAGTAACTCGTGTTGTGGTTTATGAAGATGAAGCGGCAAAAGACGCTCACTTCAGTGCTAAAGCTGGCGTAACAGTCACATGGAATGCTAGTGATCATAACGGCGTAACAGACTAAAAAAGGATAGACAATGGAGATAACTTTACTGATCGGTTTCTTGTGGTATCAAGTCATCGCTCATGTCGGCATCAGTGCAGGACTACATAGATACTGGGCTCATAAATCATTTAATGCTAACGCATTGTTTGAGATCATTACCCTATACTTCGCAGTCCTAGCCGGAAGTAGAAGTCCAATAGGTTGGATTTCTGCACACCGTATGCATCACCACCATAGCGATAGTGATCAGGATCCTCACTCACCCAAGTATAAAGGATTCTGGACAGTATTTTTAAGTTTGTGGACAGTAAAAAGTTTTCCAGTCAAGTATTCAAAAGATTTATATAACAATCCTCGTATGGTGTTCTTCCATAATCACTGGGGAAAAATTTGGTTGACAAGTGCTGTGATTAGTGCTACAATAAGTTTAAATGTATTTGTGGCATGGGTACTAATGCCGGCAATACTTGCACCAATAGGCTTTGGATTAATTAATGCAGTATGTCACAAGGACGGTGTAAGCCGTAATTTTCCACTTGTTAACTTACTGAGTGCCGGAGAAGGTTGGCACGACGAACATCACAATGGAAAAAACTTCCGCTTTCACAAGTGGGATTTAACTGGATTCGTATTGGAAACACTTGCTAATCGTAATCTAGTTACCAAACTCAAGGATTAGATATGTTAGATAGAAAACAGTTACCTGCATTTATGCAACTGCCGTATAAGTTCGATATGGCAAAAATACTTAATGCATTTGAACAGTTTCAGGACACAACTACATATCAGGATTTAAATTATAATAATCCAGATGCGGCCTATCTACAATTGGGCAAAGAGAAAGAGTTTCATTTAAATAAGTTTATCCACAAAGATGAACAGGGCAAAGGTGCTAGTGACTTCTATAGACAATTAAGTCTAACTGAATATAATGGTGATGCAACGGACATACAACCCACTAGCAATAGTATGGCAACATATAAGACTTCAGCAATAAAGTCAAGTAAAAATTACAATCCCGTATTAGATGAACGCAACTATACCAAACGTAAAGACATATGTACAGGCTATTGGAATACAATACTGGACAGTTTTAAAGCACCCATTACTAGAACACGTTTTGCGTTTCTGGCTCCCCAATATGAGATCAAACCACATATAGATTATAATACAACCTATAGTATTCGTGTACATATACCAATTGTAACCAACCCCGACAGTTTCCTATGTGCAATTGATTATGACGGCAATGTAATTAAACGGCATTTTCCTGCTGATGGCACCTGTTGGTTTCTAAATACTGGCATGAAACATTGGGCAGAGAATAACGGTACTGAAGGTAGAATACATTTAATCATTAGTTTAAACGGACAACAAGATATTGTACATTGAATATCCAGTAAGAGATTACTTTGAAGAATATACAGATGATTTAACAGGTCTGCGTGTATTGGATTATGGATGTAACCATGCAAACTTTCTACGTTACGAACCGTTTGCCGGAGAATATACTGGATTAGATATCATACCCAGCATAATAGAAGCAAACAAACGGAAATATCCACAACACAAATGGTTACTGCTGGATAAATTTAATTACCAATATAGAAATGAAGCTGTCAAAGAATACTGGCCCGATCTTGAACAGTATGATGTTGTACTTGCTTATAGTGTGTTTACACATACTGACTTTCAGGAGTTTAAGGCAACCGTCAAACGACTAAAACAACATACGCCTACTGTACTAGCAACCTTTATGTCAACAAGTGACAGAGCTAGTTTAATTAAAATATTTAATAATAGACCTGAATATTTTAAAGATCCAGAAGAATTAGCGGATATGTTGATGTATAGAAACAGAACGTTTGTTGCTTGTTCAAAAACAGATGTAGGTGTTGACAGTTATCCTCCCGATACAGAATACGTCCTACAATTCTATGATGATGAATGGATTAGGAAACAATTTGATGCTGAAGTACTAAAGATCAATGAGAACTTTGACGGAGCATTAGGCGTACAAAGGTGCCTAAAAATATGATAGACAGATCAGTAACTGGTGATGCAAGAGCAGACAGAGTATGTACATTCTTTAGTGATGAGCAACCCAGTCTTGTTGAGGAACTAACAGAGTTTGTGGTTGATGATGCACATAGACTAAGCAAAAACTATGACAACATGGACTGGGCTAAGTATTCATTTATCACTACTTGGAAGAAGAATGGTAAAATTACAGGATATTCAACAGGTTGGGCAAGAGACTTCTACCCGTCACTAAGTATTAGACTATTAAATAGATTTTATATTGTACCAGCAAACAGAACACAAGTAAGTACCAAACTATTACAGCCCGCAACTCATGCCACTATTGATCAACAGATAGGTTTTAGTGCCAGCATGGGATTTAAATATAAGTTTATAAGTAGAGAAGTAAGAGCCCCCAGACAGTTTGAAATGTTTATTACTGAACTAAGTGACAGAAGCATAAATGCCTGGGAATATAGACGTGGACCTTATCTGTGTGCTCCTGATCCAGACAATTCAGAATGTTGGCAGAGCATTGGATTAAGTACAGAACACGACACAACGCCATTCTGGCACGGATTAAAAAATGGAAGTAACAAATAATTATATATTAACTGATGTAGTACCCGATGTGGAATTCTTTTCACACTATGCAAATCAGATGGAATGGCAAAATATTAATAAACTGTATGGCGATCATAAAGAATATACAGACGCAATGACTGATGAATTGCCTGTGGAACAATATGTTAAGCACATAAGCGATTACGATATGTCACTTAAAAAGTTTTTAATTAAAACATTTAAACGTTGGGGAATTAAAACTCAGGACTTTCGTTGTGATTTCTTCCTAACCAAGCCGGGCGGAAGTTTACCACCACACGTTGATCACAAGTCAAAAATAGCAATGCTGTTTCCCCTAGCGGAAAATACAGGAGTACTAAAGGTTGACTCATGCCCAGATGTTGTGTATAATAAGATGTTAATACTTAATACACAAGTGGAACATCAGGTATGTTCACCTGAGAAAGACAGACTATTATTTAGAATTGCAATACATGATTTTGCATTTGAGGACATAAGTTATGATTAGATGGGGTGTGACCGCAGGTGCCCACGATGCCAGTTTAACAGTATTTGACGGTAAAGATATTAAATTCGCCGCACATTCTGAACGTTCAACTGGCGTTAAGAACGATAAACTTTTAAATTGGGAAATAGTAAATCAAGCTCTACACTATGGCGAACCACGTAAGATTCACTGGTACGAAACACAATGGTTAAAACGTTTAAGACAATTACGAGCAGGACAATATAGAACAGCTCTGGATCATGCTAAATCACCAAATAACCAACTACTGCATTTCGGTTATGATAGTTATGCATGTGGCATGGATGATGGACTAGCAGAGATGTTTAAGCCCATTAAACTAAAATCACATAGACATCACACAACTCATGCTTCAGCTGGTTATTATACTAGTCCATTTACTAGTGCAAGTGTCCTAGTAGTTGACTCAATAGGTGAATTTGAGACACTAACAGCCTGGAGAGGTGACGGTAGACGTTTAAAAAAGATATTCAGTCAGGGTTATCCACATAGTGTGGGTTTATGGTATAGTGCTATGACACAACGTATAGGACTAAAGCCCAATGAAGATGAATATATTCTAATGGGCTGGGCGGCTTTGGGTGATGCAGATAGATTAAAAGATTATATATTCGATAGTTTCTTTTATCCACTTGAAGAAGGCAGTTTAAATATACGATTTAAACAAAACCTACACAGAGGTTGTCGTCAGTGGTGTCCGGAACTTAATACTATTCAGGACTATGCGGATATTGCCGCGGCTACACAAGCCGTATATGAACGAGTATTTGAACACCTAGTTAAAACTCTAAAGAATAAAACCGGACAGGACAACCTAGTAATAATGGGAGGTTGTGCTTTAAATTGTGTGGCTAACAATATAGCACTTCAGTACTTTAAAAACGTATGGGTAATGCCCAATCCCGGTGATGCAGGATCAAGTTTGGGTGCCGTACTAGCAGATCACAAAGACTTTATAGACTGGCCCGGACCTTATCTGGGATATAATATCAAGGGTCGTTATCCTATTAGTGCCGCACTAAAAGAATTACAAACAACAGGCCTAGTTGGAGTAGCCAATGGGCGGGCGGAGTTTGGGCCAAGGGCATTGGGTAATCGTAGCCTGTTAGCAGACCCACGTGGGCCGGATATGAAGGACAAAGTGAATACAGTTAAACGTAGACAGGAATTCCGTCCCTTCGCTCCAGTTATACTAGAACAATATGCCGGTGATTACTTTGATGGACATTGTGGACCTTATATGCAATTTGTAAGTAAAACTAGGAGACCGGATCTATATCCAGCAATTACACATTTGGATGGTACATCAAGAGTACAAACAGTTAACAAAAAACAACACCCCCGATTGTTTACTCTGTTAACTAAATGGCATGAAAGAACAGGATGTCCTATGCTACTGAATACCAGTTTAAATATCAAAGGCAAGCCAATGGTTGATACAGAATCAGATGCACAAGCATGGCAGAGAGAATATGGGGTTACAGTTTGCACGAAAGAGACCTAAAAAGAACATTATTGGATGGCACAGTAGTACCGGAACTGGAAGAATCTACAGAGTTATGTATTAGAACACGGTGTCCAAATAAATATAAGTTAGTAGATATGGAAACAGGTGAAGAATATATTGGTAACCTCCCCCAAGATACTAAATGGCATTGGAGAAAAATATGATCAACCCTATTACATGGATTAAGAAAAAAATTGCTGATTACAAGTACCAGAAGAGATTAAAAGCCAAGTTAAAAAAGCTGGCTGAACAAGACCCTTACATTTACGACTAGAGGAAAAACAATGAAAATATTAATATTTGGACTGCCGGGTAGTGGTAAAACCACTCTGGCAAAACCGTTTGCTGATCTTATTGGCGGTGTACATATAAATGCAGACGTTATAAGAACTAGTTATAATGACTGGGACTTTAGTATAGAAGGTCGTATGCGACAAGCAAACCGTATGAAACATCTAGCAGACGGTGTTGTAATGGCAGGTAAAATTGCTGTTGCTGACTTTGTGTGTCCCACATATACAGCAAGAAAAGACTTTAATGCAGACTATACAATATGGATGGATACAATCAAAGAAGGACGTTTTGAAGATACAAATGCTCTATTTGAATCACCTGATAGTGTTAACTATCATGTAGCACAATGGTTTAACGACACACATGTTGAACTTATGGAAGTTGTAAGCAACTATATGGAAAGCAATAAAACACAGGGATCCATAACACATTCAGATATGCGTCACGAAGATTGGCCAGAGGGTTAATGCACAATGTTTGATTATAAAAAACCTACAGTACAAATGCTTGGCAGATGGCAACCATGGCATGAAGGACACAGCCAATTATTTGAAAAGGCGTTTGAGATTACAGGACAAGTACTAATTATGGTGCGTGATGTACAAGGTGCTGATGCTGGTATGGGTAATACAGATAACCCGTTTGACTTTGACCGGGTAAGTAATGATATAGCAGGCGGGCTATATACAAAAGGATATATTATTGGCGAAGACTTTGAAGTTATGTTAGTTCCAAATATTGTAGATATAAGTTATGGTAGAGGTGTAGGTTATACATTTACAGAACATGACTTAGGAGAACGTGTGCATAATATTAGTGCTACAAATATTCGAGAACAATTGAGACGTGAAGGAAAGTTATAGTTAGTTTTTTCTTATAAATACAGATAAGGAGATAACCATGAAACTTTTGTCTATATTATTAGTTACTATTATGTATATTGTACCGCAAGTCGCGGCCAGTGAGTTGGGTTGGGGTTTTAAATCGCCAGCCTTTCATTATGGTAATGGATATAGTACACATGTATTGAGTGTTGAACAACTACAATTTAATCGCAAACAGGATCTTGAAGATAAAAAGGCCAGTGAAGCGGCTAGAATAGCTCGTGAACTTGAGAACACTACACTTAATAAGTTTATCAAGAACGTAGAATCAAGAATTTATGCTACACTTTCAAAACAAATGGTTGACAGCATGTTCGCAGAATGTGGTAGTAGTTGTGCATCAAGTGGTACAGCAGAAATTGAAGGCTCTCAAATAAGTTGGGTTAAGGACGCAGTAACAGGTGAGATAACACTGACTATCGTGGGTCCAGACGGTACAACTGAAATATCAATCCCTGGTTCAGGGGAGTTTAATTTTTAATATGAAAAATTGGATATTATTCGCAGTGGTACTATTTTTATCAGGCTGTGGCTCTACTGCTAACAGGAGCATGGAAATATATAAGGAGGCAGGTCCTCCCACAGTACAGATATCTCCCATCAATGAACGTCTACGTTCAGTACCTGAGCTTGATGGTAAAAAGATAACTGTTGCTGTTTACCAATTTACAGACAAAACAGGACAACGTAAACCAAGTGATACAATGAGTAATCTGTCCAGTGCAGTTACACAGGGTGCAGAAGTATGGGTTATCAAAGCATTATGTGATGTTGGTAATGCTACATGGTTTGAGGTTGTTGAACGTGTTGGTATGGATAACCTAATCAAAGAACGCCAGCTTATACGTCAGACAAGAGAAGTATATGAGAAAGAATTACCCAACGGCCCAACACCACTGAAGCCCATGCGATTCGCAGGACTTATTATCGAGGGTGGTATTGTTGGTTATGATTCAAACGTAGCAATAGGTGGAGCAGGCGCTCGTTATCTAGGCATAGGAGCACAAACAGAATATCGTGTTGACAATGTAACTATTGTAATGAGAATCGTAAGTGTTAGTACTGGTAAAGTTCTAATGAGTGTTGCAACACAGAAAACAATTGCTAGTTCAAGAGAAGGTGCTGATATATTTAAGTTTCTGGATATGGGAACAAAACTATTGGAAACAGAAACAGGCTACTCAGTTAACGAGCCAGTTAACTATGCTGTTAGAGCCGCCATTGAACAAGGTGTTATTGAACTAATATATGAGGGTGTTAAGAAGGATATGTGGAAATTTAAAACTCCACCCAAAAAGGAAAAAATAAAACCTGTAGTAAGGCTACCCGAAGTAAAGAAAAAGAATTCAGCACCAACAGGCGAAGTTAAAATTATCAAGAGTGGCAGAGAAGATGGTCCAGGGTTACCAACTATTACATATAGTGCTAAGTCAATAAAATATACCGGCACCATGCCAAAGCCTCGTCCACTAAAAGAAGTTGATGCTCTAGCTAAATGGCCTAATCATGATTTAAATTGTGATAAGACTACTGGGCGATGTTTGCCAGGCAAAAAGATAAAAATCAACCATATCCCTCACCCATAATTACTTAATATTATACTTCTTCATTTTTTGTATGAGAGTTACTCTGCCGATGTTCAACATCTTGGCGGCATGGCTTTGATTGCCTTTGCTATTAAGTAGTGCTTCTTGTATTCTGGATACTTCTAGATGTGTAAGCTCTGCGTTGAGATCTATTACATCTGTTTTATCCTGTGGCCACATCTCTTCAAACATATCATAAAAGAAGGTTTGTTCATCATGTGTTTTTGTTTTGTTTTCCATAACGTATTTAGTGAAACATTTTTCCCCGAAATATGCTAATAAGTGTAAATATTCTTACACCTTTGCATAAATACGAGTAGTAGTTAATTTAGTGTGATTGCTAATAAATAGTTATACGAACATATAACTTTGGACCGGGGGGAGCCAAAATATGAAACGTTTAGTATCCGCTACAATCATAATAATTGTAGCCATTTTTATGTACACTTGCCAGTGTTTTGCAAATGACATATACATTAAACAAGTGGGTGATACACTTGATTTAGACGTTGTACAAGATGGTACTGACAACGTAATAGGTACCAGTAGTCAAGATGTAGTCTTGACAGGCGATACAATGACCTTCGATATTACACAAACAGGAAATACCAACACAATTGCGGCACAGATACTGGGTGACACATACACAGGTACATGGGTGTTTACTGGTAGTTCAAATACAGTTGATCTACTTTGTAGTTCAACATCAACAGGCGATTGTGATAACGTAACCCTCAACATAACAGGCACAGGTTCAAATCAGGATTATACAATTAAAATTGGTGAGTCTGCAGACGCAAGTTATTCAGAAGTTACATTTGTTATAGCAGATGATGGTACTGTGATAACAACAGACATTGATGGACAATCAGCCAAAGTTAATGTTAATATTAATAAAAACAGCTCATCAGTTAGCACAGCCAATACTCTTGACATTGATATAACTGGTGACGGTGATGTTGCCGGACATGAAATCCAATTGGAAACAAAAGGTAAAGGCAATGCTATTGTAATCAATCAGAGTGGCATAAACGATAATAAAGTAGATCTTCACACAGATGGAGACGGCGGAAACGTTAACATAACACAGAGTGATTAGATGACTAAAATTTTACTTATGTTACTATTACTAACAACATCAGCATATGCAAACGGTGTAGGTGATATAGGTAAGATAAAAGGATCAGGAGCACTAGAGCGTGGCAAAGAAGTTATCGTTGCTAAAAAAGGTGTAGCAGTACAGATGCAGGACACCGCTGTCACGGCAAAAGCAAGTATGCGTATTGACTTTATAGATGAAACCCGTGTAGACATAACAGCTCACAGTAGATTGCTTATAGATGATTTTGTTTATGATCCAGCAAATGATGTGGGTAGTCTAAGCATAAAGGCCACACTTGGTACAGTACGTTATGCTAGTGGACAGATCGCTAAAAAATATAAACAGAATGTAAAGATTCGAACTCCGAGTGCAACCATCGGTGTTCGTGGAACCGACTTTATCATGGTTGTCGACGAACTAGGTGGCTCAATGATTACTCTTCTCCCAAGCTGTGATACAGCGGGTGCCTGTTTCGTCGGAGAGATAAAAGTCGAAACTGATGCTGGATTTGTTATTATGAATCAAGCATTTCAAACAACCGTCACATCACATGGTATGCGAAAACCAGCACAACCCATTACACTTAAACTGGATGAGAGTCAGTTGAATAGTCTGTTGATGTTGCGTAAACGTAATCCTTATGAAGATGAAGAAGCTGAAGAGTTCCTAAGGAAGAAACGTCTAGCAGACTTTTTAGGTATTGACTTCTTGGAATTTGACGGTTTAGATGGCGATGCACTAGTGGACAGCATTGAAAATATCTGGGTTACAGCTCTTGATGAAACTGATTATATGTTGGGAAACATGTTGTATGACATGCTTGATCAACTTAATGCCGCATTAATGGCGTTGTTTATGGATGAACTCAGTATGCAAAATAGATCCATGTTGAAACAAGAAGGCAATGTATATGGATTTGATCCATTGACAGGAATTACGTTAAATAAGGAAGATCCCAATTGGGTTTGGATAAGAAATGATTATGATGAAGGTGGCAAAATACAATTAAGATTGTATCAGGACCATGGATATAGATTAGATATAAAGCAAGGTGATTATGAATTATACAACTACAGGCTTGGCAACGGCACTGACAATAGTATTAATATTACTCAAGTCAACTAGTTTTGCTAACGATCTTTATATAAATCAAGTTGGTGATACTGTATCTCTGACTGCTACGCAGGATGGGGAAAATAACTCATTAAGAAGTCTCAATGTTAATAGTGGCGATGCAACTTTAAGTGGCGATACTAAAACTTTTACACTAACACAACAAGGTAACTGGAATAAATCTGGCGTTTGGTCAAGTGGTAATACTCAGACCATGGTGCTGGAACAGACTGGTAATCTAAATGTAAGTAAAATAGACAACCATGGTAACAATAATGATATCAGTGTTGATATTGATGGCAATAGCAATTCTACACATACTGAAATAGGTAATGGTGGCGACATCAATAATCAAATTGCAGTAAAAATAGACGGTGACAGTAATGTAGTATATACTGAAGTACAAAACGGCAGTACAAATAGTATAGACGTACAAATACATGGACAAAGTAATAACATCAATACAGTTCTAGTAAATGGTAGCAATAACAATATAAAAGCATACCAAGGCAAACATGAAGATGGTTCAGTAGATACAGATGAACATGGTGATAATGATGTGTATTGGGTAGTAGTTGGCGATACTAATAACCTTGCCAGTTATCAGACAGATGATAACAACAATGGTGGACAACACATTGCAAACTATGTTACAGGTGATAGTAATCTTGTAAAACATACACAGCGTGGCGCAGGTGATCATAAAGGATATGTTGATATTGACGGTGACAGTAATGACGTTGAAATATTACAACGTGGTAATACTGTTAATCAATTTGCAGACATAGTATTAGATGATGGACACACAGTTGATGTATATCAAAGACATGGATCACACACAACAAATATTGATCTAACAAATGCTGGCGGCGGTTACAACTTGGACTTGGATCAAACGGCTACCTCTAACAAAACATATAACATCACAGGTACATGCACTAATTCAAATGGTTGTGGATTAACAATTAATCAGTATTAGAAACTAATTTTTCCTATATTCGATAAATATGGATGGGGGAAGATTAAAATGATAGATCCAGTAAGTGCGATTGCGATCGCAACAACGGCATTCAATACAATTAAGAAAGGCTTTTCAGTTGGCCGAGATATTGAATC